>Ga0082212_10012708_pt1 | contig 10593 bp, 9 predicted proteins | sample TergutNt197P3_FD_71548 | JGI IMG/M metagenome (GOLD analysis project Ga0082212, IMG submission 71548) | Neocapritermes taracua P3 segment gut microbial communities from Petit-Saut dam, French Guiana - Nt197 P3 | ecosystem: Host-associated > Arthropoda: Insects > Digestive system > Gut ...
TCGGTGATCTCCCCCAAGGGCTTTGCGTCGATCCTCTGGAAGGACGGCTCGCGGGAAAGGGAAGCCGCCGAGATGATAAAGATCACCGCCGATGACCTGCGCACATTCGGCATCTGCGATCACATCGTCGCCGAGCCGGAAGGCGGCGCGGCAAAGGACATCAACCTGACCTCGGCGAATATCGCCGCCTGGATGCGCGATTCACTGGGCCGCTTGTCAAAAGAAAATTTTGACGCCCTGCCAGACAAGCGCTACCGGAAATTCAGAAACGTGGGAGTGTTTCAATAAAGTAGGAAGTAGGAAGGAGGAGGTAGGAGTATGGTTTCTATCCGCTTCTTCCCGCTTCCTCCTGGTATTCAAGGGCTAGGCGGATTTGTTTCAGAACATAGTCTTGAAGCAGGTCGTCGAGTTTTTTAAAATTGCTGATAACTTCTTCCAGCTTGAAATCGCGGTTCTTTTCAAACATTTCTCCCTTGCCGTTTTTAAGCCACTTTTCGTTTACCCCGTAGGTAAAGCTGATCATTTTTATGGTGCGGTCCTGGATGGCACGGGAATTCCGTTCAAGTGCGCTTGCATGGGTCTGACTTATTTTCAGCCCTTCGGCAAATTTTTTTTGAGTAAATCCCAATGCCCTGCGAACTTCGCCGATTCTCCGGCTAATCCTTGTGTCCTTATCCAATAATGTCTTCCTGTACGGTAATGGTATCAAATAATACCCTTTTCTGACAGGTTTTCGTTATGAACGCTTGACATTATAGCACATTGTATTATATATTGTAGCTATCAGAGTTAGTAAAATGCATGATGTTTCTACACTACAACAGCCGGAAAGAGTTTCCCAGAAGGAACAGGAAAAACTTGACGCTCTGACCGGAAGCTACAGGAAGCTTGATGACTGCCAGAAGGACTATATTCGGGAACTAACCCGGAAGCTGGCGGATATTCATTGCAACGGGGAATTCGGGGATTAGGGGCCTGGTGTTAGGCGATAAGAAGCATGATTAGTGAGCAGCTTGGTTTTTCTAAGAGCTTAGGTTGTGTAAAGAACACCGGACCCCTGTCCCCTTTTTACAATAAATAATATACTATGCAATTATGATCCTCTTGCTTGTAATTGATGTGCAGAACGATTTCTGCCCGGCTTACAATGGAAACCCCGATGGGGCGCTCGCCGTCACAGACGGTTGTTCCGTGGTTGCCCCGCTTAATGCGCTTGCCGCCGCTTGTGCTGCAGCCGGCGGAAGGGTCGCCGCTACCCAGGACTGGCATCCGGCGGGGCACGTTTCCTTCGCTTCTTCGCATACGGGAAAAAATTCCGGGGATGTTGTCGATCTCGATAGCGTTAAAGGTCAGGTCCTTTGGCCGGATCACTGTGTGCAGGGAAGCTGGGGGGCGGCTTTTCACGACGGCCTCGACCTGAAGCCTGTCAGCCTGATTATCCGCAAGGGCTTTCGTGCGGGGCTGGATTCCTACTCGGCTTTTTTTGAAAACGACCGGAGTACGTCTACCGGTCTTGAAGGCGCCATAAAGCAGATGAACGTTCAGACGGTCATTATCGGAGGTCTGGCAACGGATTATTGCGTTTTCTACAGCGCGATGGACTGCCGAAGGCTGGGCTTCAACACGATCATTGCATCTGACGCGGTGCGGGGCGTGGATTTTCCCGCCGGCTCGGTGGAAAGGGCTGTCGCGGAAATGAAGGCCGCCGGTATTGTCTTTGCCGGTTCAGCGGAACTTATGGAGAAATATTTCTGATGGCAGCCGGCAGCGGTATTGCCGACGCAAGGTCCGCCCTGTTCACCGACTTTTATTCCCTCACGATGGCGCAGGGCTACTGGAAGCAGAATTGCGGCCGCAGGGCGGTCTTTGAAATGTTTTTCCGCCGGCAGCCATTCGGCGGCGGTTACACGATCTTTGCCGGGCTGGGAACATTGCTGGAAAACCTGGCGGAATTTTCCTTCTCCGACGACGACATTGCATACCTGCGCAGTCTGAAAATTTTTGAAAATGCGTTTATCGAATATCTCAGGGCTTTTCGTTTTTCCGGATCGCTGTGGGCGATTGACGAGGGGACGGTAGTTTTTCCCCAGGAGCCGCTGATACGGATCGAGGGCAGCCTTATTGAATGTCAGATCATCGAAGGGCTGATCCTCAACGTCATCAACTTTCAGAGCCTTATCGCTACCAAGACCCGCCGGATTTGGCTTGCAGCGGGAAAAGGCTCGGTAATGGAATTCGGGCTGCGCCGCGCGCAGGGGCCAGACGGCGCGGTGTCGGCATCAAGGGCGGCGTACATTGGCGGGGCGGTGGGGACTTCCAACACCCTGGCGGCAAAGATGTTCGGCATACCCGTGCTGGGGACGATGGCCCACTCTTGGGTCATGTCTTTTTCAGGCGAGGAGGAAGCTTTTCAGGCGTACGCCGATCAATACCCCGATAAATCGGTCTTCCTCATCGATACCTACGATACCCTGAAAAGCGGGATAGTCAACGCCATTAAAGTGGGAAAAAAACTCAAAAAGCAGGGAAAGAATTTCGGGGTGCGTCTTGATTCGGGGGACATCCAATACCTATCGACAGAAGCGAGGAGGGTGCTGGACGGCGCGGGATTCAAAAACGCCACCATAACCGTGTCCAGCGATCTGGACGAATCGATTATCGAGACGCTGAGGAATTCGGGCGCTCCGGTTGACGTTTGGGGCGTGGGAACCCGGCTGGTCACCGGGGGCAATGAAGCGGCATTTACCGGTGTGTACAAAATGGCCGCCTGCGAAGGCAAAGACGGGCAGATGAAGCCGGTGATGAAATTTTCGGACAACCCGGAAAAGACCACCAACCCCGGCCTGAAGCAGGTATGGCGGATGAAAGACAAAAACGGCGCGGCCATCGCCGATGTTATGTCGCTGGACGTGCCTTCCAGGGAAGGTTCGCCTTCTATGGAAGGCATGCCTTCTATCGAAAACGGCGGGCAGGAAACCCTTGAATCGGGGAGCCGCTGCCGGTTCTGGCATCCGTCTGCGGATTACCGGTATTTTTACCACGTCATCGAAGGCGAGCCCCAGCTTCTTTTAAAAAAATACCTTGCGTCCGGCAAGCCCTGTTTGCCGCTGCCGTCCCTGACCGACATCCGCGCCCATTGCGCGAACGATCTTGAAACGTTTGACTCCACCTACAAGCGGATATTGAATCCCCATGTGTACAAGGTTTCGATAACCGAAAAACTCCGCAGCCTCAAACTGGAATTAATCCGCAGCCACCTGGGCGATTTATAGCTTCTTCTCCCGATACCTCACACGGAGGCACTGAGGCACGGTGGAAGGATTAAGAAAATATCACGGAATCTGCGACTATTATTCCATCAAATATCTCTGTGCCTTCGTGACTCCGTGAGAGAATATTGGGAATGATTGTATTATTCTCCTTTTTCTTTGACAGGTTTTCTTCTTCTTCGCCGTTTGCGGCGTTTGCGGGGGGCTTCGGGGGGGCGGGACTCGGCGGTTGCGCTGTCCGGTTCTCCGCTTTGTCGGCGGCCGGTGACATCCATGAGGTGGGATTTTTTTATCGTAATGCCGTGGGCGGCAAAAAAACGGCGGACCGCGACGCCCAGCTCGTAGCGGGGGGGATTCATCGGCAGCACGAATTTTCTCGCAGCGGAATAGCTTGCCTTGTAATTTTCGATGATGCCCCGCTCCCAGTCGGCGACATCCTCCAGGTAATCGTTAACTAACGCTCCCAGCGTCTGTCCGGGAATGTTGCCGCCTTCATTATTTAGCGCCGCCATGCTCCTCATGTAGCGGCTGCGGAACGACGGGTTTTCCTTCATCAGTTTTGCTGCGTTGGGCTGAAGGTAGGTGTACAGTCCCGCTTCATCCAGCGCCTCTACAATGCGCGCCGCCTGCGGCGAATGGATTATTTTGAAAATTTCTTCGGTTAGCCGCGACGGCGAAATTGTAGCCAACAGGGGAGATTGCGATTTGATCTTCCACTTGAGGGAGACCGGCAGGGCAAAGCCCGCGCTCGCGCCGTATTTTACCGCGCGTATCATCCGTACCGGATCGTCCTTGAAGATCGTCGCAAGGGGAATAATCGGCTTTACCCGCTTCTCCCTAATGTCCTTCATGCCGCCGATGTAGTCAACCACTACCTGCTGCCCCGGATCGTAAAACAGGGCGTTCATCGTAAAATCCCGGCGAAGCACGTCTTCCCGTATCGATCCAAAGGTGTTGCTGGTAAGGCCGTCCCTGAGCGAACGGAATGTCGAAACCTCAAAAATACGGGGGCCGAAGTATACATGGACCAGTTTGAAACGCCTGCCGATGATCCTTGAATTGCGGAACATTTTTTTTATCCGCGCGGGGTTTGCCTCGCTGACAATGTCAAAATCTTTTGGCTTCTTTTTTAAAATTAAATCCCGCACCGCGCCGCCGACGATGTAGCTTTCGTAGCCGGAATCCTTCAGCCGCTTTACGATGCTCGCCGCCTCGCTGTCAACGTCTTCAATGTTAATGCCGTGCTCGTCGCGTGTGTAGACCACCGCCCTTTTGACGAGTTTTCCGTTTTCCTCGGTGGAGTACCTATAGCGCATAACTGGCTGTTTGTTCCCCTAACGGATGTGCCGCTGAATCCACGACAGCAGGTTGTCCATCACCTCGTCGCGGTTGGTTTCGTTGAGCGTTTCGTGCCGCGCGCCGGGGTACAGTACAAATTCAAGGTCGCTTACGCCGAGCGAACGGTACGCATTGACCAGCGCGGTGGGGCTTGTCCCCATATCGCCAACGGGATCGGCGCTGCCGGAAAAGACATAAATCGGCAGGTCTTTGCGGATACGCGCCATTGCATCGCTTCGGTGAATGTCGCACAGGCCCTTTATCAGGTCGCGGTAAAAGCCGGTGGAGCAGAGGTTGCCGCTGCATTTGTCATTGACGTATTTGTCCACCTCCGCCTCGTCGCGGGAAATCCAGTCGAAGGTGGTACGGTTGGGCCGGAAGGGCCGGTTATAGGGGCCGTCTGCCACCTTCCGGGCAAATGGCGATCCGTTGCGCTGTCCGCAAACCGCGGCAATAAGGGCCATCAGCGGTTTTCCTGCTTTTACCTTGAACCCGCTCGGCCCCCTTGAGCCGGACAGAATGCAGCCGTCGACGATCCCGCCGCCGGAGTCCCGGCTTTCGATATAGTTCTGGGCGATAAAGGAACCCCATGAATGGCCCAAAAGGAAAAGCGGCACCCCCGGCCAGGTTTTGCGAATTTCCTCATTGATGTCGTATATGTCGGCAGTGACCCGCCCAAAGGTATCACGGTCGGCGCAGTGGCCCAAAAACCCGCCCCTGCCCGGATCGTTTGCGTTCATTTCCGCCGTCAGGCCGTGCCCCCGCTGATCGGCGGCCCAGACCGCAATCCCCGCCGCGCAGAGCTTTTCGGCAAGGCGTTCGTAGCGCGCCGAATGTTCCGCCATGCCGTGCAGGATATGCAGTACGGCAGCCGGCTGTGAATCGGGGCTTTGCCGCCAGCGCCGGATGTACAACTTGGTCCCGTCATTGCTCTCAAACCATGCGTTTTGTTGAACCATACTTAATTATAGCATTTGGCGGATGTTTCTTCAATTGTGTGGATTGTTTGATTTTATTGAAGCTTTCTGTTTTTTTTTGTTGACATACGAATTGCCCCGTCATACCATGGCTGCAATCTTAAACAATATGGAGGATTTGAAATGAAACGGCTGTTTTTGCTACCTTTGTGCATTTTGCTTGCCTTGTCATTGCTAGCAGGATGTTCAAGCAGTCCATCGGGGCCGGCCTACCGGTTCGAACCAGGAATATACTCGGGCGAGGGCCAGGGTTACGGCGGGACGATCATCATGGAGGTGGAAGTCAATGAATCGCGAATCATCGGCATTTTAATTGAGTCAAACAGGGAAACCGCAGGCATTTCAGATCCCGCCTTTGAGCGTATTCCCCGGATGATTATCGAAACGCAGTCTGTTGCGGTGGACACCGTAGCGGGTGCGACGCTTACCAGCAGGGGAATCATCAATGCGGTAAAAACCGCCCTCCTGAGCGCGGGCGCGACAGAAAAGCAGCTTGCCGCCGTCGGACGGCGCAGCGGGAAAAAGAGCGCCCAAATCAGGCTGGAGACAGAGGTCGTCATTATTGGCGGCGGCGGCGCAGGCTATAGCGCTGCCCTGACCGCGTTGGAAGCCGGCAGCGATGTTATCGTTATTGATAAACTTGCCATGATTGGGGGAAATACCCGTGCCGCCGGCAGCGCGGTAAACGCGGCGGACCCGGCCCTGCAGCGGCTCAAACAGATGTCTCCTTCGGAACTTGCCCGGATAGAAGAATTGCTCGCGCTCAGCCCCCGCGACGAATACATGAGGCGCTGGCAGGAAAATATAAAAACGGATATCGATGCCTACAAAGCGCAGCGGGCAACCTATCTGTACGATTCTCCCTCACTGCACAAACTTCAAACCTATTACGGCGGCGACTATGTAGCCAAGCCCGAACTTCTGGAGATATTCGGAGACAGCGCCCTGGACAGCATCAACTGGCTGACCACCCTGGGGGCGGGATGGACCGACGACATTTCAGCGGCAGTTGGCGCGACGTGGCCCCGCAGCCATATGCCCAATTTTAATTTTGGACCAAGGGGAAGTAATTTTGTATTGCCCCAGGAAAAAAAATATACTGAACTTGGCGGTAAAACCTGTACGGAGTACAAGGCTGACAAAATCCTGATGGAAGGCGGTCGGGCGGTAGGCGTGTCCGGCATTACTGCCAACGGCACACCTTTTACCATCAGGACAAGCAAAGGCGTAATAATCGCCACCGGCGGCTTTGGCGCCAATGTGCAGATGCGCCAGAAATACAACAAGCATTGGGCAACCCTTGACGCAAATGTTCCAACAAGCAACATTGCCACCGCCACCGGCGACGGCATCGTAATGGGAGAAGCTGCCGGAGCAAACCTCATCGGTATGGAGTGGATACAGCTTGTAACGGGCAGTCCAAAGGGCGGATTTACCGCCTCCATATATAACAGCATTTATGTTAACAAGGACGGCGATCGCTTTATCCGGGAAGATGGCAGGCGCGATGAGCTTTCCGGAGCGGTTCTCAAACAACCGAACAGCTTTTTTTGGTTTGTCTCTGACGGGCACACGATTGACGACATAATGCACGGCGTTGACTACAAGGGTAATGTTATACGCGATAACGTGGATAACAAAGAATTGTTTATTGCGGATACCATTGAAGAGCTTGCAATAAAGATCGGCGCCGATCCGGCGAAATTCAGAAAGGCTGTCGCCGATTTCAACGCAGCAGTGGGCGGCGCTCCGGACCCTCTGGGCCGCCAGCTTTTTGAATTCCGGCTTGATAAACCTCCCTTCGCCGCAGGTTATGGCTTCGCGCAGGTACACCATACAATGGGCGGTTTGGATATCAACGAAAGCTGCCAGGTGCTGAACAAGTCCGGCAATCCCATTCCCGGCTTATACGCGGCTGGAGAAGTTACCGGCGGCATACACGGCGGAAACCGGCTTGGCGGCAATGCCATCGCCGACATACTTACCTTTGGACGTATCGCGGGCAAATCTGCCGCGGAAGGCAAATAATTTCTGAAACGAATAACCAGTCCCGTTCTTTCAGGGCGGGCTGGTTGTTGTAATACCCAATAACAGTTATACTCCAACTATGGCAGATGCATACCTTGAACATGACGAACATTGGACCTATGCCGATTACAAGGCATGGGAACTTAAGCCGGGCGAACGGTACGAAATAATTAACGGCGAAGCATATGCCATGTCCGCGCCCAACGCCGCTCATCAGGAAATGTTAATTGAATTAGGCAGGCAGTTCGCCAATTATCTGGTTGGCAAACCGTGCAAGGTGTATCCCGCGCCTTACGACGTGCGGCTATTCTACGAGGAAGACGAAAGCGACGATACCGTAGTGCAGCCTGACCTTTCCGTAGTCTGCGATGAAAACAAGCGGGGCAAAGAAGGCTGCCGGGGCGCGCCCGATTTGGTCGCGGAGATTCTGTCGCCGTCGAACACCGCTTTCGAAATGCAGAGGAAATTCAACGTCTACCGCGAAGCGGGCGTACGCGAATACTGGGTGCTGGACAATGAGGAAAAGACGCTCACCGTGTATCTTTTTAATGGCGATACGATGATCAGCCGTACCTATGGCGAAAACGATTCTGCGCCCGTTGCCGTACTCGACGGGTTGTCCATAGAACTGCGGTCGGTTTTCGCCGGTTAGAACATCTGGGCTATAACCCCGGTATTGGCTTTTATAAAGAAAAAATGTTACAACTAAATGATGCATCCGGCGATTGAGACATTACAGGCGCGGGGCTTTTTTCAGCAATGCACCGACACAGAGGGCCTTTCAAAACTGATGGACGAAGGGCCGGTAACTTTTTATATTGGCTGCGATCCCACGGGGCCAAGCCTGCACATCGGGCACATGGTTCCCTTTTTTGCCCTGCGCCATTTGCGCGAAGCTGGGCATAAGGGCATTGCCCTTATCGGCAGCGGAACTGCCCGTATCGGGGACCCGTCCGGCAAAACGGAAATGCGGAGGATGCTGAGTTATGAGGCGCTGGATTCCAACGCCGAGCGCATAACGGCGCAGCTTGACCGCTTTATCGGTTTTGACGGCGAAAGCGCGTACACCGCCAACAACAAGGACTGGCTTGCCAGCCTTAATTACATTGATTTTCTGCGGGAGATAGGCAGCCACTTTTCGGTGAACCGCATGCTGACTTTCGAGGCATACAAAAAACGGCTGGAAACCGGCCTGTCTTTTGTTGAATTTAATTACCAGCTTTTGCAGAGCTACGACTTTCTGGAACTGTACCGCCGCCATGGCTGCCGTCTGCAGATCGGCGGCGACGACCAGTGGGGCAACATCGTCGCCGGTGTGGAACTGATCCGCCGCGTCGAAGGGGCGGAAGTGTTCGGCATGACCTTCCCCCTGGTTACCACCAGCGACGGCAGCAAGATGGGCAAGACCGAAAAAGGCGCGCTCTTCCTCGATCCGTCGATCACCAGCCCCTACGATTTTTTCCAGTACTGGCGCAACATAGATGATGCGGACATACGCCGCTTTCTTTTGATGCTGACCTTTCTGTCTGTTGAGGAATGTGAAACCCTGAGCGCGCCGGGCAAAAATCCCAATGAAGCCAAGGAGCGCCTTGCCTGGGAAGTAACCGCCCTGATCCACGGCAAAGACGAAGCCGACAAGGCCCTTGCCGGAGCCAAAGCCGCTTTCGGCGGCGGCGGCGATAAATCCGCCATGCCCCGCGCCGTGCTTTCCCGCGCCGCCTTTGAAGCGGGCTACAACGCCGTCGACCTGTTCTTCGATGCGGGGCTTTCCCCCACCAAGAGCGAAGCCCGCCGCCTTGTCCAGCAGGGCGGGGCCTTTGTCTCCGCCGCCGCCGACGGCAATCTTGCCGCAGTCACCAATGTCGCCGCCGTCATCGGCGCAGACCGCCTCAACGCCGGGGGGGAACTAATCCTGCGCGCCGGAAAAAAACGCTACTGCCTCGTTGTTACAAAGTGATTTTTTCCGCAAATATTTTCTCACAGAGGGTGTTTCTCGAAAAATTTCACACAGAGGCGCAGAGGCGCGGAGGGCGATTCGTTGTTCGCAGACTGTCCGCAATCTTCAAGCTGTGCGGGGAAAGAGGAAGTAAGAAGAGAACAGGCCATTACGAACTGTGCCTTTGTGCCTCTGTGAGAAATAATTGCGAACTGTGCCTCTGTTTGAAATTAGGGAATCAACCTACAAATACTGCCGGGCTTCGTCGTCACGTACTTGGGCGTATAGCTCAATATACATCTTCGCCGTGCTGCCGGCGATTTTCTTTAGCAGCACTTCTTCAACCTGGAAAAAGCCCGATTCGTTGGCCATGAACACGTCGACCCGTATGGGTTTTTCCTGGCCGGCGTTGATGTGGACTTCCTCGATGGAATTGGCGGAGAACTGGTGGATGTGTCCCGTTTTCTGCGCCAGCCCCAGGGCGATGGGAATCCGCGCCCTGCCCTTGGTCATGTCGCAGCCGTCCGCAACCTGCACGACGCCCGCTTCCAGCGAGTGGATCGCCCGCGCCCCCATGTGGCCGGTAATGCCCTCGACGGCAAGGGCGCGTATCATCACCCGTTTTTGCAGGTCGGTCTGATACACTTCCTTGAGGATGCGGTCGATGGTGGGCATGGCAAGATAGGCGCTGTGCAGTTCGTGGTCCTGCCGCCCGACGCCCATGCCCATGTCGTGCAGCATCGAAGCGCAGATCGTCGCCGTCAGGCTGTCTTCAAAGTCGCCGCAGCCGTCTTTTTCCAGGCTTGTTTTAACCCCGGCCTGCCGCAGCAGCCGAAGCATTACCATTGAGTTCATGGCGACGGTCCTCATGTGAACCGGCCCGTGATCGTTATACCCCAGTCTGACAATCGAGACGGTGTTGGCATATTCCTGGGCAACCTGCAGTTCTTCATCCATCAGAAGAAGCCGCAATGTGGCCTCTGCTTTTCCCGAAAGGCTGAAAGCCTCAACTGTTTCCATCAGCTTGTTGTCAAGCGCGTTTTCT
>Ga0082212_10012709_pt1 | contig 10591 bp, 8 predicted proteins | sample TergutNt197P3_FD_71548 | JGI IMG/M metagenome (GOLD analysis project Ga0082212, IMG submission 71548) | Neocapritermes taracua P3 segment gut microbial communities from Petit-Saut dam, French Guiana - Nt197 P3 | ecosystem: Host-associated > Arthropoda: Insects > Digestive system > Gut ...
ATCGTCGGAACGTCGAGCGGACACTTCGGGAGGCAATCCAGCGAGATCGCGGCAAGACAAAACTTTTGCGAACGAGTCCGTTTGGACTGATCGAAATGACTCGGCAGCGGATTCGACCATCGCTCAAGCGGAGCGTCTTTCAGGAGTGCCCGTGTTGCCATGGTGGCGGTGTTGTCAAGTCTCCGGAAAGTATGGCATTGGACGTTTTTCGGGCACTGGAGTTGGCTGCCCAGAATCCGGGCATCGCGAAAATCCGGGTATCATTGGCGGACGATGTGGTGGACTACCTCAACAATCGCAAACGACTGGAATTGGCAACGATAGAACGCGAAGGCAACGTGGAGATAGTAATCCGTGCCCAACCGGATGCGTGGCCGGAACACATGCAGATCGAATGCTTCGACAGCGGTAACAAACCGATGCCATTCAGTACGCCGTAGGAAACAGGTGCCGCCTGGGGAGTACAGAATCCTCGTTCCGGTCGCTTTGTGAGAAAATGTGAAAATTTTGTGAAAATAGTAAAACTTTAACGATTTTATTGATTATAGCGGTTACGCAAGCCGATATTGAGACATGACGGACGTAGAAACACCTGTTCGCCAGTTCATCGTGTCGCCATGTCGAATGTATTTCCCCCTAAAAATGTTATTGCTTTTGCCCTTTTGTTGATGGTGGTCCTTGTCGGCTGCTCCCATCAAAAAACGCAACGCGGACATCTTTTCCGTGCCGACTGGGCGTTCGAGTACAATCGAACTCCTTGGATCGGCTGTCCGCCAGACTCCGGCTATTCCGAAGTGAAAGAAAAAAAAACCGGAATCCCCGGACTTTTCTCCTGCCTCGCAAAGGATAAAGATAGCGACAGCAAGAACCGAAAGAGGTTTCGCCATCATTGTGCACAGAATGCAGAATGCGTTCCCCAAAACCCCTGTTGCCGGACGCTCGGCTGTGGAATGTGGATTGATCCCGAAGATCCCGCGACGTTTGCAACTCTCGGCGGTCCTGCCAAAGCCTGCGGGTTGTTGCCCTTCTGCACCCCGCAAAAACCATGTTGCCTCACGCCAAACTGTGGAAGACCCACTGCCGTCAATATCAATCCGCAAACTCTGATGCTGTCAAGCCATAATGCCAATACACTGGGAGCAGGCATGTCGGGACGGAGTGTTCAGCAAGAAACTGTCCCCGGAAATGCCTTCGGCAACGCCGCTGCTATGCAAAACGGTATGGGTACCGTCCGAGGAATGAGTCCAACGAGAATAGTACCGAATGGAATGGGACTGACAGGAATGTTACCCGGCGGCGCAATCGGTGCGACATCCGGTGCCGCACTTGTCAGTCGTGGAATTGTTCCGGGAGCATCGGCAATCACCTCCGGCGGAATGGTGGCTGCTATCGGTGTCGCAACGCCAACCGGAACGATGACTCCTGCCGGTGTTCGCTTCCCTAACGGTAATGTGAACAACGCCATCGTCCTTCGGGCTTGTATGATAACGCAGAATTGTTCGGCGGCTCGTCCTTGCGGATTGACTCCCAACTGCGGAGGTGCCGTTGCGGTAAATATGGTTGCGAACAATGCCACCGTTTTGGCTTCTGCATTGCAAGCGCAGGGCGTTGCAGGTGGAGTGATGCATGCAGGTGGAACGGGGGTACTGGTCAATCCGATCACGAATCAGCCAGTCCCAGGACTAACGATGGGAGGCTATCCGCAAGCAGGATACCCGCCGATTGGATATGCGCCATCTGGCTATGCTCCCGGCTATCCCCGTTTTGCGGCAGGAATGGTGGACACCGGCGAAGCCGTAGAAGAGGAACAACAACACGATAAGGAAGTCGTTCCACCGTATGAAACCCGGTCAAACATGCCGGTACCCCGTTTTCATCCGATTCCCATTCAACCGACTTTTCAACGAAGTGAAGGCATGCCCCCTACACCACGAACGGCTCCCAAAACTACGCCGACAGCAATGACTAGTCGGCAAGAATTGTCAGAAAGGGAATTGGAGGCAGCACTCGATCAAGCCTATCTTGAAGGGGTGTCTGCTGCGATGGACGAAGTCGAGCGAAAGTTGGAGGTAAAACGTCAGGCGGTGGTGAAGGCAAAGTTGGAAGAAAAAATTCTATTGCAGGCAGAATACGTTCAGCAACAGTTAGATGCTCAGAATGAGATGAGAATGCTGGCAATACAACGTGAGCGGCAACTACAGCAGCAGGCATTGCGGCAACAAGCGATGGCAGTAGCGGTATCGGAACCCCAGCGACTGCCGCCAACGAATGGAGGCACCGCAACCCCCTATCAGCAACCAATTTCGGCAAATGTGAAACCGGTACAGTTAGCCGAGAACTTGAAAACATCGGTCGTGAACGGCGTGAATGGGATATTTTCTCCGCTTTTGGGGGCAAATCAGACCAACCACCAATTTCAGCAACGGGGACAGGTATCGACACAACCTCGGTATCATTCCGCACCGCCGAAATCGCAACCACAATTAGCGGCAATACAATCCGACCTTCCCGACAAGCCGCCCGTTTCTCCCATTGCGCCGAACTATGGTTTGTCGGACGACGAGTCCGAGTCCTCCATTCTGCAAGCGCGGTTCAGCGACGATGGGGAGGTGATTCGACCGTAGTGGAACACAATCCTTTCTTCCGTGTCCTCTGAGACTTTGTGTAAACAACCCCTCTACCTCTTTTCGTCATCATGTCTGTCCCGTTCTGCTCTGGCAGACTCTATCCAAGCCAGCAGGAGCATTTCTAGGAGTATCCGAACAACGACAATGATTGTAATACAACCGAACGTGACAAATGCAAGTCCTATGAAGTGATCCATGAAAATCGTAAGCCCGTTTCCCCCGGCTTCGTGGGCTTCATAACATTTTCTGCCCACATCAAACCACATGAAAAAAATGACCAAAAAACTAACGACGACAACGACATAATAGAGAGCCTTAAGACTGTGGATAACAAGGTTATTGCCTTCTATCGTATAAACTCGGCTGAACGAAATATCCAACGCACTCCAAATGGCACCGAATGCACTTTCTTTTCGGGCAATACGGACGAATGGTTCGCTGGTGATATTGTCGAAAGGGCTCGATTCACTGGCGATGTCCCCCAAATCAGCCATTGCAAATGGGTCGGTATCCGATGTCGCTGGGGATGTTGCCGCCGATGTTGTCGGCACTTGCGGAGCGGGACGGTCGGGTGTAGCAACAGGAGAGGGTGGCAGAGGCGCGTGGGACTGATTTCCGAAAACGATTCCCTGAATGGAGTCCGCAAAAACCTTTGTACCTGCAACGACAACCAAGTCGTCCGGCAAAATAGCCCCCCTTCGCGCCATATCGAACAACCGGCTCTTTGTTACGGAAACACGTTGTCCATCAAGGCGTACCTCAAACATAATTTCTGCTTCCTGTTCGGGTTGCTTCGTTTGCCCCTTCATGACCACCGTCTTATTGGCACTGGCGGAACGAGTCGGATCACTTTGTTCTGCGTTCGATTGTACTGTCGAAGAGGGCGTTAACTCAAAGACATCGTTTGGATTCCCTACCACCTTACCCGCTCCAGCCTCGATGGAAACAATGAAAGAATGCGAACCTACTACAAGTTTGTCGCCGTCTCTGAGTGTTTGCACTGTAGAAACCCTGGTTCCATTGACGAAAGTTCCGTTTTCGCCTCCCAAATCCTGAACCTTGACCGCATCGTTGTTTACGGTGATCGAGCAGTGAAACCGGCTGACCTGTGGACTGCGGGAACGAAGATTGCAGCCTTCTGCCCTGCCAATCATAAACGAGGGAGCGTTGACAGGGATCACTTGACCACTGCGGTTCTCATCCGCAACAATTAACTGAACGTGCATAGCCTTTCCTCGCGAATAGTATTCATACTGCTCCCACAGTAGCCGCCACAAGTGTACCACAAACAAGGGAAATTGCAAGCAGTGCAAGCCCTTGTTTGCGTTTTTCTCGCGTTCTCCGGCACAACCTCAAGAGAACAACCCTTGAAAACATCAAAAAACGCGATAGAATGCAGCCATGGAAACAGTTAAGGTAGCATTATTCGGACTGGGAACAATCGGAACAGGTGTGGCAAAGATTTTGCATCACCATTCCGACCGAATTGCTCGCGCGACGGGCAAAAAAATTGAACTTTCCAAAATTTGCGACCTCGTTCTCACGACTCGCAGGGATGTCGAATTACCCGACGACGTGATGACCAATGAAGCGGAATCGATCTTTGACGATCCGAACATTTCCATCGGAATCGAATTGATTGGCGGACTCGAGCCGGCGAGAACGATTGTTCTGCAACTACTAGAAAGTGGCAAAAATGTCATCACGGCAAACAAAGCCCTCATCGCCCAGCACGGGGCGGAATTGTTTGATGTTGCCCGAAGGTGCGGACGTACCATCGCGTTTGAGGCGGCAGTCTGCGGCGGCATTCCCATCCTTAATGCTCTGTCCACCGCATTGCAGGCAAACACGTTGCAGTCAATCAATGCTATCGTCAATGGAACGAGCAATTACATCCTGTCACAGATGGAAAGCGGAAAAGTCTCCTATCAAGAGGCCGTCGTGCAGGCAAAAGAATTCGGTTACGCCGAAGCAAACCCGGCGATGGACGTGGATGGGACCGATGCCGTGCAAAAATTAACGATTTTGGCTCAGCTCGGTTTTGGGGCAGTGGTCGATTGGCGAACCGTTTCCCGACTCGGTATTGAATCGGTCGATGCGCTGGACTTCCGTTATGCAAGGGAACTCGGCTACCGGATCAAACTGCTTGCTGTTGCCGCTCAAAGTGAGAAGGGGTTGGAATTGCACGTTTCACCGACGTTGGTCAAAATTGACAACCCGCTTGCTCGTGTGAAGGATGCGTTCAATGCTGTGCAAATTGTCGGTGACTCGGTGGGACCGGTCTTTTTCCAAGGGCTCGGAGCAGGACAACTCCCGACGGCATCAGCAGTGGTCGGCGATTTGATCGACACCGTATTGGGACGTACAGCGATTACTTTTGGCACCCTGAATCTCTGGGGTAACGGCAGACCTTCTATGCCGATCAAGAGTCCGCAGGATTTTTTCTACAAGGCATATTTGCGACTCAATGTGGTGGACCGACCAGGCGTGATGCATGCGATTTCAGGCGTGCTTGGGGAACGGGGTATTTCGATTGCGTCGATGACTCAGCATGAACCGGAACACAAGAGAAACGGTGAGAGTACGGTGTTGTTTCTAACGACACACGAGACGCAGGAAGGGGACTTGCTCCAGGCAATACGTCAGTTAGAGGAATCTTCCGTCGTCCTCGGCAACATTGTCCGTATGCGGGTTCAGAGTTAGGAGAAAGGAGTGAGATGAATCCTTGCTCCTCTCCCCCTACACTTTGTCCCGATTTCGGATAAAATGGCGGAACTGTATAAGTGCAGCGGAGGGAAAGATGCCCAAGCAAAAGACACATAAGGGAATCAAGAAACGTTTTCGGGTAACCGCTACTGGCAAGGTACTACACCGGCATAGTGGAACAAGCCATTTGGCATATCGACTCACGAAAAAACGGCGGCGAAACCTGCGCGGAACGACCACCGTTGCGAAAACCGAAACAAGCAAAATCGTCAATGCGCTGATTCCAGCCCAGTGATGGGTGCCACAGGGAAGACGACACGGGTAGTAACGTTTTGGTCGCGGGATCGAAAGACCTAGGTTTCGTCAGTATTTTGAAGAAGGGGAAATTATGAGAACGATTCGTGGAGCGGCACGACAGAAGTCGAAACGCCGCCTGTTTAAGCGTGCTAAAGGTTTTCGGGGTGGGCGCGGAAGATTGCTTCGAACTGTCAAGGAAACCATCGTCCGGGCAAATTGCTTTGCAACCCGAGATCGCCGGGTGCGCAAGCGGGAATTCCGGGCACTCTGGATAGTCCGTATCAATGCGGCAACCCGACTATTGGGTCTCCGTTATGGCGAATTCATCGCCGGTTTGAAGAAAGCCAATATTGAACTAGATCGAAAAACGCTCGCCGAAATGGCAGTGAACGATGTCGTCGCTTTCACCAAGGTTGTCGAAACCGCTAAAGCCGCTCTGGGAAAGGTATAGCGATCATTGCGCTCCACTCCCGCATTCGTTGGCTTGTAAGTCGTCTTGACAATTCTCGCGAAGGAAAGTACGATGGACGCGTGCGTTATTGGTTTCGTCTCCCTCTCCGAACACGGCTAGGCATCATTGCAACGCTTTTCATGACGTGTGCAGTCGTGCTGTTGTTGTCGTGGTGTCACAGACCCGAAAATTTTTCCTATCGCAACGTCTGGATTCTCCGGTTTGGTCCCCTGAGTTTTTTGCTTTGGCTGGCTTGGACTGACCTTGCAAAGATTCCATGGTGGAACTGGTTGATAATGTGTGTTCTTCTGGTCGTTTGCATGATAAAGCCCAGTGTTTGGTTCGTCGGCATCCCGTGCATTGCCTATATCCTTTTTGCCTGCCGGAAAAAATGAAGAGGCTTTTTTTCTGTAGTTTGCCGGTCTCATCGAGTGGGTGGTTGCCCAGGGACAAGATGCAGCCGTTGTGATGGGTATTGCCAAGCATCGGCGATAGACCCCGACAGTCAAGAGTGAAGAATTTCTGCTACTACAAACTTACAGGGGCATGAGACATCTGGTGACGTATCGAGAAATCTTGATCCGTGTCAACTTATGGTGATTTTAACGGATGTACGTTTTATGCGTGCCGAAAGCACGGAGAACAGGGTGGATCGCCGGTCTGGGACATACTTTTTCTGTTTTTTGTCAAGTTCGATTCTCTTGCAAGACGATTGACGAAACAGATATATTAGCCGGAGTCCAATTCCGCTCCACCCCAAAAAACGTTCGGAGGAAATCATGCGTTTGCTCATAATCCCGTTCCTTTTCATTGGCTTGTTCGTTCAGTTGCCGACACCCACCCTTGGTAATACGAATCAACAAGCGGCAGAAACAATCGCCAATATCATTGGCGAACAGTTTCCTGACGCTGACATTGATGTCCAGTATCGAGGAGGACAGGTTTGGCTGAAGGGGGAAGTAGGGGCACAAAACCAGCAGAAAGAGATCGTCGCGCGAGTTTTCAGTATTCCTAGCATCAAAGTGACCGAGATTAACGACGAAATTCAGGTTGTTACCTCGAGAACCCCTTCCGAAATACCAGCACAGGTGGCGCGTCCAGTGGCTTCGCCGACCAACGTTCCGGTTCCGATACCGAATGGTGCCCATCCGCGGACTGTTGCGTCAATGCCCGTACTGGCAGGGGGAGTTCCGCAGGCACAGCAGCAGATGGTACCGGCGACGTGGTCAGGGGCACTTTTGGCACCGTATCCGCATCCGCAGTACCAGGCGGCTTACGGGGTGCGACCCGGACAGCAACCGATGGTTGCTCCTGCTTATGCACAGACTTCCATCGTTCAACCTCATCAAGCGGCACAGCAGCCTATTCCGCAGCAAGCAATCCATCAACCTGCATACTATGGACCCTCGCCACAGGCAGCCTATAATCCCGAAGCCTACGGACCCCAAGGACCGTTGCCGGGACACTATAACCAGCCGAATTTGCCCGATTATGCGTGGCCTGCTTATGCAAACTACCCGAATTATGCCCAAGTAACCTATCCGAAGTCCTATTCGCCGAAAGCGTGGCCTTATATCGGTCCCTTCTATCCTTATCCGCAAGTGCCGCTCGGTTGGCGGAAAGTAACATTGGAACATAACAACGGCTGGTGGTGGTTGGATTTCGATGATGGTACACCATCGGGTCCATTCTCTGGATTGTATCGTCAACCGGCGCAATACACCTACTAATGGTTTTGAGGGGCGGAAAGAGCAATAATCAATGTCGAACTCAAAGAGTCAAAGGAATGGCAAGATGACGAAGAAATTTTTAACAATGGGTTGTATTGGAATCCTTGTTCTGGCGGTTGCCGCGTCGAGCGGTTGCGTCGGAGTGTCCGGTCCTGGTTTGGGGCTGGGAAGTGTTCCGGTGCCTGTCAGTCCGTACCATCAGCAGGAGGCGGAGGATCATGCTTTCGAGGGGTTGCGTTACGGGAAGGTCGCAATTCTCCCGCCGATCACGGACGCGAACCACATTGCCCTTGATCCGCCATCTGACGATCAGGTCATTCGGGAATTGAATAAGGCACGCCCTATTGCCGGTACTGTACCCGGTCTGGAAACGACGTTTCGGAACATCAAAGGGATCACGAAAGAGGTGGTCGCGGACTACGTAGATCCGCCGCGGGTGGTGCCACTGGTCGGTCCGGTGCAACTGCATCATGCCCATTACAAATGTACCGTCTATTTTGAGGAAACAACACAGGTCGGTTGGCCGATTCCCCATCAGGTAAAAACCGAAGACGGCATGGAAGTTCTGTACATCGACAAGGATCACTATCATCGCGTCGCTGGCGGCGATGTTCCTGCACCAATGTAGTACATCGTTCTCAAATGGTATGCACAAAAAAGTCCAATTGATTCGTGGGATAGCGAAGGACAAGGACGTTACTCACAGATGTCCCGCGAACCATTGGACTTGGTCGGTAGAGAACAAGAATACTGTATAACCGTCTGGGGTTTTCTGGTAAAATACCTCCATGATTATGGACGAGGCAGAGCAGTTCTACACCGATCCGCCGTACCGGCAATTAGCGTTTAACGGCATGACTATCGAGGGCTTTTCCCGCGCCGCGATGCAAACGTACTGGAGGATACCCGAATTGAAACTCGGGTTCGACCTCGGCGGACAACCCTGGTCATTCATGGGAACGCCTCAATGGTTCGTTTCGCATACGCATATGGATCATCTTCTCGCTCTTCCTGCTTATGTTGCCCGGCGGAGAATGATGAAGATGGAACCCCCAAGAATCTATCTTCCCGCCCAAGCCGTTCCACGCATTCGGCAACTACTTGATGTCTTCATGTATTTGGACCACGGACGTTTGCCGTGCGAATTGATCGGTGTAAAACCAGGAGAAGAATACGAACTGTCTCGTGAATACGTGGTCGGCGTATTGCAAACGGATCATTCGATTCCGTCAGTGGGATATCTCGTTTGGGAACGGCGAAAGCGGCTTAAGCCAGAGTTGCAGTCGCTGAACGAAGCGGAAATCCGAAAATTGGCAATCGCAGGGCATCAAGTTTCTGCTGAGATTCGTTTTCCTCGCGTTGCCTATCTCGGCGACAGTACGCCGAAGGGACTCGATGACAATCCCGATATGTTCGAGGCGGACATCTTGATCATGGAGTTATCTTTTGTTGCTCGGCGGCACAAAACCGAAAAAATTCATCGCCGCGGTCATATTCATCTCGACGATGTCATCGACCGCCGAGATTTGTTCCGCAACGGCTTGATCATTGCCTCGCATTTCAGCACCCGATGTACGGATAGGGAAATCGACAAAATCGTGCGTCGCCGTGTTCCCGATATGCTTGACAACCGATTGGTGCTCTGGTTTTAGCCTGGATGCCTTCGCCAAAAGTAAAATCTAACGGGTATGATTGTTCTTTTCAAGTTGGGTGCTTCATTTTGTTTGCCTTGCCGATCAAGGGATCAATGTTTCCGTAACAAGAATATCGACTGCTGTTCGTGCGGTTGCACTTGCCAGAAGAAACTTGAATCTACAGAAAATCTATCCCTGTAAATGGACATAATCATTGCGCTGTCGGACTAAGGATTGTAATTTTCTATGTCAACAAGCCCACAAAAGAATACCGGGTTTTTAACAAGGCTCTTCTTCCGTTCCGGGTTCCTAACGTGGAATCCGCAAAGACATTTTTGATAGCGCACGATATTTCCGAAGAACTTTTTGGAGAAAATATCTGGTTCGAAAATGAGTGCCACACAGGTACCCCATTGGGTGCTCCCTGCACAGGATTTTTTTTCGTTGGGGAGGTACTGTCCTCACGCTGCGTTTGATGACGACTTACCCCGCTTGCCGCAGTTCCGCTGTGGAAAAAACTTCCAACACTTTTCCGTCCGGGTTGCAGACCTTGAGCGTTTGTTCTACCGCCGACCAGATCGCAGTAAACCCTACTGTGGTGAAGCGATAGCCGAAAAATGAGTTTCCGAACAATAAAATCTGTTGGGTTATGGCGGCATCTGAGGGCACATGAAAATGCTGGATCGCCTGTCGGACACGTTGCAATACAAAGTCAACTTCTAGAACGCTTTCCATGATGCCCCTCTACTATGACTGTTATAGGTACCAATTGTAGCGGCTATATCGGTTATTTCGCGCAGAAAGTTGAGGGAAACTCCATCTCCCCGACAATTTATACTGCTCTAGCCAAAAATGGACGTTTTTGAAATAGAAGAGTGAATCCACGAATTTTCACGGATTTGTATTGTTCGTTTTACAAGAATGAACCCATCGAAACTTGGCGTTATCAGCGACACGCATGGACGTTTGAACGGAACCGCTCTTGCCATCCGGCTCTTTCGGGAGCATGGCGTTCAAGCGGTGGTCCATTGCGGAGACATCGGTGGTTGCGCCGTCGCGAGGGCATTTCAAGGGCTTGAAACCCACTTCGTTTTCGGGAACACGGATGGCGAGAGCGAACCCCTTCGGTCTGCTGTTGAAGAGACA
>Ga0082212_10012710_pt1 | contig 10591 bp, 8 predicted proteins | sample TergutNt197P3_FD_71548 | JGI IMG/M metagenome (GOLD analysis project Ga0082212, IMG submission 71548) | Neocapritermes taracua P3 segment gut microbial communities from Petit-Saut dam, French Guiana - Nt197 P3 | ecosystem: Host-associated > Arthropoda: Insects > Digestive system > Gut ...
CTTATCCGGCAGGTAGTCCACCGCTCGGAACAGGTAACTGTCCGAAGAATAAATCGTGCCGCTTTCGGCGTGTTGCCACACATTGTGTCCCGCACTTACCGGCACTTCCACCACCTTGCCGTCGGTTCCCATGTAGCGGTCAACGCCCACAACTGCGTCGCGCCAGCCCTGATTGACGCGCGACATTGCCGCCTGACGGTTGGCGCTTACCTCGCGATGTACATTGGAAACATATTCATTCGTTTCCTGAAGAATTTGCGCCATCCGTTGCTGGTGGCGTACTTCGGCCTGCGACATTTCGCCCTGTATGCGGCGCGTTTCGGCTTCGTTGCGGCGCATCCCTTCCGCTACGATATTGTTGAGCGCGGCAAAATACTGTTCATTCCAACGGGCGGTATCGAACATTTTTTTCATATCTTCCGACGCCTTTTTGCTGTTTTTCGACGGCGCTGTGGCGGTCAGCATCCAACTCTGACCCCAACTTACTATGGACGTGTTCATATAAGGACCGCGAAAATCGGAATAGGACGCGTTGATGACCACTTCCATATAGTGAATAATGGTATCGCCGTCCTGTACCCATTTGTATTCCGCCGAAGAACGGTCTATGGTAGTCGCACGAAGTTGCTGCTGTCCGGCGCCGGGCGATTGCCGGATATATTGCAGCGTTGCGTTGTATATTGCCACGCGCTGCTCTTCCATCTGTTGACGTTCGGCTTCGGAATACTGGTCGAGCGTTTTCAGCATCGTGCGTTTAGCATTTTTCGTGTTCGGGAACTGGCGGCGAAACACAAAATCAAGATAATCGGCAGCCGACATCAGGTTGAGATAGACGGTGGTTCTGTCGGTGGTACCCGACTTCGCATGTGGCGATTGCGTATAGTTCCGGTTGCCGTCGTAAAAGAAACTTGCATTGAGGTTTTCGTTCACACCCTTGACGCTGGTACAATACATATTACCGATCCATTGCGTTCCGGCAAGGAGTTGCCAGCCGGGCAACTGTGTCATACTCAACATTTCCATGTTGTTCATTTCGGGGGCGTAGGCGCGGACGGTTTTCGACTGTTGCGCAAAAACGGACTGTACGCCGCCTCCCGTCTGACCGCCGCACGAGGAAATAAATATAACGGCAGTCACTGTTAAAATATTCGTTATGGTTTTCATACGATTTTAGATTTACGATTTTAGATTTCTCGCTACGCTACCAATGACAAGTTTTAGATGTCTCACTGCGTTCGACATGACAGGCACTTGTTAGTATTGGGGTGTTGGCAGGGTGGCTACGCTGTCCTGCCAACACCCTTCTCTTTTTTCTCCAACGGTGTCGGGTCATGTCGAACACAGTGAGACATCTTATTGGTATGCTTCTATTTGTCATTTTCTACTGTTTGATTTTTATAATTGGATAACTATGCAACAAAACTTCCGTAACTATGCGGCAATATTTGCGTCCGTATGTAAATATTGCTGCGTCCGTACGTAAGTTTTGCTGCGTCCGTATGCAAGTTTTGCTACATACGGATGTAGCATCAAACATGAAGCCGGAACGGTGAAGCCCTTGCCAAAGGCAAACAACAAACTTAAAACTATAAGAATGTGAAATAAACAACATAATAACAGTTTTTGGCATCCCGATAGGGATGCATCCCCAACGGGATGCTGCTTTTGTGGATTATTTTTCCGTTCTGCCGAGCGATGCATCCCTAACGGGATGCGATATGAAAAATTAGTCATATCAAATTTGTTTTTATATGTTGATTATTTTTTGTGCCTTAGAGCAAGGCTGGCATAATATTAACGTGAGTGATTAATTTTCAATTTTCCACTCCTCCGATTTCAGGCTTCGGCTGTTTCTTGTCGAACTCGCGGATTTTGCTGTCCAATTCGCCCGATTGTTTGTGCCGCGTGATCATATTGCGTATTTCGTCCGGCGTGTAGGCATTCAAATTTTGCCCGGTAACGGGCGAATGTAAAGGTTTTTCGCCGTCAATACTGCGTCTTCCGATGTCGGATTTCGGTTCTCCGGTTGAGGCGTTTTTAGCGGATGTTCCGTATGGTACACCGTTTTGAAAGTAATATGGATATCCGTAGTCGTCGGCAATAAAATAGAAATTGTTCTGTTTATTGACTTCCTGCACACAGTTGAACGGGTCTGCCATCACTACTAAATAGTAATATCCTGTAATTCGCGGAAGAGAGTACGTCATATAGATGTATTCGTAGGCAGGATAGTCGAAAACGGCGGCGGCAATGTTTTTCCCTGACGGGACGTCCTTGTTTGCCGCGTATGCGACGTAGGGTTGCTGCATCTGCACGATTTGATTGCGGGCTACTTCGTTGGTCATATACAGGTGTGTCAGTATCCCGTAGTCGTTGGCATTAAAGGCGTTGTAATACATGTACACCACACTCCAGCGGTCGGACGATAACACCGGCGATGTGCCGATGTTGTAGATATTGAAGTAAACCTGCCGGTTGTAGCCCTGTTGCTGCGTGTAGGGGACGTCGTAGGCATGATAGGCGGCAAGGTCGGCGCCGGAGGTCAGGTTGCGCGGGTCAATTTCGTTGTCGTTATTGGGAACGACATTGTTATCCGCTGTAGCAACAAATGCGGAAAACATAAAATTCTGCACAAAGAAATTATAATCCACCCAGATACATCCCTTATCGCCCCACGAGTTTCCCCATGAGTTATAGACACGGAAAGCGCCCCGGCTGCCTTTGCTGTCGTCGTATCCGGCAAGCACGATGGCATGATAGGCGTGTTGCATGTCGGGCTGGTTGTAGGTTTCGCTGCTCAACACGCCGCTACCGTTCCAACTCATGAAATTATCGCCTAACCGTGCGCCGAACGAAATTAAACGTCCCTGTGCGAGTTGCGATTTCAGGTTGTCCACCGTGCAATCTGCATCGGCAATCATGCGGTAATTCATGATTTTGTAGTTCGCTGCATTGCTCGTCCACGATTGCGACGGCGAACCGCCGCATTGCAGACTGCTGTACGGCGCCGTTTGCATGGTTGCGATACCGCGTTTGACCAATACGTCGAACGCCGGTTCAAAGTTTGAACCTCCGCAGTCGGCTCCCTTTTCGCTCATGGACATCCAAAGGTCGGCAGGACTGAACTGATTGTTCCTGTCGGCAAGTTGTTGCGGTGTGAGGTTTTGACTTACCGCATTCAGATACGAACGCATACCGTAACCTACCGACCACGTAATACATGTGCCGTATTGTCCCTGGTCGCCCACGGGAGGTAATTTGTCGGTCAAATCCACTGTTGAAGGCAGGTTTGCCGAACTGCCCGAACTCATAAATCCTGAAGAAATATCGCGGGGATATTTCGAATTGTCTTCGGTGGACTGGTTCCATCCCATCGCACGCTGACCGGAAGTGCTGGGATCATCCACAGGGTTATCCTTGTTGCACGAAACGAGCAAAAACGATACACACAACAAAGAATTGAGAATTGAAAACTGAAAATTGAAAATTTTCGCAATTCTCAGCAAAATCTGCTTGTAATTTGATTGTTTTTGATTGAAATAATACATGATTTTTTATTTTTTAATTCGTAATTTTTAATTGACGTCGAGCCCTTCGGCATTCAACGAGGAATAACTGAAATCGTACCGTCCGTTAAATTCGGCGTATCTGAAAATGGCTTCGGCGGCGCGGGTGTATGTGAAATCGGCATATTCTTTGAAACGCGCATTGCCAAAGAACATCAACCCTCCCGCTACTGTTTTCTGAAACATTGCCGATTTGGAAAAAACAGCGTGCAGGAAATTGACGTCTCCGGCAAATATTGCGTTCTGGAACAGCGCTTCGTCCTCGAATTTCGTTTCGGAAAAATATGTCTTCTTATGCCTGAAATGTGCGCCCTGCATTTTAACCGTGCTGCGAAAAACGGAACCGTTGAAAAAGACATGTCCACAAACCATACTTTCTGTAAAATCGACTTCTCCGCGAAAGTCGCAACCCGTGAATGTGATATTATGCGCAAATTCCACGTTGACGCCTTTCTGCGCATCAAACGCCTTAACCCTGTCCACGAAAACACAGTTGGTAAATGTTACGGACTGATTGACAAACACCTGCGTCAGATTGGTAGCAATACGGTTGCGGTTGTTGAGCGATGTAAAATCCAAATCGCCCCAAACGATGCAACTGTCGAGATAAACATGTTTGCCTGCGTTCAGTTGCTTGATGACGTAACTTGCCTGCGCTTCGCGAACGCCCGTTTTCGGTATTTTTGCCGAACACGCCGGTATCAGTGTGGCTACAGTCAATATACTGATAAATAACGATTTCATTTGAAACTTACTATTGTTTTTTGAATTTAAGGATCAGATTGGCTGCTGTTACCTCTATCCCGTTTTGCGTCATTCCGGCATAACCATTCCCTCTCAGTACATGATCGCCAATCGCCCAGGCAACAAGCGCCGCAATATCTGTACCGCTCGCATCGAGTGTGAATTCATTTCCGCTCAACGTAATGTTGAGGTTCAGAACATCGTTCTGGTTATTTTTAAGGGTAAGCGTGTTTCCCTTGAGCGAGTATGTACCCTGTTCAAAAACTGTCCCAAAATCGTAAAGAGTCAGTTTGCCGTTTGCTTCAAATAGAAAGTCTACCACATTCTCCAGTCCATACCCGCTTATATTACTGTTGACAACTTGTGTCAACGAATTACCCAATTGTGAATTGGTATAGCCTACTGTTCCGGTTGCGCTCACGCTTGTCCATTTTCCAACTAACGAAGAGTTGTTTCCGCCGCCACCTCCGCCAAAGGGATCCATTCCACCGCCTCCATCGCCGCCCTTGCTGCATGAAGCCAGAACGCATAATACCATCATGCCAATCACGATAGCCAAACGCACATTAAAAATCATCCTTACCTTTTTCATGACTTTATGGTTTTTGAAGGTTTGAAAATAAGTTTAATTGGTAACGGAAAATTTGAGGACTAACCCGAATTTGATACCTGAGGCATTATATTCAATACTTTCCTGAACATTGGTAAATCCGTAATCGAACAGGAAATACGGAGTAAGGAACATGGTTTTCAGGTCGAAATCATAACTCATGCCTATTTGCCCGTTGACGCGTATAAGGGTGTTCATCAAATCCGTTTTGGCTTGAAGTTGGGTTCGTTGTCCGCCTTCAATCTGATACTGCTCGTTTTTACCCTGCAATTTGAACCCGATACCCGGTCCTGCGAAAAATCCGAGACCGGTGCCGGGTACCGAAAATTTCATAGCGGGATCAATCGTCAGATACGCCAACTTGAAAGCACGAACATTTTTCACATTCTGCTGTGTAACACTCGCTTTGGCGTTCAGTGCGTCGAAAGCGTTAACCGTAATCAACATCCCCAACACGGGACTAAATTTCATGTCGGCTTGAGCGCCCACCGAAAAACCGGCACCATTATACGACACATTGGCATTATCAATGGCAGCGCCATGATAAAAATTGTAGTTCATGCCCAAAAGCGGACCAAGCGACATACTGAATTGTGCAAAACTCTTGCAGGTAATTCCTGCCGCGAACAAAACGGTAAGAAATAATACTTTTTTCATTTGATTTACAATATTATGGTTAAAAAATAAAATTATTTGACGCAGCAAATATATATACGAAAATTCTGATAAAATGCCAAAAAACCGACCAATCCACGAAATGGTATCCGGCATCCACAAAATGGTATCTGTAACCCACGAAATGATTTTTTTCCGTATTTTTGCATGATGAATTGATCTCATAAACTAATATCTTATTTGTTATGCAGCACATCACCGATTTACGCAAAGAACTTGAAAGGCACAATTATTTGTATTACGTATTGTCGCATCCTGAAATCAGCGACTATGATTACGATGTGATGTTCAAAGAGTTGGAAAAACTCGAACGGGAACATCCCGAATTTGCCGATCCCAACTCTCCTGTGCAGCGCGTGGGAAGCGACATCAACGTGGAGTTTACGCAGGTGGCGCACAAATATCCCATGCTTTCGCTCAACAATACCTACAACGAGCAGGAGTTGGCAGATTTCGACGAGCGTGTGCGCAAAGACCTTGCCGACAGTTATCGCTACGTGTGCGAACTGAAATACGACGGAGCGTCCGTCAGCCTCACCTATCGCAACGGCGGGTTGCTGCGCGCCGTTACCCGCGGCGACGGCGTTCAGGGCGATGACGTAACGGCAAACGTGCGCACCATTCGCAGCATTCCGCTCAAACTGCACGGCAACGACTATCCCGAAGAGTTCGAGATACGCGGCGAAATCATGATGACGCACGCCGTATTCAACAAACTGAACGAAGAACGCACGGAAATCGGTGAGACGCCGTTTGCCAACCCTCGCAACGCCGCGTCTGGAACATTGAAAATGCAAAACTCGGCGCAGGTGGCAAAGCGTTCGTTAGACTGTTTTCTTTATTATTTGCTGGGCGAGAACCTGCCCGCGTCATCGCATTTCGAGAACCTGCAAAAAGCCCGCGAATGGGGATTTAAGGTTCCGCAATATGTTGCCGTTTACGACAGCATGGAACAGGCGCTGCAATTCATCCATTACTGGGCTGCCGAGCGGGACAGGTTGCCTTTCGATATTGACGGCATTGTGATTAAGGTGGACAGCCTCACGCAGCAACGTCAACTGGGGATGCGCGCCAAAAGTCCGCGATGGGCGGTGGCTTACAAGTTTCCCGCCGAACGGGTGGAAACGCGGCTCAATTCCATTTCGTATCAGGTGGGGCGCACAGGAGCCATTACGCCGGTGGCAAACCTCGAACCGGTGCGCTTGGCGGGAACTACCGTCAAACGGGCGTCGCTGCACAACGCCGACCAGATACAACTGCTCGACATTCGCGTTGGCGATACGGTGTACGTGGAAAAAGGCGGGGAGATCATCCCCAAGGTAATCGGTGTAAACATCGAAAAACGTCCGGCAGACAGCCAACCGACGCAATTTGTTACGTATTGCCCCGAATGCGGCGCCGAACTGCAACGCAACGAAGGCGAAGCGGCATGGTACTGTCCCGACGAGAATGGTTGTCCGCCGCAAATCAAGGGACGCATCGAACATTTCATCAGCCGCAAGGCAATGAATATGGACAGTTTGGGCGAAGGGAAAATAGAACTGCTGTACGATAAAGGTCTGTTGCGCGATGTGGCTGACCTCTATTCGTTGAAATATGAGCAACTGTTCGGGTTGGAAAAACAAATCACCGACGAAGACGGTAGTGTCAAGAAAATAGGCTTCAGGGAGAAAACAGCCGAGAAAATCCTTTTCGGTATCGAAGCCTCGAAACAGGTTCCTTTTGAACGGACGCTGTATGCCATCGGGATACGCTTCGTTGGCGAAACCATTGCCAAAAAGTTGGCGCGTAACTTCCACGACATTGATAAATTGGCAAAAGCCGCATTTGAAGAATTAACATCCGTCGATGAGATTGGCGACCGCATTGCTTTCAGCGTGATTGACTTTTTCGGGCGTACCGAAAATCAGAAAATTGTAGAACGGTTAAAGCAGGCTGGATTGCAATTCGCTATTGATGAAAGCGAGCAGCAATCAAAATCCGAAACGCTAAAAGGCAAAAGCATCGTGGTGAGCGGCGTTTTTTCCATTCCCCGCGACGACATCAAGAAAATGATTGAAGAACACGGCGGTAAAAATGTCGGCTCTATTTCATCCAAAACCGATTATGTGCTGGCTGGCGAGAAAATGGGACCCGAAAAACTCAAAAAGGCGGAGACACTGAATGTTCCGATTATTTCGGAAGAGGAGTTCTATAAGATCATCAATCAATAAAGCAGTTTGGGAAATTCAACGATTGGATGCAGAAGATGCGCCCTTTGTTTTATTTTATTGTTCAACATCATGCAAAATCAAAAAAATCGGATACGTTTCTTTACCAAATCAAAAAAACAGTCCATTTTCATCAAATTTAAACAACCTCTGAAATATAATGAATACCTTTGCAGCCGCATTTCATAAATTCAATGAACGACAAACAGGACATTCTCGACCGCAGATACCTCGCTATGGCGCAGATATGGGGGCAAAACTCATACTGCGTGCGCCGTAAGGTAGGGGCTTTGCTGGTTAAAGACAAGATGATCATTTCGGACGGGTATAATGGCACGCCATCGGGGTTTGAAAATATTTGCGAAGACGAACATCAGGTTACCAAACCATACGTGCTTCACGCCGAAGCAAACGCGATTACCAAAGTCGCCAAATCGAACAACAGCAGCGAAGGCTCCACGATGTACTGTACGGCGTCGCCATGCTTGGAATGTGCCAAACTGATCATACAGTCGGGCGTCAGGCGGGTGGTGTACGGCGAAATGTACCGCATTGACGATGGTATTCGCCTGTTGGAACGCGCAGGAATAGAACTTAAATACATCAAATTGAATGACGGAAGAGAAGAATAAAAGAATAGACGCATTAGTGCCGCTCGCCATTGCATTGGCGCTGCTGGTGGGAATGTTGATCGGTCAGAAAATCCAAAAATCCGCTAACGACGGCAACATCAGAAAATTGCTTTTCTTTTCGCCGTCCGGCAAAATCAATCAGGCGCTCGATTTCATCAAAAGTTCATACGTGGACAGCATTTCGACCGTTGCGCTCGAAGAAGACGCCATCAGGGGCATGCTGAAAAATCTGGATCCCCACTCGCAATATATCCCTGCGTCTCATTTTGCGGATGTCAACGATCCGCTTGAAGGTAATTTTTCGGGCATTGGCGTGTCATTCAACATGATGAATGATACGATTGTGATTGTGAATATTTTTGCCGAAGGACCGTCGGAAAAAGCGGGCGTTTTGGCGGGCGACCGTATCGTTCGCGTGGATGATGTGTCGGTTGCGGGCGTGAAGATGAACCAAAACGATATTGTAAAGAAACTCAAAGGACCAACCGGAACCAAAGTGAAAGTCGGCGTCTTCCGGAAAGACACCAAAGAACTGATGGATTTCATCATTACCCGCGACAGGATACCTCTGCCCAGCATTGACGCGACATATATGATTACGCCTGAAATTGGCTACATCAAGGTCAATAAATTTTCAAAAACTACATATCAGGAGTTTGTCGAAGCTGCCGCGAAACTGAAAGAGGAAGGAATGAAGAAAATGATCGTTGATCTGCGCGATAACCCGGGCGGAATTATTGACGGCGCCATCAAATTGTCGGAAATGTTTCTTCCTTCCGGAAAACTGATTGTTTACACCGAAGGCAACGAGCGGGGACGTATCAATTATTACTCAACCGGCAAAAACACGGAATACCACGATATGGATCTGGCGTTGCTGTTAGACGAAACATCGGCGTCGGCAAGCGAAATTGTGGCAGGCGCCATTCAGGACAATGATCGCGGAACGATCATCGGACGGCGAAGTTACGGTAAAGGATTGGTTCAGGAGCAACAACCGCTGATGGACGGATCGGCGCTTCGCATTACCATTGCGCGATATTACACGCCTACGGGACGTTGCATTCAAAAACCGTATCAACCCAACGATAACGGCAATTATTTCAACGAATTGAATATACGCTACTTTCACGGCGAGATGCAGCAGGCGGACAGCATCCGTTTCAACGATACGCTGCGATATGTAACTACAGGAGGAAAGGTGGTGTACGGCGGCGGCGGCATTATGCCCGATATTTTCATACCTGTGGACACAACGGGAAATTCGCCATATTACAGGCAAGTCGCCCGTCGCGAACTGACATATCGTTTTGCGTTCGAATATACTGATAAAAACCGGAAAGAACTGACGGATTTTTCGGATTACCGATCTTTAGAAACACATTTACGCCAAAATAATATCCGTGATCAATTTATTGCGTATGCCGCCCGACAAGGCGTGACGAAAAACGACAAAGACCTCAAAATATCGGGAAAATGGATTGAAAACGAAATTATGGCATACATCGCAAAGAACATCCTCAGCGATGCGGGTTATTATCCCATCCTTAACCAGATAGACACGATGGTGCAAAAGGGGGTGGAAGTACTGTCAAAAAATGGAGAATTGAAAATGGAGAATTGAGAATTATTCTCATTTTCAACTCTCAATTCTCAATTCTCAATTCTCATGAAAACCATACGCCAAGCCAGCCCCAACGATTGCGCACTGATTTACGAATTGGCGCTGCCCGCGTGGAAAGAAGCCTATTCCGAAATTTTATCCCCTGAACAGATGGATTACATGCTGGAAATGATGTACTCCGAAAACTCGCTCAAGCGGCAAATGCGTGAAGGACACATCTTTTTTATCGTATTATGCGACGGCGTTCCTTCCGGTTTTATATCATTTCATCCACAGGGCGAAAATCGGTATATTCTTGAAAAACTGTATGTTCTTCCACAAACACAAGGAACAGGCGCGGGAAGTTTCCTTGTTGAAAAAGCCGAAGAATACATTCGAAACCGACATCCAACCCGGCGCATCCTGTTTGAACTGAACGTCAACCGCAACAACAAAGCCACAGGTTTTTACCAGCGTCTTGGATTTCATATTGATCGCGAAGTGGACGAAGACATTGGAAACGGTTTTTACAAGAATGATTATATTATGGT
>Ga0082212_10012711_pt1 | contig 10591 bp, 12 predicted proteins | sample TergutNt197P3_FD_71548 | JGI IMG/M metagenome (GOLD analysis project Ga0082212, IMG submission 71548) | Neocapritermes taracua P3 segment gut microbial communities from Petit-Saut dam, French Guiana - Nt197 P3 | ecosystem: Host-associated > Arthropoda: Insects > Digestive system > Gut ...
AGACGCGGCATGGATGCTAATAATAATCGGGGCGATTTTCGCTTATATAGAAATTATTTATTCCATTCTTGGTATTTTTGGCTTGAGTGACGGCGATTATTTTATGGTTGGCTCTGTCCCTGTAATTTCGATTTTACTGCCGTTACTGAGGATGATTTTTTTCATAGCGGCGTTTACTGTAATGATTGTTAAACAAACAAAAAATTAATATGGAGAGATAAAATGAAAGCTGTAATTTTAGGATTAATTATTCTTGCCGCGGCGGCGTTCGCGATACTGCCGGCGGATGTTATCGGGTACGGGCTTGGCTGGGGACAAGATGTGCTTGCGTTTCTTCGCGGCGGACTTCCCGTCATTGCGATCTTAATCGGTCTTATCGCAATTTTCATCGGTATAGCCGACATGAAAGACAGCGCAGAGGCGAAGAAAGAAGCTAAGGAAAAGAAAGAATAGTTAAAAGTTTTTTGAATATTTTTCCGGTGATCTATTTTTCATCAAACCTCATTCTCGCTAAATCTTGCCGTCAAGACTTGTTCGATATCCGTTAGAATGGCTTTTTTCAAAGCGGCTTTTTCCAGTAACTCGATATGTTTTATTGAAAATAATTCGATGGTATCTTTTTTCAGAGCTTTTGCAATTCGCTCAAGCATTTTTATGGAAGGAAAACGCCTGCCGGTTTCAATCAAAGCGATGTAATTATAAGAAATGTTTAGCATTTCCGCCAATTTTTCCTGAGTCAATCCAAGCGTTTTTCGGTATAGCTTCATATTTGAAGCCAAAATCTTTCTCAGATCGGTCATTTCCTATCCTGATAGTTGGGTAGGTACATTTTATTTGATTATTAGTTATAGTTTTATTGAAATATAGTAAATATTTATGATTTTTATCTATTTATATTGACAAATAGTAATGATTATTTTATACTTAACACAGAGCCAAACGTCAAGGAGATTTTATGAAACAATTTTACTTTTTTGCGGCTGTATTTTTATTTGTTGGAGGGCTGTTTGCTGTTAACGCTCAGGATATAATCGTTTTGAAAGATGGAAACATGATTGAGGCAAAAGTTACGGAAATATCTTCTTCGGAAATCAGGTATAAACGTTTTGATAATCTTGACGGAATTTACCAAAAGACATTTTAACGCTCAAATTTATATTGGTTTTCCATCATTGGGGTTGGTTGTAAAGTCGGATGGTTTTGGTATTGGAATCGGTTTTAGCATAAATTATTTATGGCACACTCAGTTTGGAGCTTTTTATCTTGGCGGATTATTTGATTTCAGTGTGTACGAATCTCTAACTCCAGGGATAAGTTCTGGTTATACCCCCAATGGTTATCCTGTTTATATTACAAAAGATGATAAAATGTATGATACAAAAAACACGTGGTTTCTTGATTATACTTGGGCTTTGAATCTAGGTTATAAATTTGTTTTATCTTCCGGTGTATATTTCAATACAGGCGGCAATATAGGCGCAAAATGGCAACTGATGTGCGTACAGGTATTCACGGCTTTGAATTTTTCGTCAGACCAAATATATCGATGGGGTACAGTTTTTAGAAAAAGTTTTGTAAAAACGCAGCAACGCCGGTCACTGTTATGTGAGTCTTGGTAACCCATAAATTTAATGATATAATTCCATTGGAGGTGACTGACACCATTTGACGCTATATGAATCTGCTTGAAATCATTATAATTGCAATCGGTTTATCAATGGATGCGTTTGCCGTTTCCATAACATTGGGTTTATCCGCAAATAAATTAAAAACAGTTCAATATTTTATTCCCGGAATCTATTTTGGTTTTTTTCAGGCGCTGATGCCGTTTGCCGGTTTTCTTGCCGGAACGCTTTTTGCGGATAAAATCCAAGCCTTTGAACATTGGATAGTTTTTGCGCTCCTTGCCTTTATCGGCGGCAAAATGATAAAGGATAGCTTTTCTAAAGAAGAAGAACCTGAAAAAAATTCATTTAGTTTTTTGAAAATGCTGCTGCTTGCAATAGCGACAAGCATAGACGCTCTTGCCGTTGGCGTAACATTTGCTTTTTTTGAAATGAATATTTTAACCGCGATAACCATTATCGGTTTGACAACTTTTTTCATATCCACGGCAGGCGTAAAAATCGGGAGCATTTTTGGAACTCGATATAAATCAAAAGCCGTGTTGAGCGGCGGCATTGTTCTTGTTTTGCTGGGCGTAAAAATTTTAATTGATCATTTGTTTTTTAATTTATAAAGGAGCGCTTATGTTGATATTAAACATTTTCCTGATAATTTTAGGCATGGCGTTATTGGTAAAAGGCGGCGATTTTCTTGTTGACGGCGCCTCAAATCTTGCGCGACGATTCAATGTGTCTGAATTGGCGATAGGGCTTACTATTGTCGCTTTTGGAACATCAGCGCCCGAACTTGTAGTAAGTTTGTCGGCGGCAATTGGCTCGCACCCCGAAATCGCTCTGGGGAACGTTTTTGGCAGTAACAATATAAATCTTATGCTTATCCTTGGAATTACGGCTGTGATAACGCCTTTGGCTGTTCAAAAAAACACAATCCGTTATGAAATACCCTTTTCCCTTTTGGCTGCAATTATTTTATTTGTACTGGCTAACTTCGCTTTTTTAACCGGCGAAAAAAACATCATAAGCCGCATTGACGGCGTTATTTTGCTTTTGTTTTTCGCCCTGTTTGTTTTTTATGTTTTTAAAAGCATGAGAAACACCGAAATTTCCGCTGAAAAAACTTCCGTAAAATTATTTTCACTTGGTAAATCTATTTTGTTTATCGTTCTTGGATTTATTTCTCTTATTTTGGGCGGAAGGGTTGTTGTCAATTCCGCAGTATATATCGCGCAGGCTTTGAATATCAGCGAAAAAATTATCGGGCTTACGATTGTAGCTGTCGGAACTTCACTGCCGGAGCTTGTAACATCAATAACGGCAGTTATTAAAAAAAGCGAAGACATCGCAATCGGGAATATTATCGGCTCAAATATTTTCAACATATTTTTAATTTTGGGCGCAAGTTCTCTTGTACGCCCGATGGAATATTCGCCCGTTTTCAACAGGGACATTTATGTTTTGATTGCCGGAACTTTGTTTTTGCTTTTGTCAATGTTTACGGGAAAGAAGAACAGACTAGACAGATGGCAAGGCGCAGCGCTGGCGCTGGCTTATGTTGGGTACGTTGCGTTTATGATTGTGAAGAATGATTGATGTTGTTTTATTTTCAAACCAAAAACGCAGTTCCCTTTTGATTCCCTGCCGCAAGCATTTCAAGACTGCGCGGTCTTCCGCCGTGCGCAAGAATTGCCGGAATACCGTAAGATACCGCCAGTTTTGCGGCATCCAGTTTTGTGGCAATTCCGCCTGTCCCAAAATTGTTAGCGTCTCCAATGCTGATATTTTTCCGCACGCTGTCAATGTCGCGCACTTCTTCAACAAGAGCCGCATCGGGAAACTCTTTTGGGCTTTTATTGTACAGTCCGTCAATGTCGCTGAAAAGGATAAGCAAGTCCGCGCTCCATAAAATTGCCGAGTTTGCGGCAAGCGTGTCATTGTCGCCGATTTTTATTTCTTCTACAGAAACAGTGTCGTTTTCGTTAATGATTGGAATAATTCCCTCGTCCACCAAAGTAAAAAGCGTGTTGCGCATATTTAAAGTTCTGATCGAATCGCTGAAGTCTTCGCGCGTCAAAAGAATTTGCGCAATTTGCAAATCATATTTGCCGAATGCTTTCCGCCATGCGCCCATTAACTCCACCTGCCCCACGGCGCATAACGCCTGCCTGTAGTGAATGTCCTTCTTGCGCGCCCACTTGTCCATGGTCGAAAGCCCTGCAACCTGCGCGCCGGAAGAAACAATGACTACTTGCTTGCCTTTTTTCATGAGCGCGGCAGTTTGCTCGGCGAATTCTTCCAGCAGTGCGGTATTTATTTTGCCTTCACTATTGGCAAGAGTGTTTGAGCCAAACTTGATAATTATTTTACGCGCATCTGCAATGAGTTGTGGGATCATGTTCGTATCTGCCCTGAGCCGTTTATAAGATATTTTATTGTAGTGAGAGCTTCAAGCCCCATCGGTCCTCTTGCGTGGAATTTTTGAGTGCTGATTCCAAGTTCCGCGCCGAAGCCAAATTCACCGCCGTCAGTGAAACGTGTCGATGCGTTTACGTACACACAGGCGGCATCAACCGATGAGCGGAACTTTTCCGCCGCTTTTAAATCATTGGTGAGGATTGCCTCCGAATGTTTTGTGTTGTAACGGTTAATGTGCGCGACCGCTTCATCACAGCTTGTGACAGTTTTTACCGCGAGAATGTAATCGAGAAATTCAGTTTCCCAGTCTTCTTCAACCGCGTCTTTAAGAACGAGCGCGGCAGGAGAAGCGCCGATGGCGGATTTCGCGGCAATGTCGCAGCGCAGTTCCGCCTTGCCTGCAAGAGCGGACGCAAGTTTCGGCATAAGCGCGGAGAGCGCGTCTTTGTGTACAAGAACTGTTTCTACCGCGTTGCATACGCCGGGCTTTTGAAGTTTTGCGTTTGCGATAATTTGAACCGCTTGTTCAATGTCCGCGCTTGCGTCAACAAAGATGTGGCAGTTGCCCTCTCCTGTTTCGATGACAGGAACGCGGGCATTATCAACAACGCGGCGGATCAATTCCTTTCCTCCGCGCGGCAGAACAGCGTCAATATATTCACGCGCTTTGAGGATTACATCAATCTCGTCCCTGCTGCCAGAGTCTGCAAGAGCGACTGCGTCTTCAATTCCGCCGCCTTCTTTAAGACCCGTTTTTATTGAACAAACCAGCGCCTTGTTTGACTCAAGCGCGGAAGATGAACCTCGCAGTAAAATGGAACAGCCAGCCTTGTACGCAAGCGCCGCGCAGTCAACTGTAACATTGGGACGCGATTCATAAATGATTGAAGCAACGCCGATTGGGACGGTAACTTTTTCAATTTGTAAACCGTTGGGAAGCGTCCAGCCTGTTTGAACTTTTCCAATCGGATCTTCCTGCCGGATAACGATATTAATTCCTTCGATGATGCCGTCTATTCGTTTGTCATTGAGGAGCAGGCGGTCAACGAGACTCTCTTTCATTCCGTTTTCGCGCGCTTTTTCTACATCACGCGAATTGGCTTTCAGAATGACTGCGCGGTCGCGGTCAATGGCGGCGGCGGCTCCTGCAAGCGCTTTGTCTTTTGCCGCACGGTTTTCCTGCGCAAGTTTTGCCTGCGCGGTTTTTAGAGATTTGAAAAGTGCATCAAGAGAGTCCATGTTGAAATAGTATCAGACGAAGCGAATAGTGGGTAGTGGATAGAAAAGTAACTGTCACTTTTTCTGCAAAAAGGTTCTCTTTCATAAATATTTGAGGACGACTCTATTGATATACTCATCAAAACTATAGCGCCGTCGGTGCAGACGATGCTATATGGCGTAGAAAAAAAATCAGAAATTAGGCGGCGTACTTCGGGATTAAATAATCACTCAGCGTGTTTAAAACCTCGTCAAAGTTCAGCGGCTTTCCGATGTGTCCATTCATGCCGGCTTCCATGCATTTTTCGATGTCTTCACGGAACACGTTTGCAGTCATGGCAATAATAGGAATTTGCTTACGCAAATTTCTATTATTGTTTCGAGTTTCACCTTCGGTGAAACTCGGGGATGCGGTTTTTTGCAGGACTTCAAATTTTGCTTCTAATTCCCTTATCTTTCGTGTAGCCTCATAGCCGTCCATTTCGGGCATTTGCACATCCATAAAAATAGCTTCGTATTTTTCCGGCGTTTCTTCGAACATTTGAACAGCCTGCTCGCCGTTTTCCGCGCAGTCTATTTCCAAAAGACTCGGTTCAAGCATGGTAAGTACAATCTCGCGGTTAATATCTATATCTTCAGCTAACAAAATGCGCCGCCCCGCAAAGATTCCGTTTATGTCCATTTTTTCCTTTATCGTTCTGCTCTCTTCCTGTTCATTGCCGCGCTTCATTTGAATCGTAAAGAAAAAATTGGCGCCTTTTCCCAATTCCGATTCAATACCGACTTGACCTCCCATCATTTCCACGATATTTTTCGAGATTGCAAGACCAAGACCGCTTCCGCCGAATTTGCGCGTAGTATCGGATTCTGCCTGATGGAAGGTCATGAACAGATGAGCTTGCTGAGCGGGGCTTATGCCAATCCCGTTGTCAATTACCGAGATCAGTAAATCGCAGAGATCGTCAGCCTCTTTCAAAAGCCGTACATTAAGGCTGATGGAACCTTCTTCCGGTGTGAATTTTACAGCGTTCCCCAGCAGATTCATAATAACCTGCGCCAGCCTTTGATCGTCACCTATCAATGTTTTTGGGATAGCGCTGTCTATATTTACCGTAAATTTTTGCCGTTTTTCATTGGTGCGAAAACTGATTACATCTGTAACTTTTTGGAGGGTTTCTTTTAAATCGAACTGCACAAATGAAAGGTTGAATTGATTAGCTTGGATCTTGGACATATCCAGAATATCGTTTATAACACCCAGCAAATGCGCAGACGCTTCTTCTACCTTCGATAGACAATAATCCTTGTGTTCAATATCGCCGGAATTTTTTCCGATAGCTGTCATGCCGATTACGGCGTTTAGCGGCGTGCGGATTTCATGACTCATGTTTGCAAGGAACGCCGATTTTGCGCAGTTTGCCTCTTCGGCATTTTTTTTAGCTTCGATAAGCTCTGCGGTGCGCTCCCGGACAAGCATTTCAAGCCGTTTACCCCTGCTAATTTTTCTTACGAAAAGGAAAAAAACCAAGAGGAGCAGGAAAGAGAGAGCCGCAGCGCCGAAAATAAACAAGCGCTTTGATCTTTCAAGTTTTACACGGTAGTCAAAGGTTTTATGCAGCCACTGTCTGGATATTTTTTCCGTGTTTACCAGTTTGAGCGATTTGTCGATGATAGAGCATAAAATTTCTTCGTTTTTGTTAAACCCAAACTTGGCTTCAAGCAGATAATTAAACAATATATTAACTTTATATCCTACTTGCTCAAAATAATTTGTCATATACAGCAGACGGTGCTGACTTGACATAAGCAAATCTATTTCACCGCGTATCAAAGCGTCTCTTCCGTCATCCTGCGTTTGGAATACCACAGTATCCTTGTGGTTTGGGAACCATGTTTTAAACATGTCGCCGTAAGCCGTGTCCTCGACAATACCCACGCGCATATATAAAATTTCGTTTATACTCAGGAAGCGCATATCTGTTCGGGAAATTAGCGCGTAATTATCGGTGTACATTGCGTTTTCGGGCCAAAGATAATGTTCCTTGATGCCGCTTGAACGTATCAGGGCGGAGAACATAGACGCATCTCCGTTTTCCAGAATTTTCATAATATCAGACCAGCCCGCATTGTTTGCGTTAACCACTTCAAATTTAATCCCTGTAAGTCCCTCTATTTCTTTTAACACATCAAAGGCGATTCCCTGCCATTCTTTTTCATAACTATTGTAAAAACTGGTGGGGTAATTGCTTGCTTCTACTGCAATTCGCACTACGGGGTTATTTTTTATATATGCGACTTCTTCACTTGAAAAGCGCGATGAAAGAACATGTTTTTTATAATCATGATAACCCTGATTATACATCTCTGTTAGGTGACGATTGCCGCCGCTTAACATATATTTTTGTATGATGGAGATAATAGGTTCGTATTCGGGAGTTTGCGTTGCAAGGGCTGTCGGGGTAAGAACCTGCGGGAAAAAGTCCACAGATTCAATGTCATCGTAATTGTCAAAGAACGCTTCCGTGATGTTCATGCTGAAAAATGCGTCAACCTCCTTGCTTTTAAGCCGGGCATACGCATCCTGAGAATTGTTGACTATCGCGATTTCAAAGGAGTCTTCTTCCAATAAGGGGGATACGAAATCAATATTTGTGCCGCCCTCAAGGAAAGCGTAACGCACTTTGCGCGAGGCCGCGATTTCCGAAGGCGGAGGGCTGCCCTTCAGTCTGTAGATTCTTACCCAGCGTTCAAAGATGGTGTCGGTCATGATATACGTTTTCCGGCGTTCCTCTGTGAGCGTCAGCATATCGGTAAAGGCGATTTCGCCCGTTTTAAGCCCGGTGAACAAATCGCTCCAGGCATACGGCGTTGCCACGAATGGAATATCAAACATCCCGGTAAACAAATCGCAAACCATCGCCGTAAAACCTGCCATTTTTCCTTCACCATCAAAAAACGCCTCGGTGTTGATAGTCGTACCGTAAGTGAAAAATGTGACCTGCTTCTGCAGCCGCTCAACGGCGGCTATTTCCTCTGGCGTTACGCCGGGAATTTCACGATACGTGGCATAATGAGAGATATGACAATACGAGGGAATCTCCGCCGGCATGTGCGGAGGACGATTCGCCGGAAGGGGCGGCTGTTCCGGCGCTTTCGCGCAGCCGGAAGAAATGAGTGTAATTAAGATAAAAGATGATAAAAAAGCGATTTTTTTTAAATTTAGCATAGAAATACTCCTTAATTGGTATTAATGAGATAATTCTGAATATCTCATTACTGACATTAAAAATATATTAATATGCGCCGCCGGAGGCAATAAAATACCTGTATAACACTTGTGTAAAAATGGGATATTTTAGTATTAATTTACAACCAAATAGACTAAAGTAATATTGAATAAGAGTGATTTAAGATTTTTTATATAAGAAGAAGCCGCATCACAAACTGTAATTAAGTATCACTCCCGGCTTAACAAGGGCGGCGTTTTGCGCGCCGCATCTGCACCCCTCGCCAATCGCTTCGCCAAAGCCCGCGCCGTCTTCCAGGGCGGAGGCAAGCCCCGCCGTGAATGCATCGCCGCACCCTGTTGTGTTTACCGCCTTTACGGGCTGGATGTCAGTTTCAAAAAAATTGCCGCCGTTTGCCGCAAGAATCTTCCGGTTTCCGTTTGTCAGAATGATGCTGCAGCCGTATTTTTTCGCCGTGTCCAGCATTGCGGATTTTATCCGCTCTTGCGCCTGTTCGCTGTAAATCAGCTCGTTGTCATGGATTAGCTCCGGCGCGAAAGTGGAGGCAAACTCAAACATATTCGGCTTCACTATATCCGGCGCGTACTGCAGGCTTTCGATTAAATCCTTCCCCTTTATGTCGAGAATGACCCTAAGCCCTTTTTCCTTCGCTTTCCGCGCCATTTGGGGAATTACTTCATCTGAAAAACCCGCGGCCTTTGTGCCGGAAATAATCAGGCTTTTCAAGTTAAGCGAACTATCCCCAAGCAGAGAGTCAAATCTTTCAAGCAGACGTTCTTCCGTACCGGCGGCGACTTGTTCTGACTCCTCGATAAGTTCGGTCACGCCGTTATCACTTTCCGTTAGCAAGGTATAACAAAAACGGATTGGACTTTCACTTTCGACCCAATCAACGGACAGCCCGTCCTGTTCGCAGAGGGAGAGAAAAAGCGGACGCAAAACGCCGCCAAGCTGGGTCAAATGCACCGCTCTTTTCCCCAATTGAGTTAAAACGCGGGTAACGTTTATACCCTTGCCGCTTGCGTCAAGGCGGTGGTCTGCGGTGCGGTTGACAGCGTTGGCTGCCACCGAGGGAAAGCGCAGGGTTTTTTGCAAAGTGGGATTAAGGCAGACGGTTAAGAACGACATCATGCTTCTCCTGTTAAAATTCGCGGTATGTCCCTGTGCGAATAAATGACCCTGTGGATTTCAATATTTTTATTTTCAACTACATAAAAAAGAGAGTAATTGTTAATGCGTAAAACCCTGTATTCATGCTTTAATTTTTCCGGTGAAACATACAGAGGGCGGCGAAACGGATTTTCGGCAATTTTTTTGATTTCTCTATTGATTTTCATAGCTAAACGCTCTGCCGCTCTGGGAGCTTCCAATTTATTGGCTATGTAACTTACAATTTCTTTCAAGTCATAAAGCGCCAGAGGAAGGTAACGTATTTTATACATTGGTTAAACCGCGTTTGCGTTTTGTCGATGTTTCCTTTCCTGAAATGATGTTTCTTAATTCGGCCATAACTTGCTCATGGGTATAACGTTTTTTTACCGATGCCGCCTGATACTCCGCTTCTTTTAGTTTCATATAAATTTCTGTTTCAAAAAGATTCTGTTCATAAGTTTCCAGACTCATTACAACCATGTCGCCCCGGCCGTTTTTGGTTAAATAAACCGGAGCATTGGATTCATGTACTGCCCTTGAAACATCTTTAAATTTATTTCTAAGATCAGAAATTGGACGGATTTTCGGCGCTGCCGGCATTGGACTCCCCCTTAAAGGCATCTATCATAATAATAGCACATATTATGATAGATAGTCAATGCCGCGCGTTATTAGCCGCTACTTAATCCGCTTGTACGACTTTATCTCCTGACGCAGGCGCACGGCAAGTTCCGCTTTGGGGATGCGGATCTGCTCCATGGAATCGCGGAAACGCAGGGTGACAGTGCCGTCTTCTTTGGACTGATAATCCACAGTGACGCAGAAGGGTGTCCCCGCTTCGTCCTGCCTGCGGTAGCGCCGCCCTATTGCGCCGGCCTGATCGTAATCGGTGGCGTAATCTTCTTTCAGTTCCGTGCGAATGTCCTGTGCAAGTTC
>Ga0082212_10012712_pt1 | contig 10591 bp, 8 predicted proteins | sample TergutNt197P3_FD_71548 | JGI IMG/M metagenome (GOLD analysis project Ga0082212, IMG submission 71548) | Neocapritermes taracua P3 segment gut microbial communities from Petit-Saut dam, French Guiana - Nt197 P3 | ecosystem: Host-associated > Arthropoda: Insects > Digestive system > Gut ...
TAGGCCCGACAACCCCAGAGCATGGACGCCCAGGTGACCAACAAGGCCAAAATGATGATGAGAGTACGGCACCTGACAGACACAAGATAAACTTGATCTCTCAGTTCGAGAATTGGCTCATCGTCAGGTGATTTTTGGTGATCCGATGGTGATTGTTCTTGACTATTCATAACGACCTCGAAATAATTCCTATCTTAACTGGCTTTTTCATATATTTTTATAGCTTCCCGAAGCGCTTGCCAAGCCCCATTAAGTTGAGGATCATTTAGATCAAACTCTCCTCCAGTTTTCAAAACTTTTGCCAATTTTAAAATGTTCTTTCCCGGGACCGGCTCGAACAGCAAATTGAAATGTCCGTTATTCATTTTAAATACGGCAGGACACCCAATAAGGAGCAATTCTCGCCCATCTTCACGATAGGCCCATTTTGAAACACCAGCTTTTAAAGTTTCTCTTAAATCTTTATCTGCTTGACAGCCTGGACTAAACGGAGTGGTATAAAACAAAACTGAATTACAGTCGCTCTCCACCAAAAATCTTGCGGCCTTGACTAAAAGGTCATACCTGATCATTTTAAAATCAGGTCGGCCGAAGTCCACTAGATAATCATCATACCTGGTATCTCGCTCTTCATCCCAATCGTAGAAATCTTCCAGTTCTTCCAGAAGCGAATCCACAATCAAATTTTCAGTTTTCTTATCCACAAATGATTTTACGCTATCATTTTTATATCCAGCATTATGGTAATACAACCCACCGTGAAGATCATCTATGACAAATAACAGTGCCAAAATACCGTCAGTTTTAGTCAAAGTGGGGCAGGCAATAGCAATAACCACAACATCCTCATCATCCATATCTATATTCATTACATGAACATAAGGTGGATTTCCACCTTTTTTCGGAGGATTGCTCCCAAAGCCATAAAAAGCGCAGCTACCGCAATCCCGTTCAACCATTTTTTTGAGTCCGTTGACAAACTGGAAAAATTTGAACGGTAGCGGGCCGGAACGATAATTGAGCTTGTACATATCCTCAGCATAGGGTAGCGGTTGCGCAAAAGCTGAAAAAGCAAAACTTAAAACTGTAAAAATTACTGAAATGACTGCCGTTTTCATGGCAAGCCTCCAAGCTGTTATATTTGAATCATTCAATGATAATCTGAAAAACGAAATCTATCTAAATATTTGAAAAATAGTCGGAGATCTTCCTTTAATTCTTCAGCCATGGGGTCAACCTCTCTGTTTGTTGTAATAATTTTTGATAATCTCAAAATCTTTTTCTCGTGAATTGGTTCAAGCACTAGCTGAAGAGCCCCTTCATTTATCGAAAAAAGAGAAGGGCAATGATCAGCATCGACGTTTATGCAATAATATGAAGGACAGTTGAGAATAAGTATCTCTCGCTCATCATGAGCGGCAATCTTTGTCACACCTCTTCTCAACTCAGTCTTGTTGCTTGAGATATAAACTTCCTCTGTAAAATAGTCGTAAGAGTGGCATATAAACCAGCTTATCAACCGCGTCAACCGGATAACATTTTCGTAAATTAATGTGTTACCATAGTTCTCGCCACGCGTACTCTGATATAGACCACCAAAATCAACCTCATAGTCATTATATCGCTCATCCCTTTCTTGATTATAGTCGTAGAAAGTTTTGATTTTTTGAAAAAGCTCATCTACAGCCAAATTTTCAGTTTTTTCAGCTTTCAATAAACTGAAAGTTGCCGATTCATATGCCCCTTCAAGGTATAGATCGTTATGAATACCAAAACTGAACTGAATGGTTAATACGCCTTCAACATTCGTCAGGTTCTGGCAAGCAATGGAAACGGATAATAATTTATCACCATCGTTATCTATTTCCAGTACCGCAACATATGCCCCAACCTTGTTCGCATTCAATGGATAAACGTGATAATAGCGAACACATTTACCGCATTCCTTCTCAATCATCTCGCTGATCCCATCGATGAATTGCCCGAACTTAAACGGGAAACCTCCGTATTTTATATTAGCTTCACTAAATGAATGAGCATTCACTGGAACAGATAAAATAGTAATAACCACAATAAGTAAAAATACCATCTTTCTCATGATGTATTTACCTCCTTAAAGTCATATCTCCAGCCATTGCCCATTTTCCAGAATCCGAATATTCTCGAATTCAGCCTGATGTTGGGGCCAGGCTTCGCCGTGGATGGGCAGGAGAATTTTGGGGTTTACGGCCTTGGCCAGGCGGGCCAAAAGTTCCGGCGGGGCGTGGCCACTGGAATGGATAAGCAGCGGTTCGCCGCAAGGGGCCAGAAACGCCTTGAGAGCCCCGTTCTGTTCCTCATCCTTCAAATAGCCCGCCCATTGGGACCAGACCCAGGCATCGTCAGCCGTGGGCTGAACCCTATCGGCATAGCCGCTCTTGGCCAAACTGTCCCGAATCATGGCCACCCATTGGCCGGGTTTTTCTTCCAGAGCCCGGGCCGAGAGGGCCACTTTAGAAGCCATAAAATGCCTGGCCGGGTTTTCAAAGCCCAAACGCATCAGCCACTTATTAACCCTAGAAGTCGCCACCACCCGAATATTCGTCTTCGGGACCAGGGCGGGCAGTTTGGCGAATTTTCCCATTGCCTCCCAGACCAGGGCGGTGTAGAGATCGATAGCCAGAGTTCGGCCTGTTTTGAGGCAGGCCTTAAACAAAGTCACCATCCGGTCAATATTGCCGGCCGACCAGGAAACGAAGACCCGGCCCTGAGTCTGGCGAAAAATTTCTTCAAACTGTTTCTCCAAATCAACCTCGGTGGGCGGGGTGGCGGCTGGCCGCCCTTCCGCGGGCAGGCTGGTGCCTTCCATTATCAGAACGTCGATATCCGCGGGCGGGTTTTTCAGAAATCTTTCCATCAAGGCCCCTTTGCGGCCGTGGCCCCGAAAATCACCGGAATATAAAATGCGTTTACCATCTACTTCGATCAGAAAGCCATAGGCGTCGAAGGCGGAATGATCGACATTGAAAGCCTCAATTTGAAAAGGCCCGACCGTTAAATGCGCCGGCTTGTTATCTCTGGCCCAGGTCTTCGAGGGCTTCCTGAAATCCCGCTGGAAGCGCAGCATGGCGGCTGTGTCTTCTCCGCAGATTAGGGGCCATTTTTCGGGCAGTTCGCTTAAGAGGCCGCTATGATCGGCGTGACTGTGGGAGAGGATCAGGCCTTCCACCGGGGTTTCCCGGTCGAGGCTGGCCGGCGGAAGGGCGGGCTGGCCGGTGGCCTTGGGCTCCAGGGGGAGGCCGGCGTCCACCAAAAGGCGTTGGCCGCCCTTGGCGACTATTTCCACGCAGTTGCCGCCGATTTTATCCGCCGCCTGGTGGATGCAGATTCTGGTCATGTCAATTCTCCTGGTAAAGGCCGGCCAAAGCCGCTATTTCTTCCCGGATTGTCAGCCCCAGCCAGTCCGGGGACAGAATTTTCACTTCTTGACCGAAACTTAGGATCCATTTCAAGAGTTCCGGGCGGCTTTTGGCGGTCAAAGTCAGGGTCAGGCCGCCGTCCGGGTGGATTTCGATCTTCTGGTCCCGGCTCCATTCCCTTTCTTTCACATAAAGGGCTATTTTAGCAGTGAATTTCAGCACGGCCTGGAAAGGTTCCTCTTCCATCAGGCCGAAGGCCCCTTCGTTTTGAATCTGGGGTTCGGGGAGGCGCTTGGCGCTGCGGTCGGTTATTTTCAAATCCTGAAACCGCTGGAGAGCCAGGTAGGTGGGGCGTTCGTGCTTGGCCTTGTTTTTTTCATCGACCATCCAGCCGCTTAACCTGATGGATTCATGATAGGCGTATAGCTGTTTGGGGGCGTAGTCGAAAACCTGCGGCGGCTGGGTCAGGCTGTTCTGGTAAGTGACGGTGCATATTTTACCCTGGCGGATGGCTTGGATCAGGCCCTGGTAAAAGCCCTGGAAGGGGGTATAGTCGATGCGGCCCTTGAATTGGGCCCGGCCGGCCGGGAAACCGTCATCTTCCGGGTCAGGCTTGACAAAGGCCGAGGCCTGGGTCAGGGTGGCTTCCAGGTTTTTCCTCATGTCCTCGGGCAGAAGATGCCAGATGAAATCGCGGCACAGGGCCAGTTGGTGGAGCCCTTCGGCGTTGAGGCTGAGTTTGGGCGCGGCGATAGGCCGGTCGAACTCATAGAATGATTCCCGGCCCTCCTTGGTCTTCAGCACCTTGCCCCAGCCGGCGGCTTCCAACTGGTCGATGAGCCTTAAGACCGAAGACTTGGAACAGTTGAGCTTTTCCGTCAACTGCTTGAGCGACCATTTCTTTTGGCTGAACAGTAACATTGAATATAACAGCAAAATTTTCTCCGCCGGTCCCGCCTCAGACCATTTCTTGCCCATGTTTTATCTTCTCCCCTATGTTTCAGTGACCCTGTCTTGTTCATTTTAATTCAATATATCACCTTATCGTTTCAGATTCTGACATGTATTGAAGTTTTTTTGCCTGGAAAACAGTTTTTTTGACCCCAAATACCCGCTATAGGCTGAAGCCTATGCGGCGCTCCTCTTTTTCCAGTTTCAGCTCCTCCTCTTGGGCCAGTTCCTTGAGTAGAAAGTCGTGACTTGGTTTTTCATCTAAAAACACCTGGTTACGCGACAGCACCGCCTGGAAATCCCCGGGGGTCAGGCGGCTTAAGGCGGCCAGCCGGGCCGCTGTTTCGGCCGTGAAGGGTTCATCGGTCAAGGGGGCCAGGTATTGGGTATAAAGCGCGGCCGCTTGCTGGGGCCCGGCGTAGGTGAAGGCCACTTTGAAGGAGAAACGGCGCATGGCCGCCGGGTCCAGCGCCTCCCGCCGGTTAGAGGTGGCGACGAAGAAACAGCGGCATTCCTCCAGGGCGGTCAGAAACTCGTTGACGCAACTGCTTTCCCAGGACCGTTGGGCTATTTCACGGGTAAAGAGGAAAGAGTCGGCCTCGTCCACCACCAAAACCGCGTCTTCCCGCTCCGCTTCCCGGAAAGCGGCGGCGATGTTTTGTTCCGTTTTTCCGACATAAGGGCTGATAAGGTCGCTGGCTCTTTTGACGAGCAGTTCCTTTTCCAGTTGTTCGGCCAAGTGGCGGGCCAGGGCTGTTTTGCCCGTGCCGGGAGGGCCATAAAAAAGAAGGGTGCCGAAGCCGGGGGCTATGGACGCCTCGGAGCGCCTCAAGTGATCCAACCGTTTGAGTTTGGTCAATAATTCCTCGGCTGAGCCTTCCAGGGACACCCCCTCCAGGGTATAGCGCAAGGCCGGGCGCGGTTTCGAGTTCCGTTGGCGGCCGCCATTCATCAATAGTTCATAAGACTTGACCGCCCTTAAGACATCTTTTCCAAAAGAGGGGCTGTCCTCTTTAGCCAGTGCTTTGCCCTGGCGCACCACCTGATCTATAACCGCCGCCGGCAGGTTGTACTCCTTGACCAGATGTTCCAGGTTTTCTCCGGTCAAAAGTTCCTCCGCCTGGTGTTTGGCCAGAATATTACGCCACAGGTTCCGCCGTTCTTTCAGGCCCAGGTTCTCGAAATGGAGGCTGAAGCTGAACCGCCGCCTGATGGCCGGATGCAGACTACGCACCTCGTTCACTATCCAGATGACCCGCCGCCCGGGCTCGTCCAGAAAGCTATTGATCCAGGATTTATCCTGACTGACCGGCTGCAAGGCTGACAATAGGCTTTCGGATTCGTTTCGAGAATGCCGGGATTGGCTTAAGCCGGTGTCGTTCAGCACTCTTTCGGCTTCATCGACCACCACCAGGGCGTCCTGATGGTGGCGGGCAATGTTGACGGCCGCCATCAGAGACTCGCGCCGGCCGTCATCTTTGTTCAACACGTTCCAAGCCTTGACCCCCAGGTGCTCGGCCAGGCTGCGGGCGAAAGAGGTTTTGCCGGTTCCCGGCGGGCCGTAGAGAAGAATATGGAGCGGGCTGGAACTGTTTTTGGTCAAAAGTTCTTTGAGGTAGGCCAGATCAGCCAGGGGTATTGGAAAATTTTCCAAAGCCAAGGTTTCACCGGCCAAGGGACGGCAGAATAGATCCTGAGGGTCTTTCCCTTCCGGCAGATGCCAGAGGCGTTGGATATCGCTATCAAGGTAAAAACTTTGGTCATGGCCGCACAGTATATCCAAGTCGTTCATGGCATCAAGGGCTGCGAATAACTGGTTTAAAGGTTTGGCCAAAGCCTTGGCCAGCCAAGTCAAGCTGCTGAATTTGAATAAATCAATATGACTGTCAAAATAACGATCGATTTGTCTATAACTTTTTTGCAAATATAGCAGGGTGCATAGTTCCACCGCGGCTTCATTCAATCCTAAAAGGTCGCGCAGGCTGGCGGCGGCGCGTCGAAAATTGGCCGGAGGGTTGAGCCGGGCGCTTTTTTCACGCAGAGCCTGGTGGAGCATTTCGTAAACGGCTTCGCCCGCCGGTTCATATTCCTCCAGGAGGGATTCCAGTTCATCCGGCAGACGGGCATATTTACGCCGGTTGCACCAGGCTGTATCCTTGCGCCATTTTCTCTTCAAAGCCGGGGTCAGCTCTTTTTCCACTTCCGGGGCCAGGATACGGAAACGCTCCCGCAGGTCATCCAGCAGCCAGCCGCAGAAATCCCAAAGTTCATCGTCCAAGGCCACCAGGTTGTGGTCCATCAGCCGGGCCAGCACCCGGGCGTAAAGGCTCTGGGCATAATTTTTTTCGGGATTGATGATTGTGTTTTTTTCATTGGCGCGATAATAGCCTGACATAATCTCTCCTCAGTTTTGAGTGAGTATAACCGATGACCGTTTCAGATTCTGAGTGGTATTGAAAATTTTTTTAAATAAAGCGAGAAATGGCCTACATATTAGAGTAACCTTTATATGACTGACGTCTATTTAGAGTTGAAATCTAAGTCAGTCCCATTTCTGCCAACATCTTCTGAGCATCTTGATCTCCTTGTTCAGCCGATTTCTGGAACCATTGAGCCGCCAAAGCCAAGTCCCGCGGCACTCCTTCACCCATGTAGTACATGACCCCTAAGTAACACTGTGCTTTAGGATCCCCCTGCTCAGCCGCTTTCTGACATGTATATCTCCAGGAAGAAACCCAAGTCCCATTTAGGATAGTGGTTGTCAGTGTCGGTAGGCCGGCCAGAGGGGATAGATCTTTTATCTGATCCCCCCATAGGCAAAGGCGTGTCAGTTTCGTCAAGCCAGCCAGAGGGGATATATCTTTTATCTGGTCCCCCCTTATGGAAAGATTTGTCAGCTTCGTCAAGCTGGCCAGAGGGGACAGATCGCTTATCTGATTCTCCTTTTCTCTTATCGGATTCCCCCTTATGGAAAGGTATGTCAGTTTCGTCAAGCCGGACAGAGGGGACAGATCTCCTATCTGACCCCCGCATAGGCAAAGGTGTGTCAATTCCGTCAAGTCAGCCAGAGGGGACAGATCTCTTATCTGATTCCCACTTAAGGAAAGGCTGGTCAGTTTCGTCAAGCTGGCCAAAGGGGATAGATCTATTATCTGCCTTCCCCATAGGCAAAGACTGGTCAGTTTCGTCAGGCCGGCCAAGGGGGACAAATCTCTTATCTGATCTCCCTCACCCTTTAAGCAAAGATTGGTCAGTTCCAGCATGCCAGCCAGAGGGGACAAATCTATTTTCAGATCCATAGTTAGGTAAAGGCGAAGGCTGGTCAACTTCGTCAAGTCGGCTAGAGGGGATAAATCTTTTGTCTGACATGGATCTAAGTTGAGGCTGGTCAGTTCCGTCAGGCCGGCCAAAGGTGAAAGGCCGGATAGAGGGGATGAATTTCTTATCTGATCCCCACACAAAGAAAGGTTTGTCAGCTTCGTCAAGCCGGCTAGTGGTGATAAATCATTTGTCATAACCCTCCTTAAGCAAAGGCGTGTCAGTTTTGTCAGGCCGGTCAAGGGGGATAAATCTTTTATCTGATGACATAGGCTTAGTTCAAGGCTGTTCAGTTCCGCCAGGTCAGCCAAAGGCGAAAGGCCGGCTAGAGGAGATATATCTTTCCCCCATAGGCAAAGGCGTGTCAATTTCGTCAGGCCGGCCAAAGGGGATAAATTATTTGCCATATAACATAGGCTTAGTTCAAGGCTAGTCAGTTCCGTCAGGTCGGCCAAAGGCGAAAGCTCCCATACCCCAATCTCCTTCAGATTCAAGCCGATCAAGTTCCCGTCCTGGGCTTTCAATCGGCCGCTTCTGGACGTGACTTGGCCGGCGACCGAAAAATCCCACCTCGGTTTGTCGGAATATCTGGGTCTGGTCTCATAAATTAGCTTCAAGGCCTTCACCGCCGTTGGTTCGCTTACGATCTCTTTAACTTTTTTTGTTTTCATGCAGACGAACCTCAAAGTTTATTTAGGCTACATATTGGCTTTATAGCTTATCGGGGTATCCCTCTATTAGACACCTCCCCCACCGCGTAGCCAAATCCTTTTCATTCACCTTTAGCCAATTCCTGACTTTCCAATCAATATCTTGAGGCAATTCAACGCCTTTTAAAAATTCTCCGAATATGCTGTAATAGCAATCTCCTTCAGAAGTAGCAAAAGACACATGGGCGGGCGGTTTGGCCTTCAAATACATGCAGACTCGCATACCTTCACATTCGCCTATTTCAAACCCGTCAGTGGATTCGCCTATCTCATCAGCCAACATCCCAAACCAGTTCATATAGGTCAGCTTGGTCAAGTTGGCCAAGGGTGCCAAAGCGGTTCGTATAAGTGGTTCATGCGTTATTTCATTATGTTCCCCCAGGTTAAGGTCTGTCAGTTCAGTCATCCCGGCCAGAGGGGCTATATCGCTGAAACAATTTGAGTCCAGGTTTAGGAAGGCAAGTTTCGTCAGGCTGGCCAGAGGGGACAAGTCACTGATACAGTTGTCTTCCAGATCAAGTAACACCAATTTAGTCATCCCGGCCAGAGGAGATAAATCACTTATCTCGTTGTAACCCAAGTCAAGACTGACAAGTTCCGTCAACCCGGCCAGTGACCTCAGATCATCTATCTTGTTGCCTCTAAAGACGTTGCCTCTAAGGTTAAGTTTTTTCAGATTCGGCAATCCCGCCAGTGGTGACAGATTTTTTATTATCTTTCCACTCAAGTTCAAGCCGAGCAAGGCCCCGTCCCGGGCTTTCAAACGGCCGTCTTTGCCCCTGACTTGGCCGACGATTGAAAAATCCCACTCCAGATTGTCGGGTCCGTTGGCCTCATATATAAGCTTCAAGGCTCTCATCGCCGATGGTTCGGTTACGATCTCAAGTTCATGATTCCCATGGTAGGCCAGTCCCATCGACTCGCCAAGAGGGGCAAAATCATTTATTTGATTCCAATCCAGATTCAGCCAGTTCAGTTTCGTCAATCCGCCCAGATGGACTATATTACTTATCAGATTCCACTCCAGATTAAGGTCTTGCAGTTCCGTCAACCCGGCCAGGGGCTTTAGATCGTTTATCTCATTTCCCGACAGGTCGAGTTCTTGCAGTCCCGTCAAGCCAGCCAGAGGAGACAGGTCGCTTAAATTTATCCACTCCAGGTTCAGGCCGATCAATACCCCGTCCCGGATTTTCAAGCGGCCGTCTTGTACCGTGACCTGGCCGGGGACCGAAAAATCCCAATCCAGACCGCCGGGGCCGCTGGCTTCATAGATAAGCTTCAAGGCCTTCACCACTGACGGTTCGGTTATGACTACAGGTGAAATTTTGCTCATGACGCCTCCAATTATTTGAATGGCTCCGGTTCCCGGCCCTTATCTATGAGTTCAAAACACCAGCTTAAATCGTCATCATGTTTTTTCAGCCATATTTCAAGTTCGGCTTCCCATTTTTTAGAATTTTTACCAGGCACACGGCCTCTAATTTTAAGAACATTAAATACATGAACTTCAGGCTCAATAGAATAAATAGGCCTAGGGTAAGTATATGGCCCGCTAACACCGTAAGTATCAGGATGAATGTATTCACCTTCAATATCAGGATGGGTACAATAATACGCGCCTTGATTATTTACGAAACCTATTATCTGGAGTTCTTTATATTTATAAACATAAACCTCGTAATCCTCAAAACTGGACACTTGATAACCATTAAGACCATCAACGATATTCGGCAAATCCAATTCAAAACCATATAATATAGCCTCATCAAACCTGCATTCTATATCTATATGAACTCTCTTTTTCCCACGTATTTTTGTTTTCTCCGCCCACGCGAGCATCTTCCCTGAGTCTTTTTCTTGGAGCGCCCGAAGGTTATTGCAATCTCCGAAATACTCACAATGTTCACACCAGAGCATTCCCTTCGTTACTATCTTTTTTATTTTTGCCATGACATGCCTCTCAATGGTCAGAAACTTCTATTTTGGGCATGTTCGAGTTCCTCTTCCGCGTTTTTAATGCGCCATTTTGGCTCAATTTCTGACTCGGCCTAAACCAGACCGGGTGGCCTGGTTTTTACTCTGGCGGGAGTCTAACAGACTATCGTTTCATATTCTGAGTTGTGTTGAAAAATTTTTTAAAAATGAGACCGGGGAGCCCACCATCCGTATCCGTGTATGGATGTTTTCTAGAAACAGCTTTCGTAAAGAGTTCAA
>Ga0082212_10012714_pt1 | contig 10591 bp, 9 predicted proteins | sample TergutNt197P3_FD_71548 | JGI IMG/M metagenome (GOLD analysis project Ga0082212, IMG submission 71548) | Neocapritermes taracua P3 segment gut microbial communities from Petit-Saut dam, French Guiana - Nt197 P3 | ecosystem: Host-associated > Arthropoda: Insects > Digestive system > Gut ...
CTGCACCTGTACGGCGGCAATGAGCGAAGCGACGACCGGCGTTGTCGCCGCGCGACCTTCTTTCTCGTTCATCGCCACAACGCCAGCGCACGAATTACGCCGGTTGAGCCCACGTTTTTCGTCGTCCGTCAGATTACATTCGTAGCAACTTACGCCCGGCTGATAGACGCTGACTTGTCCTTCGAGGTTGCCGATACCGCCGTCAATCCACGTTTTACCGGCGCGGGTACACAGCCGATTGAGCATCACGCGGGCGTACAGACTGTCGAGACAACCGATAACTACATCCATACGGCGATACAGCCCCAGACCCGCGCCTGTCAGTAAATCACTGCATACCGGCAACGCGCGGATGTTCGGGTTTATCTCGCGTAGCCTCCTTGCAGCCACATCTGCCTTGTATAAACCTCGGTCGGCGTCTTCCGCGCGAAACAGCACCGAGCGCGTCAGGTTACTGTATTCAATCGTATCGAAATCCACAATGACGATATTACCCACGCCAAAAAGTGCGAGGTTTTTCAGGACTTCGTTACCCAGCGCGCCCGCGCCGACAACCATGACTTTTGCCTCCCGCACTTTTTTTGCCTCAAACCACGAAAGTAAAGGAAAAACATCATCGCCCCATGTCCTGATTTCAGATGCGTTAACCATTTTACAATCAATCGGTTTTCGTTAATTTTTCTCTATTTTTCAATTTCAGAGAGTAATTTTTTTAATTCCTTATCGGAAATATCATCTTGTTCACTTTTGTCGTAAATAGCAAGCAAAAAAACGGTTTCGTTTTCAATGTAAAAATGCGTGATTACTCTTGTTCCTCCTGATTTTCCACGACCTTTTGAGGCAATTGCCAAACGTATTTTAAAACAATTATTGCCCATAGACGTTCCCTTTTCAGGATTTTTTTCTAACTCTTCAAGCAATGCGGCGTATTCTGCCTTCAAAGAAGGAAATTTTCTTGACAAGCGTTTCAACTGCCTGTCGAATGGCGGTATAGAAAGTACATTATATCTCATTGAGTAATTCTTTGGCAGGTCGTGCCTGTAATTTACCTTGTTTTACCAAATTCAAGGTATCAACTGCTTCTTTGATTTCACTCAATAGCAATGCTTTTTCATTGGCAATGGGGCGAACTTTTACAAATGAAAAATTGTCAAGCAATTCCATTACAAATGATGCTTTGCTGTCTTTTATTTCCAATACTGCTTTCATTTTTTCTTGTATTCTATAATCAAGTTACAAATATACAATTTTTCTTGACATTGTTAATTTCTTCTATTCGATATACCGGAACTCCGTATTTCCTATTTTAAACCTTGCGCCGTGTTTCAGCACAAATTCTTCATTCTTTCTGGCAATCGTCCGGTTATACAGTATGTAGTCATCCATCACTTTCAGAACAGGCACTTTATCCTTTTTGTCAACATACAGACTGACGTTGATGTCGCGGATTGAATTGTGGGTATCCCAATCCATGCAGATGGTGCAGTCTTTGGATTTTCCGATGGTAACGTCCCTGCTGCCTCCCGCCGCGCTCATCCATTTGTGAATAGCCACTTTCGCCGACTCGTTGCCCTGCTGAAATGTAAGGAAATATTTATGTACGGTGCGACGCGCGGAAATAAACGCAATTCCCAGCGCAGCGCCCAACGCCATAAAACTGAACATAACGGCGTAAGCGCCAAAGAATTTTCCCAAAAACAGAGCAAAGAAACCAACCAAGCCCGCTATCAATCCTCCCAACATCGTATGCAGCATCACGGCATTTGTCCGCAGCGACAGGCACCAGCCCCACGCGCATCCGGCAAGCGCCCATGGCGCCCATTCGACCAACGCCGTATTGACGTCCGCTTTACAGGAAATCACGAGGATTGCGCCAAGCAGGAACGACGCCCATCCGACCAACGCTCCCAGCGCACTTTTAAGAATGACCCTCATCGCCGAAAAATGCTTTTCCCTGTATTTGTTGCGATACAGGATGACAAACGTCAGGATGAAGCCCAATAACAACCCTGCCAACAGGATACCGCCTGTTTTCAACATCAACGCAAGGCGCATGAAAACGACAGGATTTTCGCCGTATCCGGGGTAAAATTTCGCCAGCAGGCTTGCGGTAAACGCTTCAAAGGGATATGGGAACCAAAAGGTTATCAGATGATACATCAACCAGCTTATTAAGCCTCCGACCATGCCCCACAAAGCAAAATCGGCGTAAAAGAGCCGGTTATCCCTGTGCAACAGTTTCCCCGTATCGAAAAAGAACTGTTTTCCCTCTTTGCAGTTCTCGCCGTAATCCGCGCATTTACAACCGTTTTCCACCCAGCAGTGTTTATGCACGGTATGTTTACATTTGACAACTATCTCGTCGCCATCGAGGATTTCGTTCTTACAGTAATGGCATTGCAGGACGCAGTCGTTATCGAAAGAATAGTACCGGACGTATTTCTTCTCGAAGTCGCACAGGTAAACCTTCAGGAAAGGTATCAGGATGTGCAGTACGAGAAAAGTAATGATTATCAGCGATATGGCAATGAGCGCTCCCGCCCATAGCAGCCGCCAGTGGTTGTCGAACCCTGATTTGACGGGCTTCATCAGCGTTCCGAGTGCGTATTCCGTTTGCCCGTCTGCTGTTTTGCCGTTCGCACGGATGCGGATTTGCAAATCTTTCCCGGCGCCATAGCCTGTTTCGCCTTGCGGGTTGGCAATGGTAAGTTCGTAGTCGGGTTGCGTCCTGTCAGTTACCATCAACTTTGCCATAAACGCATCGGGGTCAGCGATATATAAGCCGCCCTTCACGTTGGCGTTACGAAGGTCAACGCACAGGTATGAAAGCGTTTGGTCAACGTCCGCCTTGGCGTCCCCAAACCGGATGGCATGAATTTCGACGCGGTTATTATTCGCGGCGACCTTGTCCCACGCCTGCACATAATCGCTGAATTTCTGAATGTTATAGGCTGTCAATGCGTTGTTTTCATCAATGCGCCCGTCGGTCAGAAGTACCAAATATTTCTTAACGTCCGGATTTTCTATCCGTTCAATCAGTCGCTGGTCGGTGGTCAGTCCCTTTTCGCCGCACAGTTCCTTAAACTTTTCCAAAGCCGCGTCAAAGAGATATTTATAATTTGAGGATATCGTAAACTCATTTTGAAAATCATTGAAATTTTCGGAAGTGATACGTTTTGAACTGCGCAACTGTTCGTCGAAAAAAGAGATGTACACCGTATTTTCGGGCAGCGCTGTAACAAAATTACTGACTGCCTGACGTACATTTTCCATGTCGTCGCTGCGTATGCTTCTGTCCACCAGCAACATGACAAGGATATTGTCGGGGATGCTCCCTTTCAGGTTGGTCAGCCGCGTTACATCTTTGACGGTCATGGGTTGGTTGTCGGATACGACTTCGATATTTTCTTTGGTCAAATCGCTCCACAGGACTTTATCATCCATACTGTTGTCCATGATGTTAAATCTGACATAGACGTCTGCGGCGTCGCTTGCCCAATCCAACTCGATTGGGTTCACTCTGAAATCTGCATGATTGTCGGGCGTTGAAGGTTTTGAACACGCCAGCAATAACATGCTTCCAAATAAAATCGGCAATACTCTTTTCATTTCCTGTTATATTTTATATAAATCATTAATATCAACTGTATCAATCTCTTTCACTTTTGATTTGCCTTTTGCCTTCTCTGCTTTAGCCTGTACATTGTTCGCATTGCCCTGCAAAGCCTTTTTCAGATTTTTTGCGGCTTTGATACGACCCAGCACTTGCATGAGAAACATGGCGCCAAGCAAAAAGATGCCGGCGCCCATGCCTAAAGGCATCAGCCAGTGCGGCAATCCGGTACGGTTTTGTTTTGCCTCCGCCAGCATCTTCATGGCGGTGGTCTGGTCGGAACCGAACTTCATAAATTTGTCCTGTATCGCTTCTTCCTTCAACAGAATGTCGGTATAACCCTTATCCCAGTAGTCCACTTTTTTGCGCATTTCGTTGACGACAAGTTCCAGCGAGTCGAATGTTTTTACCGTGCTTTTCTTGTCTTTGGACAGTTCCTCGATTTCGTCCAGCAACGAGGCTATTTCCTTGTTTTTCACGGTAATGAACACATCCAGGTCGCTGGTGCGCTGTATTCGTTCCGCTTCCTGTGCCTGCGCCAGTTTTCTCTCCTCTTCTTCCTTCTTTTTGTCTTCTTCCTCCTTCCTGTCTGCTTCAGTTTGTCCTATCTCCTGTACTTGTCCCTGCACTTGCGGAACTGTTCCTGACGGGCTTATCGCTTCCGGTTTATTGGTTGCGGCGGGCTTACTGGTGGCAGGAAGCCGGAACACAAGCGTTATCCGCGCGTCGTCGTCGAGGGTGGACTTCTTTTTGTCTTTCGTTGCCGTGTAGCAATGCAGTTTTAGAGTGATTTCCGCTCCCAGCGCAGCATCTGTGAAAAAGGTATATCTGGTTTGTTTTAAAATTTCCGCCCAGTTCTTCATCTCGAACTTAACGTTATTTTCCGAAAAAGGAACAAATTCGCTGAAATTCTTTATATCCAGCGAATAATCATTGTTTTTCAGTTCTCTTTTGAATTCGTTCAACGAGATATTCCGGTTGAAAATCCACAATATTCTCGTGCCGGTTCCTTCAATCACATCGCCGCTCCTGTCTCCGATAATCAGATAAAGTTCTTTCGGGTTCGCATCCAGGGATTTTACCTCAACGCTGAAAGAAACTTCGCCCAGCGATTTGCCGGTCCTTGTGCTGTATAGCGTTTCCCTGCCGCTGAAAATAATATCGCCTGCCGTTGCGGAAAAACAGCCGGAAAAAAACAGGAAAAATAATAATAACCGTATTGTTCTATCCATTATTTAATGATTTATTTTGATTTTTTACGATGATTATGACTTTACATTAGCGTTAAAAATCATACAATTCTGCGCTCACTGCTTCACAAATTCAACTCTTCTGTTCCGCGCTCTGCCTTCGTCGGTGGCGTTGTCGGCAACAGGCGAGGATTGTCCTTTGCCGGCGGCGGTCAGACGGTCGCGGGCGATGCCGTTTTCCATTAACTTTTCGACTACTGCCTTACTGCGGGCTTCGCTTAACGTCTGGTTTGCTGCGGCGTTACCGGTGTTGTCGGTATGACCTTCGACCGAGAATTTCAGGTCGGGATTTTCCTTCATCAGCGCAACGAAACGCATAATCTCGGTCATTGATTCGGGCTTAACAGTGGATTTTCCCACATCGAACGTGATACCGTAGGTAACGATTTTACCGGCTGCCGTCATACGGTCGTAAAGCGGAACGGCGCCTTTGGCTATGCGGATGTTCCTGATGTATGTATGTCCGTTGTCTGCCCACAGCCACAGCGATACAGGCTTTTTGATATTCGGAATATTCAGTATCCTGACGCCGTTTACGTAATATTTCAGTGCGCGTTTGTTGAACGATACGGCTATGTGCTGCCACGTTTTGGGGGTTATGGCGACTGTTTCCTGTCCGCTTCCGGCGACATCGTCGGGGCTGTGCCAGAAGCCTCTGAATGTCAGACTGCCGGGGCTTTTGCTTTCGAAATACTGTCGTCCGATAAATGCGCTTCCTCTCAAATGTGTTCGGGACGGATTGTCGTGGCGGTAATTTCCGGAGTTTGTGCTTGAGATGGTCTGGATACGTCGCAGGTCAACAGCGCCGCCGTCATTCAGGCGCATTTCACAAATGACCCGTACAACGTCCGAAACATCGCAATACACATCGTATTCGACCGTAAATTCATCCGGCAGATAGTTTGCTGAAGGCGTCATCAGCGGCATAACGGCTGTATGACCAATCAGGTTGATACATTTTTCGCCGTTAAGCATTGCTATTTCGGCGTTTCCGAATTTCAGATCCCACCGGCTCGGAAACTCGCCCATTTTCTCGTTCGTCAGTTCGTCTTCAAAGAAGATCACGTCGCCCGGCACAAAGTCGGATTTGGCATACGTCATTTCAATGGATTTTGTGTCCTGTCCCTGCGCTGCGACGCATGAGAGCGTCAGCGCTACTATTACTGATAAAAATTTAATCGTTCTCATATCCTATAAAATTAGATTTGTTTTTCTGAAATCATTAAAACTTGAATTGATGCAAGTATAGCATTTTTTTTGATATTCTGCTTTGATTTAAAATCCCTCATGATGCGTTTCAATGTAAGCAGACACGGCATTGATAATCGCCCCGATGTTGTCAGTATTGAGTTTAATCGTTGCAATTGGCGCAAATTCCGTGATATAATAATTATTAAAGTATCCGGCGCTTGCGGTTTTCAAAGTGGTATACAGTTCTTCAAAACCGGCAGCCAGTTGCAACTGTTTCAACGGCGCAGGAATACCGCCTGATAATGTTTCCGTTCCTCCCGAGAAGTCCAGATTAAGACCAATACTGTAACCATCTGCAGGAGATGTTTGCCAATGTCCGTTCAGTTCATTTTCTCTGAACTCTTCTGCTTCCTGAAAAGAAAAAAAGTATGGCAGGTTTTCAGGTTGGTCAATGATTGTGCCGTCGATAAGTTTTATACCTCGCAAGTCGTACCATTTGGGACCTTTTTGCTCGTAATACACCTCTGCTATGTTGGCAAAAGCGCGGAGGTCTATTCTGTTATCATTGTAAGGGCATATCACGCCGTTGATGATGGAGGCTGCCTGCTGACCGGAGTACGTTACTGTTTCGCCCAGCATACTCTCTGTCATGGCATGACTGACAAAATCATCGGCGTCGCCTTCAAACGTGGTGATACCGTAACCTTTTGTTCCGGCGTCAATGGATACAGAAAACATTTTACCCTTCCTGTTACCGTTTTGCGTATCGCTCGACAAATACCAGAAATTGTCTGCACCGGCGTTCACAAAAATATACCTGTCGCCTTTCAGATAAGAATACGACTTGATTGCCGTTCCGTCCGCATACTTTTTGAAATAATATATTTCATTGGCGTCGTCGCGGTACATCGAAAGTTTTGCACCCTCTTCAAAATCAAAATTCGGCTCATTGCGCGTCCAGTAAACATATTTGCCGTTTGCGTCTTCTGTGTATTTAACACAAATTTTAGGACGCTCTGCCCAAACATTTTGCTCTGTGAGCCCGCTGTGTTCAAGGTCTTCTACGATGTCGTCCTTTAAATCCGACATAATCATCCGCCAACTTTCGATGGTAGTAAGCAAAATTTTAATGCCGCCGGTATGCGCCCCTTTAATCGCCGAAAAAGGCAGCATTTGGTAATCTTCAACGTTTTTGGCAGAAATGCCGGCTACTGCTTTGGTTGAAGCATCAGCGCCAAGCATTGACGCGGGAACAATATCCTGCATTTCGGGTACGAAGCGTCCGTTGCCGAATTTCGCTTGGGCATCGGTAAACCATGCCGGCGTTTTATCCTTTTTGCAGGATATGGCAACTGCCGCAAATATTGCGGTTGTCATAATAATTTTTAGTGCGGTTTTCATTTTTTCTGTTTATTTGCTTATTTGGTTATTCGGTTATTTGTTGTTGATTTGTAAAACCACCGCGTCATTGCGAACTGCAAAGCAGGAAGCAACCGAGTTTACGAACTCGGCGCAGCCAATCCAGAGTAGTAACATAGATTGCTTCGTTGTTCCTCCTCGCAATTGTAGAAGTCACCTAATTCGTTACATGTTTTAATGATTATAATTGGATTAAATTATTAAAATGATGAATGAAGAGATTACAAACAAGCGATTAATAAGCGGCACACTGGCACGTCATATGCTGCTGTGTGTGGCGGAGTACGAACTGATCAAATCCGGGCAAAGCAAACAGTTCAAAACGGTAAAGAGTTTTTGCGAATACCATAAGTTTTCGCATCAGAACTTTATGAAACTTTATCACCGTTACAAACAGCATCCTGTCGAGCTTTCGCTTTTGCCACAGAAGCGCGGACCGAAGTTCAAGACAAGGCGCTTCGATTTGGAAACAGAGAACGAGATATTATCTTTGCGCAGGCTGGGCAACAACCGCTATGAGATACGCGATATCTTATTATCAAAGAACCAAATTGTACCCTGTGCCACAACGATATACAATATCTGCAAAAGGCATGGTTTAAACAGACTGGGCAGTGTAGAAAAACATGAAAGAAGAAAAATTATCATGAAAAGAATCGGAGAACTTGTTCATATCGACTGTCATCAGCTATCGAAAGGCATAACAATAGCCGAGCCGCAGAAGACGTATCATCTTCTTGGCTTGATAGATGATTACAGTCGATTGGCATGGGTTGAAGTTCTGGAAGACAAATTGAAAGCATTTAACATGCTCAAACACAGGTATAACTTTGAAATAGATGCCGTGATGACCGACAATGGAGCAGAGTTTGGAAGCGGACAGTTTGCAAAAAACAAACAGGAACATCCTTTTGAACGCTTATTGTCTGAGATGCAGATGAAACACAGATACACAAAACCCTATCGCCCACAGACAAACGGCAAGATAGAACGTTTTTGGAAAACTCTGAATGAAGATTTTATTGAGGATGCTTTATATGAAAACCTCGATGACCTGAAAAATGAATTGCTGGGTTTTATAGTTTATTATAACGAACACAGACCGCACTCGGCTATCAACAACTTAACACCACAAAATAAAGCTAAACATGTAACGAATTAAGTGACTTCTACAGCAATGACGTGTGTTGCGCCACTCTCCCCCGCCGGAGGGGGATAAAGGGGAGGAAAAAAAGACTGTTTCCTGCTTATCCTCCCCCTAACTCCTCCAAAGGGGGATAAAATGGTTTTTCAAATAACCAAATCAACAACCGAGTTTACGAGCTCGGCGAAGCCAAATAACCGAATAAACAATAAAAGGTTAATTTTGAACATTGAACAGTTTCTAAAGCCTGTTCTTTGAATCTTTTTTGGCTTTTTTTGCAGCACGTTTTTCTTTCAAAGTTTTTGTAGGCTCTTTTTTAATTTTTACCTGTTCTTTTGATCTTTCGTGTGACATGACTGTGAATTTTAGTTAGTGAATAATTTTTCAAAGATAATAAACAATATATGATTTACGATGTTTGCCACTGCCTGTTCAGTTCGACTGAAAAAACAGTGTCTTCTTTTTCGTTGCTTACAAAGCTGACTTTGCCTTGCAGATAATTTTCGGTAAACAGTTTAACGCTGTACGTCCCTACGCCCCTTGAACTGTCTTTTGTTGAAAACGATCTTTGAAATATCTGCATCTGCACGTTCTCGGGCATCACTCCCGAATTTTTTACGCTGAAAATCAATTTGTCGTCTTTCGCTTTTACTGCAACGGTAACAACTCCGTTTTGCTCGGATGCTTCGAGGGCGTTTTTTAAAAGATTAATGAAAACTCTTTGTAAAAGCAGTCGGTCGGTCTTAAAATCAACATTTGCTGAATCTGCCGTAAGTTCAATCTTTTTGTCTTTGCCCACAAAATGATACTCTATTCTGCGTATCGCTACCTTAATGATGTCGATAGAATTAACAGTTTCAATGTTCAGTTTGATGTTTCCGCTTTCAGCCGCCTGCATTTGTCGGTACGCCAAAATCTCTTCGAGGATAATTTGACTTGCTTCCTCCGACCTGTCAATTAAGTCGTCAATTTCTTCGGGCGTGGCTCCCATTTTCAAAATAGTAAGCAATCCGTTCAAACCTCCGGCAACGTTAAGAAGGTCGTGAAAAAATACTCTTTCAATAAACTGAAGTCTTTTTTCATTGCTTATATCCTGCATCATAACGGCATACAATGTGCGATCTTTAAACTTAACGGGCGAAGCTGTGATTTTAAAATCCATACTAACCGGCTTGCCATTGGCAGTCGATGTTATTCTTGCCTCTTTTGATGATTTGGCGTTATTTGTCTGACTTTCGAGGATAGCGTTAATGGCGCCGCAATATCCGCAAGTTTTGTAAGATCCGCATCCGGCAGGACCTTTGTTTACATTTATGCAGGCTAACGCTTCGCCATGACTTTTACCAAGAATCAACTCAATGTTGTCGATGCAAAAAAGGTCTAAAAAATCGTTGTTGGCATAAACAATATGTCTGTTTTGGTCAACAATAGCGGCTATGCCTGTGATAGTTTCAAACAATTCCGTAAAAAGTTTCTGGGCTACGATAAAATCTTTTTCGCTCAAAGATGTTTCTTTATTCATTTCTACTGTTTTATTCATTAATCTGATTTTCAAAAAAATATTTCAACCAAAATCTATTCATTGCATTTCTTAGATACATCGCTTTAGCTCCTCCCCATCCGTGTCTTTCGCCCGGGTAAAGCATAAACTCGAACTGTTTACCGGCGTCCTGCATTTTCGAAATAAACTGTATTGAATTTTGCAGATGCACATTATCATCCATATCGCCGTGATTTAACAACAGTTTACCTTTAAAGCTACCGATAAAAGTCAACGCCGAGCCTTGCCTGTAACCTTCGGGGTTATCCTGCGGAGTATCCATATAGCGTTCGGTATAAATATTATCATATAGCCTGAAATCGGTAACCGGCGCAGTTGCAATGCCATGAGTCCAGAAGTCGGCTCCTTTGGTCAGCGCTAAACACGTTACATATCCTCCATAAGAACTTCCGGTAATTCCTATCCGAGACGGA
>Ga0082212_10012715_pt1 | contig 10590 bp, 5 predicted proteins | sample TergutNt197P3_FD_71548 | JGI IMG/M metagenome (GOLD analysis project Ga0082212, IMG submission 71548) | Neocapritermes taracua P3 segment gut microbial communities from Petit-Saut dam, French Guiana - Nt197 P3 | ecosystem: Host-associated > Arthropoda: Insects > Digestive system > Gut ...
CCGGGCCATAAAACTCGGTCTAACCTAAAGCAACAAGGAGTATGGATAAATGAGGCAATTCGGTTTAATGTTTTTGGCCGCGGCCCTGGTTCTGGCCCTGGCCCCGGCGGCTTCGGCCCAGCCGGCCGGGCTCTACTTCACCCCCAAGATCGGCTATTCCCATTTGCAAACCAAAACGGACGGAACATACTGGCCTGATGGTGATCCACAGCCGCCGTCTTCTAACATCACCAACGGCAGCTATAACAAGGGCCAGGTGGCCCTGGGCCTGGCGGTGGGCTATGATTTCAAGCCGGCCCACGATGTTCCTCTGCGGGCCGAATTTGAATACGCCTGGCGGGGCAAAAAAGAAATGTACAGCAAGCCCCACGGGGCTGTGAGTAACGGTCCTGGTGCAGAGTTTGGGATTGAAACTGCCAAGGCCGGGGCTCAGTCTTTCTTCTTCAATGGCTACTTCGACATCCACAATGACACGCCCGTCACCCCCTATATCGGGGCCGGCCTGGGCTTTGCGCTTGTCTCCATTGACCACAAGTTTACTGTTTATAATGCCATGGGCCCCGTTCCTGCTGGCGGTATAATCAAGGATATCAGCAAAACCAAGACCAACTTCGCCTGGAACATCGGGGCCGGGGCGGCCTGGAAAATTACCGACCTCATATCTCTTGATCTGGGTTATCGCTATGCCGACTTCGGCAAAGTCAGCGTTACTAACTACGTGGACGCTAATAATGATCTTTATAACTTGGACGTCAAGGTCAAGTCTCACGATGTGATGTTGGGCCTGCGGTTCACCTTCTAACCTAACCCGGGCTTGGCCCACAAGGGCGCGGCGCGACCATCGCAATCGGCGGGTCGCGCCGCGCCTTTTTATTTGGCGGAAAAACAGCCGATGTAGCCGGCCAGGCCGTCGGTCAGGCGGTATTGATTGCCATTTTTCGACCATTGGGCTAAACTATGAATGTCCGCGCCCCAAAATGGTGAAGGAAGCCCCCCCTAAAGCCCCTTTTTATAGGGGCCTCATTTATCCGTTTCAATGTTTTCCGCCAAAGCCGATGAAGAAATCACAGTTCCCATATCCGAGACAATAGGGGTGAGGAGAGCAGTCTCCAGCCGTTCTTTTGTCTCGACCAATTTTTTCAAGGTTTCCCTATGGGCTTCCACTTCTGCCAAATATTTTCCCATCCATCCGCCGAGGTCGGTTTTTTCAGCTATCCCTTTGGGTTCACCCTCTCCAAAATAGAGCCAATCTCTGGAAATTTCAGGGTAGATCTCTAAAATTTTCGGTAGGAGCGGGTAAAAATTGTGTTGCCGTTTTAGAGAAAAATAGCCGTTCATAGTTCGTTGTTGAATATTTAAAAATTTTGCCAACTTAGCGCGGGATACCGCATATTTTTTAGCTATGAAGTCTATTCTTTGGTGCAATTCCATGCCTGAAATCCCGCCTTATTATTCTTGACTTGTTGCAAAAACTCACATAAAATTTCCTCGCGAATCAAGTTAACTTTATGCTTACTTAGTGGATGGACAATAAAAATGTCTGAAAATACAAATAATATTTCATCTGATTATCCTTAGCATTCCCCCTGAAATGTATGAAAGAGATGCGGCCGGAAAGGGCGTGAAACAAGGCCTCGTCGGATAAATTGTAAAGAAATTGCAACAGCAAGGCCTTGAACATCAGCAGGTCTGGATAAGGGGCTGGCCAGCCGCCGGGTTGCGTTTTAACTCTTTAGCCAGATACTTTCAAAAGGTCGCCAATCCGCCAGTTGGTTAATCTTGGACAAAAACGACTGGGATCTATGCTCAAATCTATGAAGTGATCAACGAAACCTTTTTCACTTTCAATACGCTCACTCATGGCTCATGCTCACATGCAAGTGGCATTACTGTTGTCGTTCACAATTAGGAGGACTCTTAAATGGGAAACGCAAGGGAAACGATAATAATGGTGGACGACGATATAACAAGCCTAATCGTTGGGAAAAATGCGCTTTCTAAAAACCATACTATCTTTACTGCTCCGTCTGGTAATAAACTGTTTCAGATTCTTGAAAAAGTGAATCCCGCTTTGATCTTATTGGACATTGAAATGCCGGATTTAGACGGTTATGAGGTAATTAAGATACTGAAAGCCAATACGCAAACGAGTCGTATTCCAGTTATCTTTTTAACAGCAAAAATCGACCCTGAAAGTGAGGTGAAAGGGCTGAATCTTGGGGCTGTCGATTACATAACGAAGCCTTTCTCTGAGGAACTGCTTATAAAACGTGTAGATTTACATATCCAATTTGAAAAACAGAAAATAGAACTGCTAAATTACAGTCACGATTTAGAAGGCGAGATCAACAAGAAGACAAAAGCCGTCTATGAGCTGCAAGACGCGATTCTAAAAACAGTTGCCGAGCTTGTTGAATGCCGCGACAGCGTAACGGGTGGTCACATCGAAAGAACGCAACGTTATCTAAGCCTGCTTGTGAACTTCATGCTGGAACATAACATTTATACCGATGAACTTTCAAAATGGGACCTCGACTTGCTTATCACGTCCTCCCAGCTTCACGATGTTGGGAAAATATCCATAAAAGACGACATCTTAATGAAACCTGGCGAACTGACCGGGGAAGAATTTGAAGAAATGAAAAAACATACTGTTTTTGGTGTAAATATCATAAAAAAAATAGAAAAAAATACAACAGAAAACGAGTTTTTAGAGTATGCCGCGATTTTAGCGGGAAGTCACCATGAAAAATGGGACGGAAGCGGTTATCCATTAGGGCTCAAAGGCCATGACATTCCGTTGCACGGAAGACTGATGGCGATTGTTGACGTTTACGATGCGCTTACTAATGACCGCCCATATAAAAAGGCGTTTACGCATGAAGAGGCGTTAGAAATCATAAGAAGCGGGATTGGAAAACATTTTGATCCTTTAATAGATGAAGTATTCCTTACGCATGAGAAAGAGTTTAAAGAAGTTGCATTAGATAAAAATAAATTCAATACAAATATCAAGCCGCAATATATTGATAATTTGTCTTCGACACTCAAAGTGATGACTAATATAATGGATTCCCGCATTGGAACGGAAAGCAGTCATACTGAAAACGTGCAGAATTACTTGAAAATATTTGTTAACGCCCTACTTACCCATGAGCATTACAAATATGAAGTTGCAGTATGGGATACAGAGCATTTCCTTATGTCGGCGCAGTTACACGACATTGGGAAAATTGCTATTAGCGACAGCGTCTTGAATATGACTGGGCAATTATCGGATGAGGAGCACGAGGATGTAAAAAATCACGCAAACTTAGGAGTAAAGATAATACAAAAAATAAAAGAAACCGTGGATGATGAAAGCCTGTTGCATCATGCTGAGGCGCTGGCCGGTAGCCATCATGAAAAATGGGACGGGACAGGATATCCGTTGGGGCTTAAAGGCAAAGGGATTCCATTGCAGGGAAGGATTTTGGCAATTATTGACGTTTATGAATCACTCGTTAATGACCACCCGCAGAGAGACAGAAAAACGCATATAGAAGCGGTTGAAATAATTAAAAACGGCAGCGGCGCACAGTTTGACCCCGGACTCGTCGAGGTTTTTCTGGAAAATGAAAAATCATTTGAGGAGGCGTTACGATGACCTCGAAGAGTAACCGAACAGCCGCACTTATACTTGTTGCCAGTTTTATGCTCATTGGTTTTTTTGCTTGTTATGCCCAGTCTCAGCCAGTGGCCCTGGGGCAAAAATATGACATAAGCGCCATTGAGTCCTATCGTGACATTCCCGGAGTCACCGAAGAGGAGATTTATGCAATAGAGGCTCTGAAAAAATCAAGAGAGAAGTTAGTTTATGGACAGATGCTCGAAACGGAGGCATTTATATTACCAAATGGTGCGTATTCCGGTTTTGCCGCTAAGTTTTGTGAACTCCTTTCGAGCCTTTTTGATATAGAATTTGCTCTGAAACTTTACGATTGGGAAACGTTAAAGAGGGATTTTGACAATAAATCGATTGATTTTACAGGTGATTTTACCCCAACGGCAGAACGTCAAAAAGTTTATTTTATGACGCATCCTATAGCGGATCGTTATCAAAGAATATTTACATTGTCCACTAATAATAAAATATTGACTGAAAAGGATATAAATAACCTCCAAGTAGGTTTCTTAGGAGGTTCTATTGACGCTGAAGTTGTACTAAAATCTTATCCAGATTTATCATTTCACATTATAGCTGTTGATAATTTTGCATCCGCTGTAAAAATGCTGAAATCCGGCGCGATCGACGCATTTGTAACCGAGAGTATTGTGGCGCCGTTATTTGACGAGTATGATTTTATACAATCAAAGGAATTTTTCCCGTTAGTATATACCCCTGTTTCTCTCTCTACCGTAAATCCGGAATTGAAACCGATCATATCAGTTGTGAATAAATACATCAAGGCGGGCGGAATTGACAAACTTAACAGCCTTTATATGGAGGGCAACCGCGCATACGCAAAGTTCGATTTTTACAAATCATTGACAGATACGGAAAAGGCGTATGTGGAAAACTTGTCCGCAAACGGATCGGCGATCCCCATTGCGTATGAAAATGACAACTATCCCATATGCTTTTACAATGAAAAAGAGGGAGAATATCAAGGAATTGCTCCTGATATCTTGAGTGAAATAACCAGGCTTACAGATATTACGTTTGCAAACATGACTAAACCCGGTGAAACCTGGGCGGTAACACTGGCAAAGCTGACTGCCGGTGAGGTTGCGATGGTTTCTGAACTTTTATTTACCCAAGAACGGAGAGATCAATTTCTCTGGACAGAGAAGCCTTATGCGGTGAACCGATACGCGCTGATATCCAAATCAAAGTATCCGTATCTTGGGGCAAATCAGGTGGTACGGACAACTGTTGGAGTGTCAAAAGGATCAGCCCGCGAGGATATTTACCACGAATTGTTCCCAAACAACGACAACCTGAAATATTACGATTATCAGAGAGAAGCCCTTGAAGCTCTTGGACGTGAGGATGTAGACCTCGTAATGTCAACTGAGTACGAGTTTCTTTCGCTGACCAATTTTCTTGAAAAACCCGGATATAAAATCAACATTGTTTTCAACGGGTCCCCAGCGGAATCTTTTTTCGGATTTCACATAGATGAAAAAATATTGAAGTCCGTGGTCAGCAAATCAATAAAACATATTGATACGGGTAGAATAGAAAAAGAGTGGGTTACACGGACTTTTAACTATGAAAGCTATTACGCAAATCAGCGTTTGCTCATATTGGCGGTATCTGCTGTTATCATGATGATATTATTTATTATTATGAGCATTTTGTTTATAAGGAATTTACGGAAACAGGAAACCATTGAAAATCAAACAGCCGTCATTTCCGCTATCTACAAATCTTCACCTGATCATGTATTCACCATGGATTTAAAAGGAAAGTACACAAGCTGCAACCGTAGCTTTGAAAATTTTATTGAACATAGCGCATCGGAAATTATTGGCAAGAACCCTCTTGAGATACTTACGGCTGACGAAAATATAGCCCGCAGTTTGATGGAATCTGATCAAAAGGTAATGGACGAAAATCATGTTGTAAAAATAGAAAAATATGTCACAACACCGAATGGTGATCGCAGATTTATGAATATTATCAAAACCCCCATGATCAAAAATGGAAGCGTAATCGGTTTGCTTGGAATAGGAAGAGACATTACGGAACACAAGGAACTCTTGGATAAAACGATATACCTGTCGGATTACGAATTGATGAAGTATACACTTGCCAGCAACGCGCTGGGTATTGGCTTATGGGACATGGATGTCATAAACGATGATCTTGTGAGCTCGGACGACAAACTTATATGGTCGCAAGAGTTTCGTCAGATGCTTGGATTTAATGATGAAAATGACTTTCCCAATGTTTTGGGAAGCTTGATCGAAAGATTCCATCCCGAAGATAAGGAAAGAGCGCTTAATGCTTTAATTGCACACGTTACAGACCGCTCCGCCAGCACCCCCCTAGATCTGGAATACCGTATCAGGTTAAAAAACGGGACATACAGGTATTTTCGCGCGTTTGGCGCAACGCTGCGTGATGAAAAAGGCACGCCACTCAGAGTAGCAGGAGCTTTGGAAGACATTAACGATAAAAAACAAATGCAAGCGGAAACCGATGAAGCAAACAGGCTCAAAAATGTAGCCATTAAATCTATGGAGAGTATCCTGGATAGTATTGACGAATTTATATACGCCACTGTTCCTGCCACTGGCGAAATTCTTTTTGTCAATAAATGTATGAAGAAAGCTTTTGAAAAAATTGAAGGCGAAATGATTGGGAAATATTGTTATAAAATCTTTCGCAACTTAGAAAAAAAATGTGATTTTTGTCCATGCTACCAGCTTGACGAAGGAAAAGAACCAATCATTATTTGGGACGAGAAGGATGAATATTTAGGACGCCACATGCGTCATTTTGACAGTTATATTGACTGGCCCAACGGAGAAAAGGCCCATCTGCAACATGCCCTTGATATAACTGAGTTGGTCAATGCCAAGGAACAGGCCGAAGAAAACAATCGCGCAAAAAGTGACTTTTTAGCGCATATGAGCCATGAGATACGCACACCTATGAACGCAATTATCGGGATGACTGAACTCGCTTTGCGCGAGGATAAAGTGGAAGCTTCCCGTGAACACCTTTTAACAGTTAAACAGGCAAGCGCTAACCTTCTATCCCTCATCAATGACATTTTGGATTTTTCAAAAATCGAGACGGGTAAACTGAAGATAGTACCGGTTAATTATCTGTTTTCGTCATTGATAAATGACGTAATAAGCATAATAAGGATGCGAGCAGTTGACTCAAACATACGATTTGCTGTCAACATGGACAGTAACATTCCTAACGCGCTTATTGGCGACGAGGCAAGAATACGGCAAACTTTGATAAACATTTTGGGTAACGCCGTCAAATATACTGAAAAAGGCTTTGTGTCCTTGTCCATTTATGGAAAAATAGCTAACGAAAACATTATAAACTTGACTATGGAAATTAAGGACAGCGGCAAAGGAATAAAGCAGGAAGATATTAAAAATTTGTTCCAGGAGTATGTCCAAGTTGACTTGGAGAAAAATAAAAACGTTGACGGTGTGGGATTAGGGCTTGCAATAACATACAGTCTTGTGAAGGCTATGGATGGCGATATCACTGTTCAATCCGAATATGGTAAAGGTAGTTTGTTTACTGTTACGTTGCCGCAGAAAATATACAGTCCCGAAAAACTGGCTACTATAATAGACACAGGAAAAAAGAGTGTCATACTGTATGAGCGCCGCGAAGTATACTCTACTTCCATTGTTAATACTCTAAGCAATCTTGGCGTGCCTTGTACTCTTGTCAATAACGATCCTGATTTTTATGAAAAAATTATGCATGGCTCGTATACTAATATCTTTGTTGCATTTTCGCTGTTTAAAAGAAACCAAGATATCATATTAAATTATGGCGCCAATTCCCATATCGTCCTGCTCGCTGAATTTGGCGAAGCGGTTCCTGATGGGAACTGGAGCGTCATTGCAATGCCAGCATATGCCATACCCGTAGCCGATGTTTTAAACGGCGAACCCATCAGATTTTCTTATAATACGAGTAAAGAAGTCAACATAAGGTTCACAGCGCCGGAGACAAAAGTTCTTGTTGTTGATGACGTTAAAACTAACTTGAAAGTGGCCGAAGGCTTGTTGTTGCCGTATAAAATGCACGTTGATTTAGCTAAAAGCGGAATTGAGGCGATCGAGGCTGTAAAAATAAGTCGTTACGACATGGTGTTTATGGATCATAGGATGGACGAAATGGATGGGATTGAAGCAACGCAAAAAATAAGGGCGCTGGGTAGTGAAGACCCATATTATACTAATCTACCGATTGTGGCTTTGACCGCTAATGCTGTATCAGGTATGCGAAAAATTTTCCTGCAAAATGGTTTTGACGATTTTTTATCAAAACCGATAGATACCAACAAATTGAATACCATTCTTGAAAAATGGATTCCTAAAGGCAAACAAATAAGTTCGGCAGTAGGAATAAAAAGAGATATTGACGCAAGCGTAGAAAAAATTAAAAATATCGAAATCGAAGGTGTAGACGTTAACAAAGGCACGAAACGGTCAGGAGGAACCATTGAGCTATATTTGGAAACTCTTGCCGTGTTTTGTGAAGACGTAAGCGGGAAAATCAATGTAATCAGGAAACATGTTGACGCCAAAAATTTGCGGGGCTACACAACCCAGGTACATGCCTTGAAGAGCGCTACTGCTAATATAGGCGCAATCAGTTTATCTGAAACTGCTAACGCATTAGAAGCGGCTGGCAATAGTGAAGATATAAATTTTATTGAAGCAAATAATGCCAAGTTCATATTGGAGATGGAGCGGCTTCTTGACAAAATCAAGGTGGTTTTGTCATTGCATAATAAAAATGGAGAAGATGTCATAATTCCAAAAGATATTCAATTGCTCAAGCCAGAACTTGAGAAACTAAAGATTGCAGTAAATGACATGGATGCCGATACTATGAACATTATTGTTGAAAAGCTACAAGATTTAGCACGAGGAAAGAATATATATGATGACATTAGAAATATATCCAGGTGTATATTGATGGCGGAGCATGATGAAGCCGTGGAGTTGATTGATTCACTGTTGATGGAGAAGAACACCCTTTGACCTTATGTACAAGCCAAATAATCCCCTAAATGAGGACCCCAGCAGCGTTTATTCTGATCCAAACAACTGGCTGGCCCGGCCGGAGCAGAGCAAGCATGACGCGGACGTCATATATTTCTACCCCACGACTTATATGCCGAAATCCCCAGACGCTCCGCTGGTCAGTAACCTCGGCCACGAGGATATGAGGGCTGGCGCGCGGCATAAATACCGCACCCAAGCGACAGTATTTGAAACCTATGCGGACCTATTCGCCCCTTATTACCGGCAGGTAAATTTTGCGATGTTTAACGGCGCGTTTCAAGAACTGCTTGAGGTAGAGCGCGGCGCGGCGCGCGCAAGCGTATTTTTGGCGCTGGACTATTACTTTGAACACTATAATCAAGGCCGGCCGTTTTTTCTGGCCGGGCACAGCCAAGGCAGCTCTATGCTTGCCTGCGTCCTTGATGAATACATGAAAGAACACCCTGAGCGTTATGAGAAAATGATAGCAACCTATATGCTTGGAAAAGCGCCCACCAAGGGCTGGTTGGCCGCCAATCCCCATATCAAAATGGCGCGGGGCGCGGACGATACCGGTGTGGTCATCTCCTGGAACACCGAGGGGCCGGGCAATATCGGCCAACCCAGCCTGGTCGTCCCGGAAGGCGCGGTCTGCATCAACCCGCTTAATTGGCGTACGGATGAAACCTGCGCCGGGGTGGAGGAAAATTTGGGCAGCCTTCTACCGGATGGAGACGGCGGTTATAAGGTTGTGGAGGGTATTGCCGACGCGCGCGTGAATCTTGAGAGAGGCTCGATCATCTGCGAGAGCGCAGACCCGGCCGTCTATGCCATGCCGCGGGAATCCGCGGCTTTCTTCGGCTCTGAAAGCTACCACGGCTGGGATTATGAGTTCTATTATATGAACATGCGGGCGAATGCGGCACTGCGTTTGGAGAGCTTTTTGAACAAAAGACGGTTAAACGACAAATAAATCGCAAAATGCTCAAAAAATCGTTTACAGTTGCGCCCTAAAGGGATAAAAATGATATGTGGTAAAATAATTTTTTCAAGAGGCGCCATGACAAAACAGCCTTCACAACACCTATTCAGGGTTCTTATCCTAACCGCCCTCAGTTATGCCGTTCTTAGTTTTGGTCTTCTTTGGGGAGAAGACGGCCGCGCTTTTACCGCTTACGACCTGGCTAGCGCGCAAAAAGACGGAAAATGGGGTTTTATCAATGCCAAGGGCCAATGGGTCATACGGCCGCAATTCGACCAGGTTGAGGACTTTGGCGCGGTAGGCTTGGCCCGGGTAAGAAATAATGAGAAATGGGGTTTTATCAATGCCAAGGGCCAGTGGGCCATACGGCCGCAATTCGACCAGGTTGAGGATTTTGATACGGGTGGCTTGGCCCGGGCGAAAAATGGTGAGAAATGGGGTTTTATCAACGCCAAGGGCCAGTGGGTCGTCCGGCCGGAGTTTTACGAGGTTGGTGACTTTGCCGCGGGCGGCCTGGCCCGGGCAATAAGCGGCGAGGAGGAGAAATGCGGTTTTATCAACGCCAAGGGCCAATGGGTCGTCCGGCCGGAGTTTTACGAGGTTGGTGACTTTGCCGCCAACGGTTTGGCCCGGGCGCATATAAATACCGGGGAATGGGGCTTTATCGACGCCCAAGGCAAGTGGGCCATACCGATGGAGTTTGACCCGGTCGGCGACTTTGCCGAAGACGGCTTGGCCCAAGCGGGAAAAGACGGAAAATGGGGTTTTATCGACGCCCAGGGCCAGTGGGTCGTCCAGCCGGCTTTTGACGAGGTCGGTAATTTTGCCGCGGGCGGTCTGGCTCAGGCCAGAAGCGGTTGGAAATG
>Ga0082212_10012716_pt1 | contig 10589 bp, 4 predicted proteins | sample TergutNt197P3_FD_71548 | JGI IMG/M metagenome (GOLD analysis project Ga0082212, IMG submission 71548) | Neocapritermes taracua P3 segment gut microbial communities from Petit-Saut dam, French Guiana - Nt197 P3 | ecosystem: Host-associated > Arthropoda: Insects > Digestive system > Gut ...
TTCAACAAAACGGCCAGCGGGCCCCCCAAAGAGGTCACTTTCCAAACCGACCGTCCGTATATGATTTCCAGCCTCTATACCTACCACTGGAACGGCGGTAAGGGCTCGAAGCCGGTGACGGTGACCCTCCAGGGAGAGGACGGGCGGACCTACGGCCCCTTCAAGACCCGGCCGTTTACCTTCAGAGATAAGGAAAACCTGGTCTGGGCGGCCCTGAACGGGCACGAAGGTTTCCCCCTGTTAGTGCTTCCGGCCGGAAAATATACGGTCGTCGATTCCGACCCCGCGACTTGGACTTTCGACCCCAATAAGAAAGCGGCCTCCTTCGGCCAGGGCATGGTGGAAATCTGGGGCGTGTGGTCGCCGGAAATAGAGCAACTGGCCGCGCCAGGACAAGCCGCGCCGGGGCAGGCGGAACAAAGCGCCGAAGTTGCCGGCCCGGGAGACCCGGGCGGGGAGGAAGCGCTGATTTTTCCTCCGGGGAGCGTGGAGGACCAGTTGATTAAGGAATACATCCTGGTCCATCTGGATTCGGCGATGTTGTATGAAAGGCTCAAGCTCGATGCCATCAGCCCCGAGGATTACCTAGCCAGGGTGGAGCGGATCATAGAACGCTGGCAACGGGTGCTGGAACTGGCCGAAGAGGCCCTCGGGCCGGCCGCGACGCCTGTCTCTTCCCTGGGGTTGTGGGAACGCTTCCTCAGACTGTTGGAGCCACGGGCGGCCTGGGCCGACACCCTTTCCCAGGCGGAACGCTTGAAAGCCTACGAAGCCAAGCAGGAAGAACGCGCGAAGGCCTACCTGGCCGACCCTAATCGGAAACAAACCGTGGAAGCCCTCTTAAAAATCGCCCGAGAGAAGGAGTTGGCCGCCCAGAAGGAGAGAAAACGTATAGTTCCGAAAAATTATGAAAACATGAGCGACAACCAGAAAAAGAAAGCCCTGGAAGCGAATTGGAACAGGGGCGAGGCGGAGAAGGCCTGGGCCGACCAGCGGGAGAAAGAAATACGATTCCAAACGGTCAGGGCTCTCGACGGAACCATCGATGTAATAGGGGGGCTTGTTCAGGCCGCGGAAGGGACTTTTTTTGAAGCCAATCCCCTGTCTGTCGTTTCGGGCCTGGTCACCGCCTTCAAGGGAAAGGTTCAGCAAGATTTAGGTTTGGACAGGGCGGCTCTGGAGCTTTCATACAGGGCGGCCGACTGGGGGCAAGCGGAAAATCCCACCGTAACCTGGCAGAGGCAACGGTTTGAAAGCAGAGAGGAAACGTTGGAGTACCTTGGTTACGTCGAAAATACCCTGGGCGTACTTAATCTGTATGATGGTACGTCGGGGTTAAAAAATTTGGATAACGTAAAAGAGGAAGCAAACCTGGCGTTGAGCGCGATAGACCGTCTGCTTGATCTTGTCCCCGATACCTGGACAGTAAGCGCTACTGACCTGGTTATTGACGGTTTTGCGGCCATGGGTGAGGGGCAGCTTTTCCCCGACAGTCATCCGATTAAAGTTGCTTTGGAAAACAGCCAAAAGCGGACGGAGGCTGGCCAGAAGCCCGAACTCAAAGACTTACCGTCAAAGGCGGATGCGGAAAAAGCGTTGAAGGAGGCGAAGGCCAAGGAGGCGGAGGCGAGAGCGGCCGCAGGGGAGGCGGAGGCGAAAGCGAAGGAAGCGAAGGTAGCGGCGGAAGTGAAGCTAGCGGCGGCAGATAAGGCGGCGAAGGAATGGGAAGACGCGATGGCCGTGGTGGAGAACAAAAGGGAGATAGCGAAGGCGGCGATGGCGGATAGAATGAAGGCGGAAGCGGAGGAAGGGGCGGCTGAAGCAGGCACGGTGGAACAAGCCAAGGCGGCGGTGGCCGCGGCGAAAAAATCTCTGGCAGAGGCAGCGCAGGCAAAGGAGGCGGCGCAGGCAAAGCGGAGTGAAGCGGAACAAGCGAAGGCGGCGTTGGGAGGAAACTGTGGCCCACAGGGTATTCAGGACTACTTCAAACAAAAGAGTAAAGAGAATCCGAAGATGCGTGCAAGTCAAGTCTGGACATCATTTGTCGAGCCGTTTACCGCGGCGTGCAACGCACAGAGCGGCAGAACACGGCAGTGGCAAGCGGCGGCAACGCTGGAAGAGAAAAAAGCGGCGGAACTGGCGGAGGCGGAAGCGGCGCTCAACGCGGCGCTCAACGCGACCCCGACGGCGAAACTGGCGGACCAAAAAGCGAAGGTGGAAGCGGCGGAACTGGCGGCGTTGAAAGAGGTGGAAGAAGCGCGGGAACAAGCGCGGCTGAAAGAGGCGGCCTTCAATGCGGCAAGCTTGGAGTATGACAAGGCGTATGATGCGGCGGAAGTGACGGCGCAAAGAGCGGAGGAACAAGCGGCGGAGCACCAGAAGGCGCAGCAGGTGTTGCAACGAGCCTTGCAACAAACGACGTCTCCGGGGATTTAAAAGATAATGAAAATGAATTTGCTCAAAAAATCTCTGGTTTGCCTGGCGCTCTTTATGGCCGCGGCGATTTGCGGGATTTTTTCCGGCCAGGCCCGCGCCGTTGAAGCCGAGGCGCAAGAACTCGTTCAGACCACAAATATGCTGCTTGATTTCAACAAAACGGCCAGCGGGCCCCCCAAAGAGGTCACTTTCCAAACCGACCGTCCGTATATGATTTCCAGCCTCTATGCCTACCACTGGAACGGCGGTAAGGGCTCGAAGCCGGTGACGGTGGCCCTCTTGGGAGAGGACGGGCAGACCTACGGCCCCTTCAAGACCCGGTCGTTTACTTTCAGGGACCAGGAAAACCTGGTCTGGGCGGCCCTGAACGGCCACGAAGGTTTCCCCCTGTTAGTGCTTCCGGCCGGGAAATACACGGTCGTCGATTCCGAGCCTGCGACATGGACGTTCGACCCCGATAAGAAAGCGGCCTCCTTCGGCCAGGGCATGGTGGAAATCTGGGGCGTGTGGTCGCCGGAAATCGAATTGCTGGCCGCACAGGCGGGAAAACCGGCAGCGCTGAAGCAACTCGCGGCGGCTGAACCGGCCGCGCCTAAGCCAGCCGGGGGAACCGGCGGACCTTCGGACAGAGTGGAAGGCGCGCTCACTGAGGACAACCCGACCTTGACCACCCCGGGAGGCGTCAGCCTGACCCTCGTATTCATCGACGAGCCTGTTTCGGCCAAAATCGAGGCGGTCTCCAATCCGCCGGCGCTGAAACTCGTCTCGAAGGAGACCGGCGGGAAAGAGGCGGCGGATATCGAATTGTTCGCCTATGAATTCACCCTCGGAGGGGAACTGGCCGGCCCGGCCGACCTGACTCTCCCTTTGAAGGTCGGCGCGGGCGCCAAACCCGGCGCGGCCTACTATAACAAAGCCTCCGCCGAGTGGGAGCCCGTCGCGTTCACCTACGACGCCGCGAAAGGCCAGGTCGTCATCACCACGGGGCACCTTTCGATGTTCGCCGTGTTCAATATCTATGACGCGGGAACCCTGAACGAAACAATCCAGTTCTCGTATATCGACACCTGGAGCAAGACCGACCCCGGTAATGCCCTGAAGGTGGTCGAAGATTTCGCCAAAAAAGCGGCCGCGGGCGACGGCGCCCCCAGCGTAATTTCCCTCTCCGAAGGGCTCGCCTACTACGGGATGCTGCAGACAGCTTTCGATGTCAGCACCGGCACTGCGGAAGCTATTGGCGGCCCATTAGGGCTGGTCGTGAACAAAAAGATTTTGGACAAAATGACCAGTTTTTTCTTCGTGACCGGGCTGATCGCCTCCACCATATCGATCGTTGACGCTGCCCGATCAGGCGATGGGGCCGCCGCCATGGCCAACACCATGCGAATGTGCCATAGCCTCGTCATGGGGGCCGAAATCATGGGGTTCAATGTGGTGGGCAAGGCGATCGCCTCGCTCTCCAACCCTGTCCTCGCCGCGGCGATGGTCGTCGTCACCCTGGCTGATTTCTCGATCAACCTGATAGGGGAAAAGGCGATAGAGGCCAAGATGGAGCTTTACTCGGACGCCTACAAGCTCGCCTACAGCCCTGGCCAGCCGTTCCACCGCCAGCTCAGACATTGGTTTGAGAAGATCTACCCCATCGTGACCGGGCCTGGAACCGACAAGGAGAAGACCGACGCCATCAAGAAGCTGATCGACGATTACTGTGAAGCCTTCTTTTGGGCCGGCGGCTTGTTCGAGGGCCGGACGGACGTCCTGCTTGAGCGGGGGGTGGCCCTTGAAGAGACGAACAAGAGGTATAGATTTTCTTCCTATCCGGCCCTGACCCAGATTCAGAGAGATTCGATCACCGCCGCGAAGAAATGGGAAATGTACAACAAGCTGCCCGACATTCTGGCGGCCGTCAAAAAGCGTGTCCGGATGGAGAACGAGGAACTTCTGCGGCGGGAAGCCATGGCGATGGAGGCCTACGTGAACCGCGTAGCGAGGCTGAAAATCGTGCCCTCGGCAACGGGGCAGCACCAAGGCTATAAGTTCCAGATCGGCCCGTTGAAGGACGGCGTGAACAAGGATTTATGGAGGGAAACCCTGGGAAAGGAGGGCGCCGCCGTTACCTTCACGCTCCGGGCGTTTATGGAGTCCGGCTGGCCCAACAGGGTGTATGTCTATGCGCCGGACGCGGACCTGGATAAAGACGACCCCGTGCTGACGACCCCCGCCTTCATACTGAACGAGCCGCCGGAGGAGACGGTGGTCACCTTGGGACCCGTGCCCACCGTCACTATCGCCGACCCCCGCGAAGCGGAATACAAAATCGCCAACGCAGGCGATACGAAAAAACACACTTTCAAAGCCGCCGCCACCCCCGACGACACCTATGACTTCGGGTGGGACTTTGGCGACGGACAGACAGAAACGGTGAAAGGCGTGAAATCCTCCGAGGTCACCCACGAATACAAGGGCGAGGGTGAATGGAAACCGAAAGTTGCACTTTACAAAGACGGCCAGGAAGTGGCGAGCGACTCGATCACCGTGGGCGTTGAGCGGCTGGAGGTCACGGTGACCATCGCCGACCCCTTCCCCGTGTATGAGATTTCAAGCGAAACCCAGAAGGTGCCGCATACCTACAGGGCCACGGCCAAGCCGGAGGGCCAATACACCTATATCTGGGAATTCTACGACGGTCAGACCTATGAGGAGAAAAATGTTAAAACTTCGTCGGCGGCCCACGACTATTCCGGCGAGGGCCGGAAGAGCGTGGCTGTCAAGGTGTATTTGGACGAGGTGGAAGCGGCGGGCGCCAGGGCTTATGTGCAGTTGAAGCTGAAGGATGAACCAACGCCCAAGGCCGCCGGGTTCATCGCGGTGTCCCAGGACAGGCTGGCCTGGGCCGAGGCCAAAGCTTTTTGCCAGCGGCAAGGCGGGAAGCTGCCGCGGGTTAACGACAACGATTCATGGGATGTTGCCAGCCAGTCATTGTTTGGCAGCATGCTTGGCGGCAACCGCATTAAAATTGACGGCTTTGGCGTTTTAGGCGATCCTTGGCCCAGCGGGCTGCCCACTGCTCTCTGGACGGGTACATCGTCTAAAGATGACATAGGCAGAGCGATGCCGTTGTTTTTCTACGAGAACGACGGCACAGTCAACTGCTGCGGCGGCGCCGAAGGTAAGATGGAGTTCCCCGCGGTTTGTGTGCCGTAGGGTGACATGATATAAAGGAACATGCATTAATTTTTGAACTGTCAGCGGAGTGCAAAATGAAGAAAACTACTTTGGCCTTGTTTTGCGTTTTTATGTTTCTGGCCCAGCCCGTCGCGGGCCAGGATGCGTCCGGCCGTGCTCCCGTCATGGTTGAGGGCAAAACTTCATTGCCTTTGAGGGTGTTGACCCGGCCCATGAGCAGCCTTTACCAGGCGGCCGATGAAAAGTCGGCGGTGGTTCAGGGTAATCTCCCGGCTTTCACCAATTATTACGTTTACACCCGGCCCAGCGGCGAATTGGCGGCCCTGGGCAGCGGCTGGTACGAGGTGGGGACCGACGACAAAGGCCGAGTGGTCGGCTGGGTCAGGGCCGACGACGTTTTTGAATGGAAGCAGACCATGTGCCTGTCCTACACCAACCCCTTTGACCGTTCACCGGTGTTGATGTTCGAGAAACGCAAACCTTTGGAAGAATTGATACGGCAGTCCGCGGATGAACGGGCGGCCAAATTGGCGAACATGTACGAAACCATTGAATCCAAGAATATACCGGCCGATTTTCCGGTGATCTCGGTGGAACCCAAGCTGGCGGTTGATATTACCAAGCAGTTCTATTTATTGCCTATTTTGGATTTTCAGGCTGTCGAGATCGATAATCGGCCCAGCCGCCTTCTGGAACTGGCGGCGGTGACCGGCAGCGGTGAAAAATCCCGGGAAAAGAGCGATATCCGGGTCAACCAGGATTTTCTGACGGGCGCCACGGCCACGACCGAGGAAGCCACCCAAAAGAAGGGTGAGGACCTGGCCGTGGATCTTGTCTGGGTAATCGACACCACCATGAGCATGGGTCCCTATATAGATCAGACCACTGAGATGGTCAAGAAAGCCTCGCAGAGGATCATCGCCGCCAATCCGGAGTTTGACCAGCGCATGAGGTTCGGCGTCTGGGGCTTTCGGGACTCGGTGGAGGATATCCCGGCCATTGAATACCTGACCCGTAACTACACGCCGGAACTTAGGCCCATTGAGGAGTTTTTACAGACCCTGGGAGGGGTCAAGGAAACCAAGACCGATTCTGTGGATTTTCCCGAGGATGTGTTCTCCGGCATCAATGACGCTCTTTATAAGACCGCCTGGCGTCCGAATTCCCTGAAACTCATGGTTTTGGTCGGTGACGCGCCCGGCCATGAAATGGGCCACAAGTGGAACTATTCCGGCAAGAACGCGGAAGCCCTGCGGACCGAACTGAGCGAAAAGAAAATTACCCTTTACTCCGTCCAGATCCGGCCCAAAGGCGCCAAGCGTTACCAGGCCCTGGCCGAGGACCAGTTCAAGGCTCTGGCCCAGAACAAGGGTGGGGGCAAGCCCGTCTATATTGATGTTGACGCCGGTGATATGAAAAGTTTCAATAAGGCCACTGAATATGTCGTTCTTCCCGCCGTCAACATGATTTCAGCGGCCTTGACCGTGGCCAAGGCGACCGGCCACTCCACCCCGGCCCCGGCCCCGGAAGCGCCGACAACCGCGGCAGCCGCGGCCACCACTGCCCCGGCCGCGCCAAAACCTCCAATAAGCGGTGAACTGGCGGCTTTACTGGAGGACGATCTTGAAGAGGCGACGGAAAAAGAAAAGGAATTCCTGGCGGCCGTGGAAAACAGCTTGCAAGCGGCCCTGGTGGATTGGCTGGGTTCGGCGGCCCAGGCCCAGGCGCCCCGGGACATCGTCGCCTGGGCCATAGACAAGGATCTGGTCGATTCCAACAAGGCCAGCCTGGAAGTGCGGCTCCTGATCAATAAGCGCCAGCTTGACTCCCTGCGCACTCTTCTGAGCGGAGTCATAGAGGCCGGGCGCCTGGGTTCCGTGAGCGGCGACGACTTCTTCACCTCACTGCAGTCAGCTTCCTCCATCGTGGTGCGTGACCCGGACAAGCTCAACCAGGCCGCCAGCCTTGGAGAAAGCGGGCTTATCCCCGAGTTTCTGGAAGGGCTGCCGTATCAGAGCCGGCTGATGAGCATGAACAATGAGCTTTGGAACAGCCTGTCCAACGATGATCAGGACAACTTCATCAATAATCTCGTGGCCAACGTCAATGCCTACCAGAGCATCCACGATGCGCCCGAGGGTTGGATCGCCTTGAATGAAGGCGACGATGCCGATGAAACGGTGTATCCGCTGCCCCTGGAGCTTCTGCCATGAGTGACAAACCGCTCCTTTTTCTTGAACGGGTGAAGAAAATACGGGAAAAAGGCGGTGTTACCTTTGAACTCAGGGTGCCGCGCCTGGTGATCCGATCCGGCGAGTTTCTCGCCGTGATCGGGCCCAGCGGCTGCGGCAAATCGACCCTTCTGGATTTTTTGGGCTTGGTGCTCAAGCCTACGACCTATAAGAACTACGTCTTTTTTTCCGCCGCTGGCCGGGTCAACCTCGGCCCTTTGGGGGAAAGAAAAACGGCCGCTCTCCGTCAGGCCGAATTGGGGTATGTTCTTCAGGCCGGAGGGCTTCTGCCCTACCTCTCCATTGCCGACAACATCCTTTTGCCGGCCAGGCTGAACCGGCTGAAGGAACAGGAGGCCAAGCGCCGCCTCCGGGAACTGGCGGGATACTTGAACATCAGCGACCAGTTGAGCAAGAAGCCCGCCCATCTCTCCGGCGGGCAGAGGCAAAGAGCCGCCATTGCCCGGGCTTTGATCCACAAGCCCAGGCTGGTCCTGGCCGACGAGCCGACGGCGGCCGTTGATTATCCTACGGCCCGGGAGATCAGCGGTCTTTTCCATAACCTGACTTCCCAGATGGGCCTGGGTTTGGTCGTGGTCACCCATGACTTGAAGCTGGTGCGCCACCTGGCCGACCGTTTTGTGAGCTTTGAGGTCGAAAAAGTGAACGATTATCATACTGTCTCCACGCTTACGGAAGTGGAATACCATGAGTGACGGAACCTTGACTTCGCGGCCGAGAGCCCTGATCTGGCGGCTGGTGCTGGCCGATCTCAGGCACGAGCGGCTTTTGTCGTTGTGCATGATACTGGCCATAGCTTCGATTTTGACGCCGCTTTTGATTTTATTCGGCCTGAAATTCGGCACCATCGAGACCTTTCGCCACCGGTTGCTGGAAAACCCGAAAAACCGGGAGATCCGGCCGTTGACCAGCCGGGCTTACGATCAATCCTGGTTCTCCGAAGTGGCCGACTGGCCGGGGGTGGCCTTTGTCATTCCCTACACCCGCCAGATGTCGGCCAGCCTGGACGCCTACCCGAACTCGCCGCCGGCCGTCCCGGTAAGTCTCGATATCATCCCCACCGGCCCCGGCGACGCCTGGCTGGAAGCTTCAAACCTGCCGGTCCCGGCCGATGGCCAGGCGGTCCTGTCCGCCGCCGCCGCCAAGGTTTTAGAGGGCCGACCAGGCCTGAAACTCAGGGTGGCGGTGAAAAAATTGTTGGGAACACGGGTCGAACAGGTGGAAACGGAACTGGAGATCATCGACATTTTTACTGAAGGAGGGCCGGAAAGCCGGGCCATATTCACCACGCTGGACTTTCTGGAAAAGGTCGAAGCCTACAGGGACGGCCAGGCTGTTCCCGAGCTTGGCTGGCCGGGGGCCAGGCCCCTGGCCCGCCCTGTTTTTACTTCAGCGCTCTTGAGGTCCGCGGAGAAACTGGACCCGATAATGGAATTCAAAACCATCAACAACACCGGCTTTGTGGCCGTCAACCAGGTGGACCGCGAACGCGCCTTGATGCTTTTGGGCCGTTCCGTTCTTCCGGAGGGCTTTTACTACCTCCTGGAGACCAAGGGTGAGCCGGCCCGGACCGACAATTTGATGGCCCTGGCGGGTTTGTTCCGGGGCCGGGAAACGGATGTTTATCCCCTGGCCGAATCCTTGGAAGTGACCCTGTCCGGCCCGGCCGGGGAGATGAAACTGGCCCTGGCCCCGGCGGCGGCCTTGGATGTGGCCGGAAAAAATCCCGAAGCCCCGGGTTCCTTAAGCCCGGACGCGCCGCCTTCGGCCTGGCTGAAGTTGGGGGTGGCCCCCGGCTGGTGGCCGGCCGGGGAAGCCCGGCTGACCTTTGAAGGTCAGGCTGGAAACTTGAGTTTCCCGGTGATGGTGGAGGGCTCATCGGGCATAACGTCCGCCACGGCCGCCGCGGCGCCTTTGACCCTGTTGGGCATTCTGGCCCAGGCGGACCGCCGGCCTTTGACTTTCCAGCCCGATAACAGCTCTTTTCTCTTGGGCCGGCGGGCCTATGCCGGTTTCCGGCTCTACGCCGCCACCTTGGAAGATGTGGCCCCGCTCCAAGAGAGATTTTCGGAAGAAGGCCTGGCCGTGGCCGCCGAAACGGCCCGGATCGAGGAAATGAAGAAGCTGGACCAATACTTGACCTTGATTTTCTGGCTTATCACGGTTGGGGCCATAGTAGGGGCGGCGGCCAGTCTTTTATCTAATGTTTATGCCAGTTTAGAGCGCAAACGCCGCGAACTGGGCGTATTGCGGCTGCTGGGCATTTCCGGGTTCGCCTTTCTGCGCTTCCCGGTATATTCGTCAATTCTATTGACAGTGGGCGGCTTTTTGTCCAGTTGGCTTTTGTTCACCGGCCTGTCCACGGTCATCAATCACCTGTTCAATGAACACCTGAAAAAGGGTGAAAGCCTGTGCCGCCTGACCCCGGAGCACATACTTTCGGCCTTGGGTCTGAGCTTGGCCATCGCCGCCGTAGCCGGGATAGCCGCGGCCGTAAGGGCGGCCAGAATCGAACCGTCCGAGGCTTTACGTGATGAATAAAGGGAAATCAGTTATGTTATTGACCAGCCGACTAAACATATCAACAGTCATGATCTTCAAACTGCCGTTTCTGGTTTTAGCCCTCTTGGGCTTGGCCGCGGATTTGCCGGCCCAGGAACTCCTCCCGCCGGAGGATGACCTGGTCATACCCGGCCCCGCAGGCCAGGAATTCGT
>Ga0082212_10012717_pt1 | contig 10588 bp, 2 predicted proteins | sample TergutNt197P3_FD_71548 | JGI IMG/M metagenome (GOLD analysis project Ga0082212, IMG submission 71548) | Neocapritermes taracua P3 segment gut microbial communities from Petit-Saut dam, French Guiana - Nt197 P3 | ecosystem: Host-associated > Arthropoda: Insects > Digestive system > Gut ...
TGTAATAGCAGGAGTGGCGGGTTCAGGCAAGAGTTCGCTGATGAGCTGTTTTTGTGATAAATATCCCGAGGAAATCGTCTATATCAGCCAAAAAAATATAGGCATAAGCCTGCGCTCTACTCCGGCCACTTATCTGGATATTGCCGATGAGATAAGAAAGCTTTTCGCCAAGGCAAGCGGGCAAAGTGCAACCTTGTTCTCTTTCAATGGCAAAGGCGCCTGCCCTGTCTGCGGCGGCAAAGGGGTCATTGTCTCGGAAATGGCCTTTATGGATTCGATCGAAACCGATTGCGAAGCCTGTAATGGACTGAGGTACTCGGACGAAGCTCTTAAATATGAACTTAACGGCAGAAATATAGCCCAAACCATGGATCTGACCATTGATAAGGCCTATGAGCTTTATAAGGACAGCCCGATCGGCCAAAAGCTGATTCCGGCCCTGGATGTGGGCCTTTCCTACCTGCGGCTCAACCGTGCCCTTTCCACCCTTTCCGGAGGCGAGCTCCAAAGGCTCAAACTGGCTTCTTATTTAGGAAATAAAGGAAAAGTATTTGTTATTGACGAACCCACAGACGGTCTTCATCTGAAAGATGTAAAAATGATTATTGAACTCTTCGAGCGAATGGTAAATTATGGTAATTCGGTTTTTCTGGTCGAACACAGCCTGACCGTTTTAAAATCCGCTGATTATTGCCTGGAGCTGGGCCCGGGCGGCGGAGAGTCTGGCGGCAATATCCTTTTTAGCGGAAAGCCTCAAGATATATTGAACTGTCCTGATTCAGTGACTGCCAGGTATCTTGCAGATTAGAAATCGAACAAAGAAAATGGGAGCCAAAGGCTCCCATTTTCTTTGTTATTAATTGTTTTGCAAAGCAAACACATAATAATTGTCATTTGGGTATCAGACCTACCTTGCCTTTGCCTTTGGCAAAGCCTAAGGTAGGCACGTAGGTAAAACTCAAAATCATAGATTTTGGTTTTACCTCAGCCTCCGACAACCATACGCAGGATCAAAGCGGCATCAGTGGTATCAATTACTCCGTCGCCATTGACATCACCAGCAAGTAAAGCCTGCTCTGTCCAGGGGATCAAACCGACATACATTTGCAGCAGCAAGATAGCATCCTCGGGGGTGATTATACCATCGCCATTAATGTCGCCCATGATGATTTCAAAGAATCTTACAATAACATCCCGGGTCACAACATTCTTGTAATCACCATCCAGCGGATCTTCCATGATAACTTTGGCGCCATCCAGTTTCAGGGCGGTGGAACTATTGAAATCAGGGTTACCGATCACAAGGAAAGGCACAAGAAGATCAAAAGCATTAAGTAAATTCAGACCGCCCATGGGGGTACAAACAACCCTGATCGTGCCGGGAGGATCCAATGGATGCTCGTTCATAACGAGCATATGCGCAGCATCAATAACCGGGCCGACAAATTTCAGGATAGAGGTATCATATTTGATGGTAAAGGAATAACCGGCAGAGAGTATTTCAAAAATATTGCCCTCACAACTGAATTTGATGGGAATATTGATGGTGGTGGTAGGAACAGGCCAGCCAGTAATGAAGCTGTTGCCGCCAATGATAATGGTTGGTTCATCACTATCTTCTCTCACCATAACGACAAAGCTGGTATCTTTAGTTATACTACCTTCGCTGTAGCTGACTGTTATTATCTGGGTACCGACTGTGCTTAATACCGCGCCTGCTGCCGGGGTTGTGGTATAACCTGTTACCGCTTTTGTGGTCGTATCACTATAGGTGGCTGTTACGACCATACCCGTCAAGTTAAGAGATTCACCCACAATATATACTGTTTTTGCGGGCATAGCAGTTACATCTATTTTTTCCAGTACGACCGGGTTAACCGTAACGATAAAGTTGATCTCTTTTGTTATGCTGTTTTCAGTGTAGCTAACTGTAACAATCTGGGGGCCGGCTGTATTTAAGACCGCACCGGATGCCGGAACTGTTGTATAGCCTGTTACTGCCTTGACACTTGCATCATTATAGGTGGCTGTAATAACCATGCCTTCCAGGTTAAGGGCCTCGCCTACAAAATACACTGTTTTGGCAGGCAAAGTGGTTACATCGATTTTTTCCAGGACTAGTGGATTCACCGTGATAGTAAAGTTTGCGGTTCTGGTTACATCGCCTTCAGTATAGCTGACTGTAACTGTTTGGGTGCCGGTTATAATAAGAACTGTACCTGCCGGCGGGTTTGTGGTATAGGTTGTTACCGCTCTTGTGCTGGTATCATTATAGGTGGCTGTTACTACCAAGCCTGCCAGGTTAAGGGCTTCTCCCACAAAATATACTGTCTTTGCCGGCTGGGCAGTCACCTCGATCTTATCCAGAACAGCAGCATTGACCGTAACAGTAAAGCTGGTGGTTCTGGTTACAACACCTTCGGTATAGCTGACTGTAACTGTCTGGGTACCGGCGGTATTTAAGGCCGAGCCTGCTGCCGGGGTTGTAGTATAGCCTGTGACCGCTTTTGCGCTGGTATCATTATAGGTGGCTGTCACTACCAAGCCTGCCAGGTCAAGGTTCTCTCCTATAAAATATACTGTCTTTGCCGGCTGGGTGGTCACCTCGATCTTATCCAGAACAACATCATTGACCGTAACAGTAAAGCTGGTGGTTCTGGTTACAACGCCTTCGGTATAGCTGACCGTAACTGTCTGGGTACCGGCGGTATTTAAGGCCGAGCCTGCTGCCGGGGTTGTAGTATAGCCTGTGACCGCTTTTGCGCTGGTATCATTATAGGTGGCTGTTACTACCAAGCCTGCCAGGTCAAGGGTTTCTCCTACAAAATATACTGTCTTTGCCGGCTGGGTGGTCACCTCGATCTTATCCAGAACAACATCATTGACCGTAACAGTAAAGCTGGTGGTTCTGGTTACAATGCCTTCGGTATAGCTGACCGTAACTGTCTGGTTACCGGCGGTATTTAAGGCCGAGCCTGCTGCCGGGGTTGTAGTGTAGCCTGTGACTGTACTTGTGCTGCCGTTATTATAGGTAGCTGTCACTACCAGGCCAGTAAGGTTAAGGGTTTCTCCTACAAAGTATGCTGTTTTTGCAGGCTCTGTTGTTACTTCGATTTTATCCAGTATGACCGGATTCACAGTAACAGTAAAGTCTACAGTTTTGGTTACATCGCCGTCGGTGTAACTGACTGTAACTGTCTGGGCGCCTGCGGTATTTAAGGCCGTGCCTTCTGCCGGGCTTGTGGTGTAGCCGGTGACCGCTTTTGTGGTTGTATCACTATAGGTAGCTGTCACGACTATACCCGTCAGATCGAGAGTTTCGCCGGCAATATACACTGTTTTTGCGGGCAAGGTAGTCACTTCTATTTTCTCCAAGATCACTTGGATCGGATCCACTGTGACAGTAAAGCTGGTTTCTTTAGTTACGCCGCATTCAGTATAGCTGACCGTAACTATTTGAGGGCCAACGGTATTTAAGGTTGCACCTGCTTCCGGGGTTGTGGTGTAGGTTGTCACCGCTTTAGCAGTTGCATTACTATAGGTGGCTGTCACGACCATACCAGCAAGGTTTAGAGGTTCACCTACATTATATACCGTTTTTGTTGGCGGCGTGGTTATGTCGATTTTATTCAATATTTTGTCGAAACCCGGATACTCCACTATTGGGCATTCCAAAGTGCTTATGCCGATATTACCATCTTGCTGAGGCAGATATTCATATGAAGTGCCCGAGCCTTCATCGGTATTAATCAGCATAGCAGAACTTTGTTTGGTGAAAACCAAATCCTCTAAGGCCATTACGCGGATAGAGCAGGGATTCAGATCCTCCACACTTTTACCTTCCCGGAAAGCAAAACGCACTCCAAGCAGAGGGAAATATGTACCTTGCGGGCAGGTGTATTTTGTACCGGAATCCCCCAATGTCATACTAAGAAAGCCGGTATTCCCATCAACACTTTTGGCAGCAAAAACACCAACAGAATCAGGATCATAATAATCCTCATACTTTGAGCCCGCTCCGGACTTAGCAGAAAGCTCGGTGTCCAATATGTCATCATAGTCACTGGCAGCATTCCAGCGAATAAGCTGCAAAACAGTGTTGTCGTAGACCAAACGCAAACCTTGGGTGTTATTAAGAGTCAAGCCTGCTTTATTGGCCATAATCTGCCACTGCAGAACTAAGGTATCATTTTCTTTATACTTGCGTGATGTGTCAACCGTCCCAATCGCTTTGGCAGAAAAGGGCGGGCCATCGCTGTTGGGGTACTTTAATATCGGGATGTTTAAAGTGTCATTGCCGGCAATACCGTCTTTTTGAGGCAGATATTCATAAGAGGTACCGGCGCTTTCATCGGTATTAATCAGCATAGCCGAGTTTTGATTGGTGGTAACCAAATCCGCCAAGGTCATTACACGAATAGATCCTGTAGCCAAATCCGCCTCGCTTTTACCTTCCCGGAAAGCAAAACGTACCCCAAGCAGAGGAAAATATGTACCTTGCGGGCAGGCGAATTTTGTACCGGAATCCCCCAGTGTCATACTAAGAAAGCCGGTATTTCCGTCAGCACTTTTGGCAGCAAAAACACCAACAGAATCAGGATCATAATAATCCTCATACTTTGAGCCCGCTCCCGACTTAGCGGTAAATTCAGTGTCCAAAATGTCATCATAGTCACTGGCAGCATTCCAGCGAATAAGCTGCAAAACAGTATTGTCGTAGACCAAACGCAGACCTTGGGTGTTATTTAGGGTCAAGCCTGTTTTATTAGCCATAATCTGCCACTGCAGAACAAAGGTATCATTTCCGCCATACTTTCGCGATGCGTCAACCGACCCGGTTACTTGGGCAGAAAAGGGAGGATCATCAACAGCTAAGGCAGGAATGACAAAACAAGCCACCAGCAGGCTTAGAACTAAAAAGAGGGGTACAAATTTTTTCATTTACATCTTCCTTTCTTTTTTTTTATTAAACCAGTACAACGTGCCATCTGAGGCTTTACAAATCGATCCTTATGTCATCCCGGACTTGATTCGGGATCCCCTGCTTATCACCAGGGGATTCCGGGTCAAACCCTAAATGGTTGGAGGAATAAATAGTAAAGTTTTAGATGCCACGGCCTACTAGTACCTAAAGAGAATTTGAGCGATTTCCGCCCGGGTTATTTCCCCTTGGGGAGCCAGGGTTGCTACTGTACGCCCGGATATCAAACCGCTTCCTACAGCCCATTGCATAGCATTCTTTGCCCAGCTTGAAATCTTGCCCGCGTCAACATATTTACTTAAATCGGCCTCTGTCTTGATATTTTTCCCTTGCTGTTCCGAATAACGGTGGAGTATAACCACCACCTGCTCCCTTGTGATATTATCGTTTGTCCCGAATTTGCCCCCGCCATAGCCGGTAATAAAACCTTTATCATTAGCCCAATTAATAGCTGCCGTATACCATTGATCCTGCTTGACATCCGTAAAAGAATTCTTTACGGTCGTTGCCGGCTCCCCGTCCATACGATATAAAACAGTGGCAAACATGGCCCGGGTCATTGGTATATTAGGTGAAAACTGACTGCTTGAAATACCATTCATAAAGCCATTTTCCATCACGTATTTTATAGCTTCAAAAAACCAGGCATCAGCCAGAACATCCTTAAAAATCAATGTGCTGCCCGTTAGAGTGGGGTTATCTGTTATTGTCGGGTTATCATTAGAAATAGATTGGGGGTCTTGCTTTGCGGGGTCAGAGCCTTGTCCTTTGTCTGTAGGGTCTTGTCCTTTGTCTGTAGGGTCTTGTCCTTTATCCGTAGGGTCTTGTCCTTTATCCGTAGGGTCTTGTCCTTTATCCGTAGGGTCTTGTCCTTTATCAACAGGATCTTGTTCTTTCTTCGTACTGCCGGGATAGTCAAATTCCGGTGCGTTCAAGGAATCAACACTATTCCGGCTAAGATATTTATAGGATGTTCCATGATTTTCGTTGGTATTAATCAGCACAGCTGAGTCCTGATTGGTAAAACTCAACTCATCCAATGTCATTATCCGGATAGAGCCGGAGTTCAAATCAGTATTGCTTTTACCTTCCCGAAAAGCAAAACGCACCTTGATCAGGGAAATATATTTTCCTTGGGGGCAGGTGTATGTAGTACCGGAATCCCCCACAGTCAGACTGAGGAAACCTGTATTCCCCATAGCATTTTTTGCACCATAAACAATTAAAGCATCACTGTCATAATCACCACGGTTGCCGGCTCTGGACATAGCGGAAACGGAAGTACTAACAATGCTATCATAATCGCCGTTAGCATCCCATCTGATAAGCTTCAAAACCCTGTTATCATAAGCAAGGCGCAGCCCTTGGGTATTATTCAGGGTCAAACCGGTTCTATTTGCCATTATTTGCCAATCCAGAGTTAGATTACTTTCCTCCAGCACACCATTAACCCGGACAGAAAAAGCCGGGTCGTTTACAGCAAGGGCCGGAGCAGTTAAACAAAACAACAAAAGCAACATAAGTAACAAAATCATTTTTTTCTTCATAGCAGACCTCCTCATTTATTTTTTATCCTTGTCAGGGAATTATCATCGTTCACAGTTACGTCAAATTCACTTTCTGTTAAAACTATACCATACTTCCTTTTAAATTACAATATGTAAAATGAATCGTATGCAAAGAAATTCTGAATAATGATTTACTGTATTTTCGACATATTCTCCGGTAAAATTTCTCTAACTATACTCCTCATCTTTCAGAGGTTTTATAAATTAACTTGCCGCATCTATATATTAAAAAGCGGTTTTACTTTTTTAATGTCTAAATGAGCTAAAATTGGAGATATTTTCCAATTATTTGCGCTTTTTATCAATTTATTAATAAAAATAACACAAAGGTTTGATGAAATAGCAATAGAAAAAATCTTTTTACTCTGATGAATAGTTTTATATAGTTTCTTATCTCTTAAACAAATACTATCCGGTAAAACCGGATAGTATTTGTTTAAATTTACCAATTTTCTGGCTTGATTTCATTCGATTATGATCGCTCCCCTATTATAATTATAAACCAGCCAAAGTATAGTCAAATCGGCATCATTGATCAAGCCGTCACCATTTAAATCGCACCAGCGATTATCTGCTTCGTCAACCTTCTTGTTGTAATTACCTGCCCGCCATAAAACTGTCAAATCAGCGTCATTGATCAGGCCATTGCCATTGATATCACCGCAGCGCAGAGACATCAGCTGAACCTCGGGGCGGCTGTCTTCGGTCAGATCCAGATCCTCCTCTCCGACAACTATATTCAGTACGGTAAATTTTGTATGAGCATCTTTGCTGATAACCAGCTCGTAGGTACCCGGGGTCACACCTGTAAAGATAAAATCCTGTTCCCAGAGGCCGGAGCCGATTTCATCCTTAATAGTCGTCAGGTATTTCTCCTCCCCGTTTTGCATAAGCCGGACTGTTGTGGTTTTATTGGGATTATAACTCTTGATCTTGCCCTTGAGATTGACCCCGGAGGCGGGAGCCACTTCTATTGTAAAATCCTTTGTGTAAGCCGCCGCCGGAATAATTTGCACGGGGATAGAGCGGCTGGTGCTTGAACCATCGCCCAGCTGGCCGTAATAATTCCAGCCCCAGGCCCAAAGGCTGCCGTCGCTTTTTTGGACTATGGTATGATCGTAGCCGGCTGAAACTCCGGCCCAGCCTGTCCCCAGACGGACGGGACGGTTTCTTTGCGTTATCGTCCCATCCCCCAGCTGGCCATGAATATTATCTCCCCAGGCCCAAAGGCTGCCATCTTTTTTGAAACCTACAGTATGATAGCCTTTTGCGGAAACCGCAGCCCAGTCTGTACCCACCAGAACCGGGACAGAGCGCTCTGATCTGCCTGAACCATCGCCCAGCTGGCCATAAAAATTATCTCCCCAGGCCCAAAGGCTGCCGTCACTTTTTAAGGCCATGCTGTGATAGAATCCCGCAATAACCGCAGCCCAGTCATTATCTTCCCCCAGCCGCAAAGGAGAGAGGCTGTCTTCATAGGTGTCGTCTCCCAGCTGACCGTAATAATTACTTCCCCAAACCCAAAGGCTGCCGTCATTTTTTAGCGCCATGGTGTGATAGTCACCAACCACTACCGTCAGCCAATCATTGTCTTCCCCGATCCGGGCGGGGCTATTGCAGCCTGCGGTTGTGCCGTCTCCCAACTGGCCAAAACGGTTATCTCCCCAGGCCCAAAGACTGCCGTCACTTTTTAGCGCCACGTTATGATAGTTACCGGCCGCTGCCAATTGCCAATCAGCATCTCCCCCGATCCGCACAGGAGTATTGCGGTTTTGATTCGAGCCATCACCCAGCTGGCCGTGATCATTTGCCCCCCAGGCCCAAAGGCTGCCATCATTTTTTAAGGCCAGGTTGTGGTATTGACCCGGCATGATCTCTTTCCAGTCCATATCCCCGCCCACCTGAACCGGATTGTTCCGGCTGATGAGAGTGCCGTCGCCCAGCTGAGCGAAATCATTTGCTCCCCAGGCCCAGAGGCTGCCATCTGATTTAAGGATCACGGTATGAGTACCGCCTGCTTGAGCAGCAGCAAGCGCAATTTGCTCCAGGCCGTTCTCAACCATCGCCGTAACTATTAGCGTCCCCTCTGCCGCGGTATTGAGAATACCGGCTTCAATAGTTCCGCCGGTCGTCCCCGGATCATTTATACTCCATTTGATATCTTTATTGGTGGCATCCGCCGGCAGTACCGTACCTGTCAGAGCCAAAGCTGCTCCCACCGTGGTTTTGGCCGGCAGATCAATAATATCTCTTACCGGGACAAAGCCGGATTCGAGCGGCAAGACTTTAATAAGGAAGTTTTTAGTATAAGCCGGGGTAAAAGTTATTTGCAACGGATCGCGGCGGTTTTTTGTTGTGCCATCGCCCAGCTGGCCCCAGTTGTTCCATCCCCAGTTCCAAAGGCTGCCATCGCTTTTCAAAGCCACACTGCAATCCCCGTTGCTGGCAATCGTCACCCAATCCTTGCCTTTGCTCACTTGAACGGGGGTGAAATGATCTATGCTTGTACCGTCGCCCAGCTGGCCGACATAATTATCTCCCCAAGCCCAGAGGCTGCCGTCACTTTTCAAGGCCAGAGAATAAAAATAGCCCCCCGCAATCTCTACCCAGTCATTGTCCTCTCCCAAGCGGCCGGGAAAATACCGAATAAGCTCACTTCTGCCATCGCCCAGCTGGCCCCAATTGTTCAACCCCCAGATCCAAAGGCTGCCGTCACTTTTCAAGGCTATAGTATGATAGTGACCTCCCTCAATTGCAACCCAATCGGTATCTGTCCCTATCCGGAGAGGAATATCGCTTTGCTCCATAGGCCCGGCGCCCAGCTGGCCGTAGCTGTTATCCCCCCAGGCCCAAAGGCTGCCATCTTTTTTCAGGGCTATATTGTGAACCCAGCCTGTGGCAATAGCCGCCCAATCCGTATCTGCCCCCACCCGGACCGGGGAAAGCTGAGTACCGCTTTGGCCAATGCCCAGCTGGCCGTTGCGATTATCTCCCCAGGCCCAAAGACTGCCATCATTTTTCAAAGCAATACCGTGGATCCCGCTCGGGGCGATTGCCGCCCAGTCATTATCAATCCCGATCTGAACCGGGGAATAGTTGTTATCCGCATATGTGCCGATCCCCAGCTTGGCATAACGGTTATCTCCCCAGGTCCAGAGGGTGCCATCATTTTTGATAGCCAAAGTTCGATAGGCGGCAGCCTCAACAACAAGCCATTTATCATCTGTTCCTACCCGAATAGGAGAGTAGCTGTTTGTTTGGGTGCCATCGCCCAGCTGGCCATAGGTATTGTCCCCCCAGGCCCACAGGCTGCCGTCATTTTTTATGGCCATGGTATGGCTTCCGTCGGAGGAAAAATCGGTAACATAGGTTCTGGATTGGCCATTCTCAACCGTAGCCGTAACGACCGCTGTTCCCGGGGCTGCGGCAAAAAGGACGCCGCCCTCAATTATTGCCCCGGTCGAACCTGGATCATTAACAGTCCAGATAATATCCTGATAATTGGCATCGTCCGGAACTACCGTACCTCCCAGGGTCAAAAGAACTCCTGCCGTGGTGGACTTCTCTACCCCGATAATATCCGTTACCGGGATAAAGGCGTCTGTAACGGTCACTTCCGCAATTTCGCTGTTTATTGCAGCGATCTTGGTAGTGCTGACGCCCTCATTGGTATTGCTGATCACAACATAGTAATAAGTTGTGCCAACAGTCTCGGTTGGCGGGATATAAGTGGGGCCGTCCGCCTCTAAAGGGATGCCCCCGGCAGTGCTGTTTTCGGTATTGCTGTACCACTGATAGCTCAGAGTTCCTCCATCGCCGATAGCAGCAAGCACCGTCAGAGCGCTCGCCTTTGCACCTTGCCCATAAACCGCTCCTGCCGGCTGAATCAGGATCTCCGGTATCTGGGCTGCGATCCCGTCATTGATTTTCAGGTCAAAAGAGATAGTCCCCATCGCCTCTGAGACATTGGAAATGATGTATTTGCTATTTTTGCCATCATAGAGATAGATCGTATCATCAAAACTGCCGGCTGCGGTAT
>Ga0082212_10012718_pt1 | contig 10587 bp, 9 predicted proteins | sample TergutNt197P3_FD_71548 | JGI IMG/M metagenome (GOLD analysis project Ga0082212, IMG submission 71548) | Neocapritermes taracua P3 segment gut microbial communities from Petit-Saut dam, French Guiana - Nt197 P3 | ecosystem: Host-associated > Arthropoda: Insects > Digestive system > Gut ...
GATGCGCTTAGTTCGATTCTGACGTGCTTGCCCCGCATATGTCGTCACCTCGTTATTCAAGATGACGTTAGTATATCACATTGTTGAATTTTTGTATAGTATTAGTTGACACATTGTACTAGCTTTGGCGTACTCTCTGAAATCTTCTACAGGACGAACCCATAGGTGCGGAACGATGAGCAAGAGAAGAAAGATTCTATATATATCGATTGCTGTCGTTCTTGGGCTGGTCGTACTGGTGCGGGTAGTTGTTCTAGTAGCAACTTGGGAGTCGGATAGAGACCATGTCGAGGCTTTACACCTGCAAATACCGGAGGTCGTCCAGCTCGTAACGGGAAACAGTGAGGCATTTGATTTGTTGCTGGAGATTAAGGACAGAGTCAATGAGTTCAATGCCAATCCGATAAACGGTGTAATATCAGCTATCAGTAGCTATACGCTTGATATGCGGACAGAGGACGTCAGAATTCATGTATTCTTCGAAAAAACTTCTAGTAAGCCATCCAGAGATGTCAAGCTAGGTGATGAGGCTAATTTCTTAACAGCAGCGGACAGGAGAGTTCTTCTTGATGCGCTGTCGGGGTATTCGGTGTTTATATCTCCAGGTGAGATTGGAATTCAAATGTCTTGGATTGGATTTGCAGAATTGATTGTCATGCACCCCCCCAGTGCAGCATTTGGGTATAATGAAAGAGGCAGCCAGAACCACTGGGTCTCCCCGCTTAATTCGGATGACTATAGTTATTACTCGTATTTCGAGATAATAGACGAGAACTGGTTAATTGAGATATATAATGCGCCGAAGGGCTAGCTGTGTTGAACTGATGGGGTCGAATTTCGCTTTTAGAGACTGTAGAAAATGGAGGGAACCTAATTCTATGAGAAAAAACATTAAAAATTTTATTACCCTACTCTTGGCACTTACAACGGTATTCTCATTAAGCACTATATCATTTGCAGAGGACAACCAAGAAAGATTTGATAGGCAAAACCTCATTGACACCTCAACACGGGAGATAATTATTCACACACTTGGCGTGATAGCGAGAGACAAGGAAGAGCTTGGATTTGGGCACATCGATTTTACAGCCCTTTCCATTGGCCACCCAATACAAGCTTACGAGTTACGCGATAGAAAAACAGTACAATTGGATTTCTGTTTGTATCCATTATGTGTTGATGACGCTTTGGTCGCTCTTGCGTGGACACCATTTGATTCTGCTTTCTCAACTATTAATACCGCTTTTGTGGAAGGCATTGTAGCCAGTGTTTCAATTTATGACGATTTTGCCTTGATATTTGATAGAACCGATTGCTATATATATGCGAGCACCGGACTCATTGCCCTAGGTCGTGAATCCTGTCTGGTTATAGAAAGCAGAGACATAGCTAGTGAAAGCAATGCTAATCTATCGCGGTCACAGTATAGAAGAAGTAATGCAAGTGAAGCACTAGGTTTCACTGAGACTGATATCTTACCTATGACGAGAAACACAGCGATACTTTCCGTTACGCATAAAACACAAAACCCGTATAGTTATATTTGCTGGGCTGCATGTATTGCAATGATCAGGAATTACATTACAAGTCAAAATAAAGGCGCTGCCGATGTAGCTTTTTGGTATTATAAAGATTATAATTTCGACCACTCCTTAAGTATGCAAACCAGCGTTACCATATTGAATTCAATGTATAGTCTCTCATATGCTTATTACTCAACAATCCCAACAGCGACAGTGATTTATAACAGTTTAGTAAGCGTAAATACAAGACCTGTGCAGACAGCATGGGCTGTCAGTAATCTATCAATTAACCATTTTACAGTGGTTTATGGTGCGGATACAACAAACAACATTCTATACGTTCTTGACCCTCAGTACCCGAATGCTACACTGGGTAAGTTTTCTGTTCAACGGAATAACGCAAGGCAATATCAATACGTTGTCAGTACTGGTGCAACGCTTACATTGGGAAGTGGATATAATTGTTAATAACGCGCGAAGTGGTATTTATAGGTCTGCTGGTAGCGCAGTGATACCATACAAATAATCGGTTTCCCCTTCGCAAGTGTTATCATGGAGTACGATAGCGGGGACTCCGGCCACCCCTACGACCGGATACTCGGCGTCTAGTTCGCGCACGCCAGGATTCACATGAGAGAACATTGATTGTATGAAAAAGAAACGGATAGAACTAATAGACGGGCTGCGCGGGCTGGCTGTGTCGTTGATGGTGGCACACCACCTCCTGTACAACCTGACCGTGTTCCTGGACGCGCCGGGGTGGCTGTTCTCGAACCCGGTCTTCGACGTTCTGCACTACATATTCGCGGGGCTGTTCATCTTCCTTTCCGGCGTCTCTTCAAGATTCTCGCGCAGCAACATAAAGCGGGGACTGATTGTGATAGCCCTTGCGCTCGTCGTGTCGGCCGTCACGTACTTCATAGGGATGCCGATATGGTTTGGGATACTGCACCTTCTGGGGTTCTTAATGCTGCTCTACGGCCTGACTCATCGTATGTGGGAAGCGATACCGGGGAAAATCGCTCCGGTTATCTACATCCCCCTGCTGATTGTAAGCGCGTCGGCTTTGGGGCGCATACCTCTCACGACAGGGGATCTGTGGTCGCAGAACCTTCTGGCAGTGCTGGGATGGTGGGACCAGCCGGGCGTCTTCGACAAGGCGCTTCTCCCCTGGAACCCTGATTTCGTGTTTGGGAGTTACGACTACTTCCCGCTCTTGCCGTGGCTGTTTGTGTTCCTTCTGGGGACATGGGCGGGGTACTACATACGCGAGAAAAAGCTGCCCGGCTGGTTTTATGAAATGAAGCCACCGGTTTTGCCGGCAATAGGCAGGAAGTCGCTGTTGGTTTACATGCTGCACCAGCCGGTCCTCTATGGCGTGGTTATGGGCGTCAAGCTGTTATTCTTCGAGAAGACCTGACCGGGGCTGTGTAAAGTGAACTCCCGGCTACCACTGAACTGTCACATCCGCCTCCCCCCCCGCGGGGATTGCACTTTGTAAAAATCATTGCATGAACATGAATGGTGTGATATTATACCTAATTGCACTGCGTAAACTAGGCAGAACATCTGAAATATAAAAGCAAAGGGGGATTACGGAAGTGGCGGATGTAGCAGTACTTGGATTTGGTGTGGTCGGATCGGGAACAGTCGAGATCCTGGATAAAAACGCGGACACAATAACCCGCAACGCAGGCCAGAGTATTAGACTGAAGTATATCCTTGACGTCAGGGAATTCCCCAATAGCCCATACGCGCAACTATTCGTCAAGGACTTTGAAAAGATAGTAAACGACCCCGACATAAAGGTAGTCGTAGAGGTAATCGGCGGGACAGGCGCAGCGCTCGAGTTTTCGCGGCGCAGCCTTGAAGCGGGGAAGAGCGTCGTCACATCAAATAAGGAACTTGTCGCAAAGCATGGCTGCGAGCTGCTAAAGCTGGCCGGTGAAAATGGGGTCAACTACCTTTTCGAAGCGAGCGTCGGCGGGGCGATACCGATAATAAGGCCGGTCGCCCAGTGCATGGCGGGGAATAGGATCAACGAGATATACGGGATAATGAACGGCACGACCAACTACATACTATCCGAAATGGCCAAGAGGGGCGCCGCGTTCCCCGATGCGCTGAAAGACGCGCAGCAGAAGGGCTACGCTGAGGCAGACCCGGCAGCGGACATCGAAGGATGGGACGCTTGCAGAAAAATCTGCATCCTATCATCGCTTGCTTTCGGGCGCCACCTTTATCCGGACCAGGTCCCGACAGAAGGGATTGGCGCAGTTACCCCGGAGGATATGCGTTATGCCGCCTCGCTCGGGTATAGGGTAAAGCTGCTGGGGCGCGTGAAAGCCGTGGGGGATAAGGTCGCGGCCTATGTCGCGCCGCATCTGGTTGGCGTCGATAACCTGCTGGCCGCCATAGACGGGGTGACAAACGGGATCGTAGTCCGGGGGAACGCGGCGGGCGACGTTGTATTCTGCGGCGCAGGCGCGGGTAAGCTCCCCACTGCAAGCGCGGTCGCGGCCGACATAGTAGACGCGGTGAAGCACATGCACTCACGGAAGCTGATTAGTTGGGAAGAAGGCGGGGCGGACCTTGCGACCGACCCTGCGCTGTTGGAATCATCCTGGTATATCAGGACGAACGTCGACCGGGCGATGATCGAGAGGGAGTTCGGTGAAGTGATGTTCGCTCCCGACACAGGATCTGAGATTTCATTTAAGACAACCGTCATGAATGGGAAGATGATAGCGGATCACCTTGGACGCGGGATCCCGGCATTATCAAAGTTCAGGGTGCTGGGGGATTATTAGACCCAAAGGGCGTAGTCCCGCGTTGGTACAGGCCCGATGGATTGCGGGCGCGGACCCGCGTATAGGCACGAAGCACTGAGGAGCGCAATATATGGCATTGATAGTAAAAAAGTTTGGGGGCAGTTCCGTTGCGGACGCGGAGTGCATTCTGCGCGTCGCGTGGAGGATTGCCGAAACATATTCGGAAGGCAACAATGTGGTCGTTGTGTTGTCGGCGCAGGGGGACGTAACAGACGAGCTGATTGAGAAAGCCATGGAGATAAACCCAAACCCGTCCAAGCGGGAGATGGACATGCTCCTGTCCACGGGCGAGCAGGCGTCGATTGCGCTTATGGCAATGGCATTGGAAAAGCTGAGATTGCCGGTCGTGTCCCTTACCGGATGGCAGATAGGCATGCACACGAACTCGGAGTATGGCAATGCGAGGATAAAAACACTGTCGGCGGAGCGGATCCGGACGGAACTCGACAGGCGGAGCATAGTGCTGGTCGCGGGATTCCAGGGCATAAACAAGTTCGACGATATAACGACGCTTGGCCGCGGCGGATCGGACACGACGGCCGTTGCGATCGCTGCGGTACTCAATGCGGATCTTTGCCAGATATATACGGATGTGGAAGGCGTGTTCACCTGCGACCCGAGGCTGGTCCCAAGCGCGCGGAAGATGGAAGAGATAACATACGACGAGATGCTTGAACTCGCATCACTCGGCGCGAAAGTCCTTCAAAACAGATCTGTGGAAATGGCGAAACGGTACGGCGTCGACATGGAAGTCCTTTCGAGCTTTTCCAGGGCGCAAGGCACTAAAGTCAAGGAGGTCACAAAAGTGGAGTATCTAAAAATCGCCGGCGTTGCCAAGGACAATGACGTTGCGCGGGTAGCGCTGATCGGGGTCAAGGACGAGCCGGGCGTGGCGTTTAGGATGTTCAGGGTACTGGCGAATGCCAGAATCAACATAGATATCATCCTGCAGTCAATCGGCCGCGAGAATACGCAGGATATAAGCTTCACGGTCGCTAAAGGTGATTTAGGCAGGACTTCGCAGTTGCTCATGGAAAACAAAGAGACAATCGGGTACTCGGAGATGAGCACGGATGACAAGATCGCCAAGGTGAGCATCGTCGGGGCAGGTATGATGACAGCGCCCGGTGTGGCAGCGATGATGTTCGAGGCGTTGTTCGAAGCAAAGGTGAATATTGGTATGATTTCGACGAGCGAGATAAAGATATCGGTCCTGGTGGATGAGAAAGACGCGGACCGCGCGGTGGCCGCGGTGCACGCCAAGTTCTTCGAGTAGAAGGATGGACAGTCAGCATGGACATAGCGGAAGATATATTGACATACGACGAGCGGGCTGTCATGCGCCTGCGGGCTTTGTACAGGCAATTTGGTTACTCGCAGTACAAGATGAGCCGGTTCGAGGAGTATAGCCTTTACTCAGAAAACAAAGCATTCCTCACGTCGGGGGAGATTATCACGTTCACCGGCGCCGGGGGCAGGCTCATGGCCCTGCGCCCTGACGTCACGCTGTCCATAGTCAAGAACATCAAGGATGAAGGTAAGCTGAACAAGCTATACTATAACGAGAATGTGTACCGGCCAGAAGGCGGCGATTTCAAGGAGCAAATGCAGGTCGGCCTGGAGTGCATCGGGGAACTGGACGTCGGCACGATGGGCGAGGTGCTGATGCTTGCCCTGCGCAGCCTTGACACGCTCGGGGGGCGCCCATGCCTGGACGTTTCCCATATGGGGTTCATCAATGGACTCTTTGATGGCGCGGGACTGACGCAGGAGGAAAGGTCTGATTTGCTCCGGAGCCTCGGAGGGCGGAACGCGCATGAACTACAAGCGCTATGCTTGAAATTTGGGGTAGACCGGACCTTGAGGGACGCTTTATCGGTGCTATCAAAGCTATACGGCCCGTATGAAGCGGTAATCGGGGAACTCCGGCAAATCAGCCATAACGAAGAGACGGCAGGGGCACTGCGGGAAATAGAGGAAGTATGGGGGGTGCTGGCCCGTTTAGGCGCCGACCGGGATGTGAACCTGGACTTCTCGCTCGTCAACGATTTGAGTTACTACAGTGGAATCATTTTCCAGGGATATATCAAAGGAGTGCCGGAAAAGATCATATCCGGCGGGCGGTACGATAAGCTGCTGCGGAAGTTCGGGAAAAAATCCGGCGCTGTCGGGTTCGCGGTGTACCTGAACCTGCTGGGCCAACCCGACATGGCGGATGCATCCGCAGATACGGATACCATAAGCATAGCGCTGCCAAAAGGCAGGCTCGGCGAGAAAGCGCACGCAATGCTTGAAGCCGCGGGCTACATCTGCCCGGAAAACCCCGAGGAAAGCCGCCGCCTGGTTTTTGAGGACAGAGTCAGCAATGTGCGGTATTTCTGGGTGAAGCCGTCCGACGTTGTCATTTATGTCGAGCGCGGCGTAGCCGACGTCGGCGTCGCGGGCAAAGACATCCTGCTGGAGTATGGCTCCGACGTCTACGAGTTATTGGATCTGGGTATAGGGAAATGCCGGATGTGCGTTTCCGCCGGGAAAGGCTTTTCCGCCGGAAGCGTCAACCGCACACTGCGCGTCGCTACGAAGTTCCCGAACATCGCGCGCGGTCACTTTGCGAAGCAAGGTCACGACATCGATATAATCAAGCTCAACGGATCCATCGAACTGGCGCCGCTGCTGGGCCTTTCCGACGTCATCGTCGACATAGTTGAGACCGGCGCGACGCTGAGGGATAATGATATGGAGCCTGTCGAAACGATTGTGGATATCAGCGCGCGCCTCATATCGAACAAAGTGAGCCATAAGTTCAAGAACGAAGCCATCATGAGGCTTTGTGACAGTATAAGTAGAGCGTAACCGGATGATTGAGATTGTTAAGTCTGGCGAGTTAACGAAAACCAAACGGGCGCGTCACATTTCCAGCCCGGCGGTGGTATCCTCTGTTGCGGATATCATAGCCGGCGTGTCTGCGCGCGGCGATGAGGCGTTGAGGGAGTACACCGGGAAGTTCGACGGTTTTGAACCGGAGAAGTTCGAAGTGCCGGATTCTGATATAGAAGCTGCGATGCGCGCGGTAGGCGGGGATTTCATCGGGGTACTGCGGCGCGCGGCAAAAAACATCGAAGAATTCCACCGCAATCAGATAAGGCAGGGATTTACGATGTCGCCGCGCCCCGGCGTGACCCTAGGGCAGCAGATAACCCCGCTGGACAGGGTTGGGATATATATACCGGGGGGCACAGCCGCCTACCCCTCCTGCGTGCTTATGAACTGCATCCCTGCAAAGCTGGCCGGCGTAAGGGAGGCGATTATCGTGACGCCGCCCTCGAAAGATGGTCTCGTGGACGCGGGGATCCTTGCGGCCGCGAGAATAGCGGGCGCGGACAGGGTGTTCTCGATAGGGGGGGCGCAAGCGATAGCGGCGCTGGCTTACGGGACCGGGACCGTCCCGCGCGTCGATAAAATCGTCGGCCCGGGCAACGCCTACGTTGCGGAAGCGAAACGCCAGGTTTTTGGCATAGTTGGGATTGATATGATCGCAGGGCCGAGCGATGTGCTGATTATTGCGGATTCCAATGCCGACCCGGCGCTGGTTGCCGCCGATATGCTCTCCCAGTGCGAACATGGCAGTGAATCGATTGCGGTCCTGATTACAGACGACGCAGAGCTTGCCGGAATGGTGGGCGCCGAGATTGAAACGCAGTTAGCGGACCTTCCGAGGGAAAGCGCCGCCAGGGAGTCAATCGACAAGAATGGCAGAATAATAATAGCCGGTTCGATCGGCGAGGCGTTTGACATATCGAACGAGATTGCTCCGGAGCATATCGAGCTATTCCTTACGGAGCCTTTCAAACACCTCGGCATGGTGAGGAACGCCGGATCGGTTTTCCTGGGGGCGAACTCGCCTGTACCGCTTGGCGACTACTATGCCGGCCCGAACAATACGCTTCCTACGTCCGGGACAGCCAGGTTCGCGAGCCCGTTGTCGGTCGACGACTTTATTAAGAAGTCTTCGTTCACATACTACTCGGAGGAGGCCCTGCAGGAGATCGGCGGCGATATTGTCATGTTTGCTTCGATGGAAGGCCTTGACGCCCACGCGCGGTCGATAACGAAAAGGATAAGTAAATGAGCAGATTCCTATCAAACCGGCATAAGGACCTCAGCGCATATGTGCCGGGGGAACAGCCCCGGGGCTTGGAGTATATTAAGCTGAACACGAACGAGTCGCCATACCCCCCGTCGCCGGGAGTCATTGCTTCGGTCACTGAGGATGAACTCGCGAAACTACGGCTCTACCCCGATCCGGACGGCTCGGTCCTGATTCAGAAAATTGCGGTGCGCTACAATGTCAAACCGGACAACATAATAATCGGGAACGGCTCCGACGAACTGCTTGCGTTTTCGTTCCTGGCGTTTTGCGACAAAAGACGTCGTGTTGTGTTCCCTGATATAACATACGGGTTTTACCCCGTGTATGCGGAGCTTTTCGGGCTGGCATACGAGCAGATACCGCTAAATGACGATTTCTCCGTCGACCCGGCTGACTACGTCAACTGCGGGAGGAACGTCGTGCTGGCAAACCCAAACGCGCCGACAGGCATAGCGCTGCCGCTGGGCGACATCGAGGAGATAACGCGCTCAAACCCCGACCATGTGGTAATAATCGACGAGGCCTACGTGGATTTTGGGGCGCAGTCCGCGATAGGGCTGCTGCCTAGGTATGAAAACCTGCTGGTAATCCACACATACTCAAAATCCCGCTCGATGGCGGGCGCGCGCTTGAGCTACGCGATAGGCTCGGAAAGGATCGTCGAAGACCTCAACACGATGAAGTACTCGTTCAATCCGTACAATGTCAACAGACTGACGCAGGTGATGGGTGCGGCAGCCATTGAAGACGAAGCGTACTATGCCGCCAGGCGCAGCGAGATAGCGAAGACGCGCGGGTACACAGCGGGCAGGCTGAAAGAACTCGGCTTTACAATGACGGACTCAAAAGCTAACTTTATTTTCGCGGCATACCCAAGGCTGGGCGGGCACGACCTATACGCTGCATTGAAGGAAAAAGGCATTCTCGTACGGCACTTCGAAAAGCCCAGGATCTCCGATTATATCAGGATAACAATAGGCACAAAAGAGCAGATGGACGCGCTTATAAGCGCGATAACGGAAATATGTGGAAAGGTGGCGGGCAACCATGCGAACAGGTAAAGTGGCGCGAAAGACAACGGAGACCGACATTGCCCTGAAGTTAAGGCTTGACGGCACGGGTAAAAGCAGCGTATCCACAGGCGTCGGGTTCCTCGACCATATGCTCGAACTGTTCTCCAGGCATGGGAGGTTCGACCTTGAAGTAGAGTGCAAGGGGGACGTCCATGTTGATAGCCATCATACCGTCGAGGACGTCGGTATATGCCTCGGGACAGCGTTCGCCCAGGCGCTTGGCGAGGCGAGGGGGATATGCAGATACGGCGACGCTTCGATACCGATGGACGAGGCGCTCGTACACTGCGTCGCCGACGTCTCCGGGCGGGGCTGGCTGAGCCTTGACGTAACGCTCCCGGACCGTGCGGTCGGAGCCATGGATACGGAGCTTCTGGACGAGTTCATGCAGGCATTCGTCAGAAAAGCGGGCGTTACCTTGCATCTGAGGATGCTCGACGGTAAAAACGCCCACCATATAATCGAGGCCTGTTTCAAGGCGTTTGCGCACGCGCTGCGCCATGCTGTGAAGATCGACGCTGACTTCAGCGATGAGATTCCCTCGACAAAAGGCACGCTGCTATGAACATCTACCCCGCAATCGACATTTACGACGGTAAAGCCGTCCGTCTGAAGCGCGGCGACTACGGGCAAATGACAATCTATAGCGACGACCCTGCAGCGGTCGCGAAAAGCTTCAAGGAAGCGGGCGCGACGGCGGTCCATATTGTTGACCTTGAAGGCGCGAGGGACGGCAAACCGGCAAACTTTGGCATCATAGGGAGAATCGTAGTTGAATCGGGGCTTTTTACCCAAGTCGGGGGCGGGATACGCACGAAGGAAGCAATCGGGGAATACCTGCAAACCGGAGTAAAGCGGGTTATCCTCGGGACTGCCGCTGTTTCTGAGAAGGGCTTCCTACGCGAGATGACGACCAGGTACGGCGGGGCAATCGCCGTATCTGCTGACGGTAAGGACGGGTTTATAGCCATCAAGGGGGGGGCGGAGATATCCCACCGCGACTTGATGGC
>Ga0082212_10012719_pt1 | contig 10586 bp, 7 predicted proteins | sample TergutNt197P3_FD_71548 | JGI IMG/M metagenome (GOLD analysis project Ga0082212, IMG submission 71548) | Neocapritermes taracua P3 segment gut microbial communities from Petit-Saut dam, French Guiana - Nt197 P3 | ecosystem: Host-associated > Arthropoda: Insects > Digestive system > Gut ...
CGGCTTCAACGAACTCCTGACCTCTGATCGTAAGTATTGATGCCCTTGTCATTCGTATATAAATCGGTATTGACGTCACTCCAACACAGATGATCAGATTCGGCAGAGATGTTCCCAGAGTCGACATTATAACCATTCCTAAGAGCAAACCGGGAATCGACACCATTATCTCTGAAAAACGCATGATAAGCATGTCCGCAATACCTCCGTAATAACCGGCAAGCGCTCCTAATGTGACTCCAATTGTCAAAGCGATAGCAGCGCCGCCGAACGCAACAGCCAAAGAGTAACGCGCTCCAAACAACACCCGTTGGAACATGTCACGACCTAGCTGATCTAGCCCAAATGGATGTTGCCAGCTTGGCGGAGTCAGTCTGTTCTTTATTATACCACTGGATATCATTTCGAAATTAATAAATACAAGAGAGACCAGGAAAGACAGGAGTATCAAAGAGAATATCGAGAGTCCGACCATCGCTCCTTTGTTTTTCTTTAGCCTGTGGAAAACCTCACCCAGTTGACTTCTTTTTTTATATTTTTTTATCAAGCCGGCAACGGAGTTAACGGAATGATCGGTAGTGTCAATAGAGTCACCACTGGCATCTGCATACTCCGGCCCTCCGGAAACTACATACTCCTCTTCAATAATTGTGTTGCCAGTGAACTCCGCTTCCTGCACATAGGCGTTCCTTTCAATAATTGCAGGAGCTTCAATAGTCTCCGATTTGCCAATTTCAGGCGTCGCGGAATCGGGCTTCATTGTTATGGATAGTAAAGCCGAGTTACTGCTGACTGTATCAGACTTAACTTTTCTTTTTCTACTCGAAGTAACATACCTTGACTTGATCCTCGGGTCGATGAATGCATAGGCAATATCAACACAAACCTGTATCAGGACATAAACGGTCGTCGTCATTACAGTAGTTCCGAGGAGAGTAGTTGGATCGCGCATGTTAATTGCGTCTATAGCCATACGTCCAACACCGGGCCACGCGAACACCTGCTCTACTACAACGGAACCTGCGATGGCCATTGACAAAGACGTTCCAATCACCGTAACGATTGGTATCAGCGCGTTACCAAGAGCATGCTTCCTAATAACAGCTTTTTCTGGAACCCCCTTTGCCCTTGCTGTCCTAAGAAAGTCTGCTCTTAGTACTTCAAGCATACTGGATCTCGTCTGCCTGGTAGCAGTTGCCATGAGCATCAAACTGCAGCATATCGATGGCATAATCATGCTACGTATTCCATTGTGCATTCCGGCAGTCGGCAACCAACCGAGCCTAAGTGAAAAAAACTGCTGCATCAAGAGCCCCAGCCAGAAGGTCGGCATAGAAATCCCCAGTACGGCAAAAAGAGTAGTTGCATTATCAGCTACTGAGCCGGAATGCCTCGATGCAAATATACCCAGTGGGAGCGCTATTACAAGTGCGAGGGCAAGCCCGGATAATGCAAGCTTCAGCGTGTTTGGTAATCTTGTTATGTATAGGTCCCATACACTGTTGTGGGTGGCGTCGGATACTCCCAGATCACCATGAAGCAGGTTGAACATATATTTACCGTATCTATATATCATCGGCTTATCGAGGCCAAACACATGCCTCAACTCAGCGACGTCAGCAGCAGTCATTTCTTCGGTAATCATTCTATCAACTACGTCACCGGGCGCGAAGTCAATGAGCGCGAAAACAATGAATGAAACGCAAATGATAACAGGTATAAGCAGCAGTATCCGCCGTATTACGTAACGGGTCACAGATTATCACCTCCTAATAACAACTCTAAATCAGTCTTCATGCCTGGATAGTACCCCTGCCTGCACTGCACTAAAGCAAGAGTACTATCCCAAACCAGGAATACGATTGGTGCGTCATCCTTACTATTTTTACTGATACCCTGAATCGATCATATATAATTGCATGATTTAGGAGTCAAGATCCCAAAAGATATAGCGCAAGTCTGTAGCTCCATCACTGGCTACCCCTACGCGACCTCCAAAGATACCACTAAGACTTGCCCCGGTACCTATTAGATGATATACCCCTATATACGGGTAATCTTCAGCTACTAGTTCCTGTACTTTTCTGTAGATCTGCTCACGCTGTGCCATATCAGTCTCCGTCAATGCGGAGTTCAGAAGATCCGCGACTGCCTGATTGTTATAACTTGCGCGATTTGCAGTCCCCTCAGGCATAAGAAAGTTATGTATACCGGCGGCATTGAAGCCAGGTGCGTTGATTTGCAATGACATCTGACTCTTATTATTTCCCCATTGAAAATACTCGTTTACCGCGGCTGCTTCAATCAGTTTGACTTCAGTTTTTATTCCGATAACGGCAAGACACTGCGCGATTGCTTCAGCGCCTTTCATATGTCCTGTTGTTGTGGCTGCAAGTTCAAGTGTTTCTCCTTTATATGCTGAAGCAGCAAGGTATTCTTTGGCTTTCTCAATATCTTCCGGAACCGGTGGTATATCGTTGTTTAGATACTCTTGATAAGGACCCCAAAATGTCTTGCTGTATTTCGGTAGAGAGTAGTAGCCGTTATACGCAAGTGCGATCGATTCTCTGTCAAGAGCAGAAGCGCAAGCCATCCGGAAGTTCAAATCGCTGCAAATCGGGTCTGTCATGTTAAAAGTCAGAGAAATGTTAGTATTGTCAAGTCGGTCATAGAGTTTATATTTCGGGTTATTCTCGAACACTGCAAGGTCATCTCCATTTAGCATCACACAATACTGAACTTCTCCATTTTGCAGCATTATTGATCTGGTAGCAACCTCAGGAATATAGAGGCACTTTACTCTCTTTGTGTATGCCAAAGCGCCCCAGTAATTATCATTACGCTCGAGATAAAACGAATCGTTTGGAGAGAACTCCAACCACTTAAATGTCCCGCACCCTATCTTGTCGCCTTTCTCTGGGTCTGCGGTACATGCCTTTTCACTGACAATGCCGCCTCCGAGATTTGACATATAGAAAATGAGTGGTACAGTAACGATTTTGCAAACGAGTTGCACAGTGTAATCATCGAGCGCAACAACATCCTCAAAGCGGTTCCAATAGTTGAATGCCATAGAACCTGGTGAATCCCAAGCCTTCTTAGCTGTAAAAACGACGTCATTTGCGGTGAATAAGTCTCCGTTTGAAAAGTATACATTTTCACGCAAATTGAATACCCATGTCTTATAATCATCCGTCGACCAATCAGTTGCTAATAATCGATCGTAGTCGCTACCTATCTTGTTGCGATAAACAAGCGTATCGTACACCATCCTATACGCGATTGCTGAAGTCATATTGCTTCCCGGGGAAAACAAACTGTCTGAATCCGGAGCAGTGTTAAAAGTGATAAAGACTACTTCATCAGCCAGATTAGCGCCTGGTTTCGGCGCTTCAGTAACGTTGTATGGCCAGTCTGGGTTATTTGATTGTGCGTTAAACGGCTTCTCCCTTACTGCATAAGCTTCTGCTGCTGCATCGCCGCCGGAGGTTTCGCTACCGTTGCTCCCGCTGCTGACAGGCGTATTGCTGGAATTCCCGCTGCTGGGCGCACTACCAGCATTCTCGCTGCTATCAAGCGCATTCCCGGTACCTACTCCTTCGGTGTTCACTGTGTCATTGTTACAGGCTGCCGTTAACGAAATACACATGATAACGGCAAGTGCTACTGCTAAGAGTCTTTTCATTTTCATATTCAACCTTTCACATAAATAATTATATAAACGCATTAGAACTTCTCACTGATACTGCTGCTCCTTTGGTATTGTGCAGATACCTCCTTTTATACTTTAGCGATTTTAATCGATAATTCTCTTTCCTGTGATGATTGCCAACTTATGGCAAGTATGTTCAAATCTAAAGAAGCGTGCTCTTTTTGGTATACGAACAGACAGCGACACACATCCCACAAGAACCGCTCGTCACGCCAAGCGGTTCGCCTCTTTCAAGTGTTGCTTTCCTGCAATTAATGGGAATCAATAATTCATCTCTTTTGGTTTGCAAATCCCATTTTTTTCCCGTAATCGCTTTACCCGGGCACAGCTTTACGCATTCCATGCACTCTCCACATGATGATGAGTTGACAGGCGTTCCTGTTTCAAAAGGCATGTCTGTTAGAACACCGGTAATCCGCACCGCACTTCCATACTCTTTTGTGACTAAGCATGCGGATCGACCGATCCAACCAAGTCCCGCCCGGGTTGCCAGAGTTTTATATGGCAGTGCCGCGCTGTAATTATCTGGATTGATTTTGTCAAAAGAAAGCGAAAAGGCGTCAAATCCTCGTTTTTTGATTGTGTCAGCAAGAAAAATACTCATTTCTCTTAACCTGACATTTGATTCTGTGAAGAAATCATGAAACTCCCTTGACGCTTCTGATGTTGTGCTTGGCAACACTTTCAGTTTAATTGCGATTGAGATACCGTATTTGAATCCATGTCGCGCTTCTGTGTCAATCTCAGATAGGTCGGCGAAACCAATAAGATCCACATCCCAGTCTTTCAGCGTTTCTTCGACCCAATGATTATTGTCCTCATAACTCATTTTTACAGCCCCTTCCAAATCAATCATCGATTTTCGCTATCTTTTTTGCTATATCTTTTTTTTGAACTATGTTCCCCTGACGCGCAATCATTATGCGCTGAGCCTGAGGCGAGCCGGCGCCGTGCATCGACTCTGTACGATATCCGACCGCTGCGGCGCCTAATGTCAAGTTCTCAATCAAACGAAGTACTTTCAGCCGGTTTTCAGTGGGAACGCCGTCAACCCCACGAAGGTATTTATCAATGTATGGCCCTAGTTTTTCACTGCGAAAATCCATCTCGCTTGGCGCCGTCACCATCAGACCGCCTGCGATATCCTCTGCAAGCCTTGTAATTTCGTATGGGAACCTAGTGACATTCTGTTTACAGATATTGGCGAGTAAAAGATCGATCATGTAACCACCTGAGGCTGTAGGCCAGCCTTCGACCGAGCATGCAAGGCCACAGGCAAACAGCGTCTCGTTCAAATGGGTCATCTCAATCAGTTTATCTTTGATATGGCTTGCACTTGACGCACCGTTGTAGTCGGCAGCCAGAGCAGCAGCTCCAATCAATACATCACCAACGCCGACCTTGCACCCACCGTAGCTTTGGCGATGGTAGCCTGCGAATCGCTCCACCAGCATCGCTGAAAAATCGAATTCTCCGTCCATGAAAATTCGCTCGTTAGGTACAAAAACATTATCGAAAATGACAAGCGCCTCGACCCCGCCATACTCGCAGTTACCCATATCTATGCAAGAGCTTTCACACTTGCGCGTGTCACAGCTTTGTCGCCCGATTATCATAAATATCCCATCTGTGTCCACCGGCAACGCAAAGCACACTGCATAGTCTTTGTCGTTAGGGTGCAGGGAGATTGTAGGCATGACCAGCACTTCGTGCGAGTTGCACAGTCCGGTCTGATGGGTTTTTGCACCGCGTACTATGATGCCGTCTTCACTTCGACTGATGACATGCAGGTATGTATCCGGATCAACTTGTTCAGAGGGTGCACGGCTACGGTCGCCCTTCGGGTCGGTCATAGCGCCGTCGACTACGAGGTCACTGTGCTGTACTTTCTTCAGGTAAGCCTTGAACCGCTCAAAGTAGTTCGATCCGTACTTTCCATCCATCTCGTATGTCGTAGTGTATACTGCGTTGAGCGCATCCATGCCAACGCAGCGCTGGAAGCATGACGCTGTTTTCTGGCCAAGGAGCCGTTGCATTTTTACTTTTTTGATAAGATCGTCCGTACTTTGGTGGATATGCGTAAAGCGGTTGATCTTTTCTCCTGTCAGGTGTGATGTTGCGGTCATAAGGTTCTCATACTCGGACGTCTGGGCGAACTCATACGTGGCTTTCATCGAGTTGAATGAAGGCCGCAGGATGGGATTTTCTATTGAATTTGGGATCCTGTTGTCGAACATGTATATTTCCATGTCCATATCCCTGATACTTTTCTCGTATTGCTCTGCGTTCATCATTTCGCTATCCCTCACACCTTAAGCCCGTTGATGTTCCAAACGGTGTGGCGCTACTTTGACCTGATACCAAGCATTTCGCGCGCTTCGTCCGGAGTAGCCGGCTCCATTCCCACAAGTCTCATAATCTCCCTTGCCCGACCAACCAGCTGCCCGTTCGATTTTGCGAGTACACCTTTCTCGTAAAAGAGGTTGTCCTCAAGCCCCACACGTAAATGACCGCCCAGTGCGAGAGTCGTAAGCAGGATTGGGATGTGGCTGCTGCCGATACCGGTAGCGGACCATGTTGCCCCCTCCGGTAACCGTCGATGCAAAAATGCGAGGTTTTCAACCGTAGCGTCGATTCCGCCCGGACATCCCAGGACGAATTGGAAATGGGATGGTTCCTTTATTACACCGTTCTTGATATAATGCAACGCAGTGCCCATCATCCCAGTGTCGAAAATCTCGATCTCCTGCTTGACGCCCGCCTCTATCATAACGGCGCCAAGCATTTCCAGAAACATCGGATGATTTTCAAAAATTGTCGTATGCATCCAGTTCATCGAGCCACAATCAAAAGAGCCCATCTCTGGCTTTAGCTCTGCGAACGGCGCGCAACGCACATCATATGCTCCGATTGTTTCAAACGTATGATCGCCGGATGAAGTGAGATTTATGATAATATCACAACGCGAGCGAATCAGCTCTATGCAGTATCTGAATCGATCGACGTTCATAGTCGGCAGCTCGTGTTCATCCCTCATATGCACATGAACGACCGCCGCGCCTTCGCAATACGCTTCATAAGCTGCATCGGCAATTTCTTCGGGCGTCACCGGTAAAGCTGGATTGTCTTTTTTACTTCCCCAGTTACCGGTCAAAGCCGCACAAATTATACGTTTTTCCGGCACAGTGCCCCCTCCCGTTACTCCAAATCCTGTGTAAAACTCTTTCGTGCTTTCGATATGGCTTGATAAAATAGTGTAGTATCTGAACTGTACAGGATATAGTTTACGCCCATGGCGAGGTACTTCTTCACGGCTGCAGTATTGCCGCAAAACATGCCTGCACCCTTGCCCTTGCTTAAGATTTTGCTAATAAGAGTATCTATAGTCTCCAGCACCCGCGGGTCGTCGAGTTTACCCGGTACTCCCAGCGACTGACTCAGATCCCCGGGACCGATAAAAACAACATCTATCTGCGGTATATCACACAGCTCTTCGATGCGAGAAGCCATTTCCATGTTCTCCACATGCACTACGACAAGCGACCTTTCGTTTGCATACTCTGTATAGGGTTGCGATTGGTTCCATGCACCGAAATGCGCTGAGCGTTGCGTCATAGACAAGCCGCGCGTCCCTTCGGGAAAGTATTTCGCGGAAGCGCAGACTGTTTTCGCGAGTTCGATGTTTGTGATCGACGGGATTTGTACGCCATCTGCCCCGGAGTCTAGCGCGTGCAGAACGTCCTCATCTGAAGCCGAACGAACCCGGACGACACTGCTCATATCAACGCTGTCCGCAGCGCGTATAATGTTTGAAACATCAACCGGTGAGAAGTTCCCATGCTCAGTATCTACGATGATGAAGTCAAAGCCTGCGTTGCCGATTATCTCAGCGGCATCCATGCAGTTTAGCTTAAAGAATGTGCCGAAAACACGTTCTCCGGAACGTATCCGCGCTCTGAGATTACTTACCTTGTTCATAAGTCCTCCTTCGTTACGCAGCTACAAAAATATACAAACAGAAGCCTCTGATTCTAAGCTTCCGCCCCTGCTTTAGGTTATTTATCAAGATTGACTAAGCTTTGCCCCTGTTCTGCAAGGAAATCCTTGTACAGCTTAACGTACTCCGGTCGTGCGGGCGAGAAAATGTCCATCTGAAGACAGGGTACCTCAGACTCATACACATGGATATAGTGAACGACGTCCGGCGGGACGACCACCCATGAACCAGGCGTCAGTTTGTAAGGCGTCCCGTCCACATAATAGTCGCATCTACCCTCCACTACCAATGCAATTTGCTCGTTTGGATGCGAGTGAGGGTTTATTTCTGCGTTGTTCTGGACTCTGCCTATTGTGCATGTTATCATATCAGCGCTCATGCCAAAGGTCACCTGTTCAATACCGTTGCGAACGAGTCTCCATGGCGATTCGTTCCAGTTTCCGCTTTCGTTTTGCGACATGCTCATTCCTCCGTTATAGTAAAACATTTTCTTTTTGACCAAAAGTATCCTTTAACCACAGCAAGGGAGGAGTCACTCTCCTCAGATGCTCTGTTCTGGCGTATTGCGGCGCGTAGATGGGTATTCCCCACATAACGCGAGTCGAGTTTGCCAGGTGTTCAGGCCTACAATCCAAACAGTTTCTTGGGGTTGATTTTGCCCATTGTGTTTATCTCACTCTCTGTGATGCCAAAGCGTTCGTTCAACAGGCAGATAAAGCTGTACATAGCTTCCACAGGGCTTCCGTTCCCCTTCTGGCCCATATCCGAGTCGAGGATCACATTCTCCGCCCCACAGCGTCTGATGATTTCACAGGCAACCTCGTCGTCCACTGTTCCCAAGCCGGAGCCTCCTTTAAATACGCAGACATTCACCTCGATAAATGCTCCGAGCTTAACCCATGAAAGCATGTCTTCAATCGATGCTCCTACGTTGTAATGCGGATGGTTTACAAGTATCCGCTTCACACCGATGTCAGTCGCCGTTTTTACAAGGTGGTCCACTTCCCAAAGGCTCCCGTGACCTGTTCCGAGCGCAATGTCATGCTCTGCCATGTACTTGAGGACCTCGACCGCCTCGCGCAGCATTCTGCCGTACTCATCAACATACGTTACGGGAATTTCAGGCACGCCCTCGCTTCCTGCGCCTGCAAAATGCGTTCCCCGATGGTCGTCTATATGCTTCTTTGTAGATACCGTGGGGAAGTAAACCATGCGCGCGCCCATGTGGTAAGCGGTTTCAACGGCTTTTAGATTAAACAGACCGACGGAGTTGTTAAGGGCGATTGCACCATAAACCTTGCAACTTCCGTCGCCAAGGTGTTTTTCCACCATCTGCGCACCCATCATCGTTGAGGCATAGTGGTCCTTTACTAGAAACCCCGCATACCCTGCCTTCTGTGCTTCAAGAAGCATATCGCCTGTATCCATTTCACGGCTTGCAACTGAAGGCCCAACATGTACATGCATGTCATAAAGGCCCTTTAGAATCGTTCTGACCATCCGACTATCATTTCCTATTTCGTATATTTCAGTTAACGCGGTACTAGTTGCTCCATTTATGCACTTTGCCTCGTGGTTTCGGTGAAGCAGGGAGCAAGGCGATATTTAGGTCGTCTAGTAAGACAATTATAAACTATCAAACAATCTGCGTCATTGGCTATATCGTCCAACTGTTGCGCTTTGAATTGTATGCTAAGTATAATCTCGATTCGATGTTCATAGATTAGGTAATTGTGCAAAATGGATCCTAGCAAACTGGAAGCGAGGCGCAGTGTCCAGAAGTAACAGGTTGCATAGCTATGCGAATTAATATAAAATGAGTCTAAATCGGAAAGCGAGACAGATTTATGAAACTGAACTTACATATAGTCAAACATGAGTTAAGTGAACTCGTTGTTGGAAGCAGACTTCCGCAGGATAATAACTTGACACTGTTGGGCGTCGGCCTAGCAGATGAATGTGGACAGGACGAACGTCATGATATTCTGTGCATTATAAAGGAGGATACTCCATTATTTGAAGAAGTTGCCCAAAGCGCGGTGAGACAGCTCCTGGTTCTGTCAGCAGGGGAGCCTGATAGTGCGCTCAGAAGGATAAGTGGGGAGTGCCTCGTGCTGCGCACAGATATCTCAGAGATGGAGATGCTCAATCGGTTGGCGGAAGTATTCAATAAATATAACCGCTGGGAAGAGGAGATGGAGTCATTGATCTTTTCTGGCGCCAATCTCAACAGCATCCTTGATATGGGATACACGTTTATAGGGAATCCCATGGCGCTGTGCGACGTGAGTCTGCATTGTCTGGCGACCTGCAATGAGAAATATGCCCCGACAGACAACTTAGTATGGAAAACGATTGATACACCAGGGTATTCCAGCGTCACTCTCAATGAGTTGCTCAGGAGCAACAACCTCCTGGATAGGATCCGCAGCGATCCTGAGGCATTCACATACGAGCTGCCGGGAAACACCGAGCGTATTCTGCATGTAAACATTTTCTTAAAACATAGACGCATAGCTTATCTGGTCGCTGTCGAAATGCTCCAGCCGTTTACTGAGTATATATGCAGCATTGCCAACAGATTAGGGCAACTGCTGGCAATAGCAGTCAGTACGACAATGGTCTATCAGCACGAAAATCTCTCTAATATTGATTTGGTATCCCGAAGGATACTTGCGGGCGATCAGATCAACGAGGTTTATCTAGAGTTCATACTTGCTCAGGAGGGGTGGAAACGCAACGATGCCTATTGTGTCTGCGAGTTCGAGACAGCAAAAGTAGATACGCCATATGACACCCTGCCGGATATCGTCCTGTTTCAAAGTTCGATGAGAGACAGTTCAATCTTCTATTACCGGACGTCTATTATGGTTGTGC
>Ga0082212_10012720_pt1 | contig 10586 bp, 7 predicted proteins | sample TergutNt197P3_FD_71548 | JGI IMG/M metagenome (GOLD analysis project Ga0082212, IMG submission 71548) | Neocapritermes taracua P3 segment gut microbial communities from Petit-Saut dam, French Guiana - Nt197 P3 | ecosystem: Host-associated > Arthropoda: Insects > Digestive system > Gut ...
CTCGTCCCCGCGCACAAAATCGGAGAGCTTCAGTTCGCGCCCTGTGTTGAAGTCGAAGGTATGCCCGGTGACCCAACTGTTGTGCACGCCGCCCATGAACCAGTCGCCATCCGTGGTGAATGAGAGAATGCCGTCAGCCTCATAAGAAAGCTCGCTCAGCTCGGTATAATTCCAGGTCTCGTCCATGGGATTTGCGCCTTCGGCATTCATTTTGCTTATGTATTCGGCCTCCATCTCGTCATACATCCGGTTGGCCGCTTCCGCCAGCGGGGAGGTCCCCGAGAAGACGGGCCTGCTGAACCTGAACTCGATATTGTCCCGGGTCTCCTCCAGCGTCGTGCGTATCTCCCAGCTGTAGGGCTTTGCCTTGCCGCACGCGACCGGGGCCGCCAGCAGCACGGCGGCGCAGCCCATGAGGGCGAATATGCGTTTCATCGGTCATACCTCCGCTTTCGTCCGTTGAAACAAGTATAACAGCATAATCCACAAAAAGCAAGCGAAAGTCTTGCATATATTTTCGGCCCGTGATATAATCAGTTATATTAAAGTTATGCCCGTATGACGAAAGGAGCCCGCCCCATGAAACCACTGCGCGTCACCATCTGGAATGAATACCTCGCGGACCACACGAAACGCACCCGTGCCGGCAAGCTCTACCCCGGTGGCATGCACGAGCAGCTGAAGCGGGCCCTGGCCGCCCCCGACCTGGACATCCGCACGGCGTGGCTAAGCAAGGACCTGAACCACGGGCTCTCAAACAAAGTGCTCGATGAGACCGACGTGCTGCTGTGGTGGGGGCACGGCGCGCACGGCATGGTGCGCGACAAGGTCGCGGACCGCGTGGTGGCGCGGGTGCACGAGGGCATGGGCTTCATCCCGCTGCACTCGTCGCACATGTCCAAGCCCTTCACGCGCCTGATGGGCACCCCCTGCACGCTGCGCTGGCGCGAGAACGACGACAAGTGCGTGCTGTGGAACGTCAGCCCGAACCACCCCATCACCCAGGGCGTGCCGCTGCATTTCGCGCTGGAAAAAGAGGAGATGTACGGCGAGCGCTTCGACATCCCCCAGCCGGAGGAGTTGATCTTCGTCACGTGGTTCGAGGGCGGGAACGTGTTCCGCGGCGGCTGCACTTTCACGCGCGGGGCGGGACGGATATTCTACTTCCACCCGGGGCACGAGACCCACCCGTCCTACTACGACGAGAACGTGCTGCGCGTGCTCGGCAACGCGATCCGCTGGGCCGCGCCGCCGGCGCCGAGGGATTTTAAACCGAACGCGGTGATGAAGCCGATTATCGAGAAATAGGAGAGGCATATGGCTAAAACGAGCGAAGCAACCAGTGCGAAACGCAGGGAAAACGTGCGCCATCCGCTCCGATGGTGGAAGGGCGCAGACCTGTCCGAGGGGGAGCTCAGGCCCTGGGAGGGCGGCATCCAGATGATCGCGGAGATCCTGAAGGCTGTCATGGACCGGTTCGTGGGCCTGAAAGACTGGCTCTATCTCGGCACCGGGCAGGGCAAGGTCAACCCGAACTGGAAGTCGGTGGCGCAGCTGGTCACCACGCTGTGGGACGGCGCGAACGACCCCCTGATCGGCAGTTACATGGACCGCAGGCGGTACAGCGCCGGGGTGCACCGCTGGGTGATGCGCTTCAACGCGGTCTACAGCCCCCTGAACATATTGCTTCAGCTGTTCAGCTTCGGGCTTTCCCCCATGCAGCGCGTGGTTCAATGGACGCTGATGGGGGTCGCCGGCAGCATCGTAAGCACGGTCAACGCCGTAAGCGAATCGAAAATCTGGGCGGGCATCACCCCGCACTCGGCGCAGCGCGGCGTTGTCCAGCTGTGCAAATCCATCGGGCGCCAGATCGCCTCACCCATCGCGTCCGTCGTGACGGTGCTCATGAGCATGAAGGACGTGCTCGGCGTCACGGATTACCAGATCATCCTGGTCAGCGCGCTCATCATCGCGCCGCTGTCGATCTTCGGCCGCTGGCTGCCCTCCCATGCGCTCCAGCGCATCGATTTTAACGCGGAAAAAGAAAAAGAGGCAGCCGAGGCGCCGCCCACCTTGCGCGAAAGCTTTGCCGTGGTGAAGCACAACCGGTGGTTCATCATGACCACCGCCCTGAAATTCGTCACCATGCTCGCGCCGGGCACGGACGAGAAGTACCTGTACCGTTTCCTGCTGCCAAGGATGCATCTCCGGGGCAAGGAGGTGGACGGGCTGTGGCTGTACAATCTCAAGGGCATGATCATAGGCGTTCCGGCCATGCTGCTGCAGCCCTTCGCGCTGAAGTTCATCCACCTGTTCGGCGGCAATCTGAATATGAAGCGGGCCAAGGCCGTTACCCAGATCGTCACAAGCGCGGGCAAGTTCCTGGTCGGCTACAAGACCGTTCCGCGCCTGCTGTTCATGTACGCTTTCGAGCTGCTGCAGGAGATTATCGACAAATGGGACCCCGTGGCCGACGGGGTGATCCAGTACCAGATGCTCGACTATGTGGAATTGAAGACCGGCCTGCGCAGCGAGGGCATGACCCTGGCGGTGAGCGGCTTCCTGGACAAGATGATCCGCCAGAACTCGGAGACGCTCATCGGCAACGCCTTCCTGCGATGGACCGGCTTTCCGGGCGCGGATTACCCTCTTGAGGAACAGCCGGAGCGGTTTTTGAAGACCATCTGGCCGCTGCTGCAGTTCAAGCAGTTCCTGACCGGCGCGGCCTGGCTGGGCGGCCTGCTGTGGTTCAGGTTCCCCATGGACCCCGCGCAGGTGGAGGCGGATCTGATCGAACGGCGCGCGCTGGAACAAAGGATAAAGGAAGACGCGCAAATATAATGCGGCTATATTGAGATATAACAGGGAGGCATCCCCATGTCCGACAATAAATTGCAAACCGGCAGCAGCGGCACGGGCAACACCGTGAGATGGGTTGTGCTGGGGGGGACTTTTGTCGCCGCGCTGGGGATCAGCAGCCTGATTCCCTATATGGTTATCGATGACTTTGCCTATCTCTCGCTGGCCAGTCAATCCCCTGGGATTTTGGGGTTCATATTGGGCTATGTGAATATGATGTTGGATGGCCGCGTCGCAACCGCCGCCTCGCTATGGCTGGTTTATACAAACAACATCTGGCTGTGGAGAATCTGCAACGCCGCCGCGGTCACTCTGTTCTGCTTCCTTGTCTGCAAAATTGCCTGCCTGATCGCCGGTGAAAAACAGCCGCGCTGGATGCCGCAAGTGTTCGTCTGCGCCTCGCTGGCAATCGTCAACACCTTTGTCGTCGCTTTGCCGATGTTTACTATATGTTTTTCTGTGCACTATCTTTGGGCTTGCACGGCGGCGCTGCTCGCGCTGTACTATCCCGTGAAGGAAGCTTTTTGCCCGGAAGAAAACAAAGTGCGCGTCTTGCCGTATTGTCTGATAGCGGCAAGTGTCTACGCTTGTTTGGCGCAGGAACAGGTCGCCGCTGTCATGGTTGCTTTTTTGCTCATCATCACGATATACCGGCATAATGAATACAGGAAAAGGCGGGAAGCGGAAAGGCCTCTGCTCCTCTATATACAGACGGCGCTGTCCTGGTTGGTTTTTTTGCTGAACTTAGCTCTGACGCTGAGGGGGGATAGGCCCTACCACATGACGAGTGATGGCGGCCAGGTCACATTGGCAGGAACGATGTGGTATAGTGATGGCAGCCAGCGCGTATTCAGAGTTTTGCAGTGGCTTGCGTATAATTATATGATTTACGCCAAATATGTTCTAATTCTGCTGTGGGTTTTGTTGCTCCTGCGATTTATGCGAAAAAAACAGCCAATTTACTGCGTACTGTGCGCCCTGTTTGCCGCGGCAGCAATTCTCTCTGTGCTTCTGCCGGCCTTCACTGATGTGGGACTGTTTTCGGAAGGACCGAGTTTAGTGGTGCAAATGACACGGGATCCGTCTGCGCTAAGCCTTTCAGCGGCGCAGGGCATCGTTTTGATTTGGTGGCTTTTCGCGATTGGCTTCACCCCATTGCTGCTGCTCAAAGCCCTGAAGGATGAACCCATGCGTTATGCCGCGCCGCTGCTTTATCTGGCGGGAGGCGCTTGCGCCTGCTTGATGACGGCTACGAACGCCATGTATCACGCGATGGGCAGAACGTTCTTCGTCACTGCCATTCTGTTGCTTATAATTGTGGCTTCGCTCATCCCGTCATCCATCAAAAAGCCGAAGCACATGCTGCTTGCCGCATGCGTTTTAGTACTCTTTGCGGCAGCGCAGCTGCTTGAAAACTTTCCGTCCTTAATAGCAGCCGGTAAAGAGTTTTTTAACTACATTTCTCCTTGACGGCATAAAATCACCAGGAAATCGATAAAAACCTGTCTATTACGAGGAGGCATCCCCATGTCCGACAATAAATTGCAAACCAGCAGCAGCGACACCGGCAACCCCATGAGATGGGTTGTGCTGGGGGTGACTTTTGCTGCCGCGCTGGGGATCGACAGTCTGATGACTTATATATCGGGCAGCGATGACATGTTTTACTTCTCGCTGGCCAGAGAATCTCCTGGGTTGTTTGGTTTTTTGGCGGGCTATTTGAATGAGATGCAGGATGGCCGCATCGCAACCGCCGCTTCGTTATGGCTTGTTTTTTCAAACAATATTTGGCTATGGAGAATATGCAACGCCGTTGTAATCACCCTGTTCTGCTTCCTTGTCAGCAAAATTGCCTGCCTGATCGCCGGCGAAAAACAATCGCTCCTGATGCCTCAAGTATTTGTTTGTGCCTCTCTGGCAATCATCAACAGCTTTGCCATCGCTGCATCTATGTTTACAGTTAGTTTTTCTTTACACTATCTTTGGGCGTGCACGGCGGGGCTGCTTGCGCTGTACTACCCTGTGAAGGAGGCTTTTTGCCCTGAGGAAAACAAAGCGGGCGTTTTGCCGTATTGCCTGATGGCGGCAAGTGTCTACGTGTGTTTGGCACAGGAGCAGGCAGCCGCTGTCGTGGTCGCTTTTTTGCTGATAATCACTATATATCGGCATATTGAATACAAGAAGCAAATGCGCGGGAACGGCGAAGTAGGGGTAGAAGCGAGGAAGCCCCTGTTCCTCTATATACAGACAGCGCTGTCCTTAGCCTTTTTTTTGCTGAATTTATCTCAGGCAATGGTGGATAGGCCATACTACGCGACGAGTTATGGCAGCCATCACGTATTGATCGCTTTGCAGTGGCTTGTGTATAATTATATAGTTTATGCCAAATATGTTTTAATTTTCCTGTGGGGTATGTTGTTCTTACGTTTTACACGTAAAAAACAGCCTGTTTTCTCCGTACTGTGCGCCCTGTTTGCCGCAACGGCACTTCTCTCCGTGTTTTTGCCGGCTTTCGCTGATGCGGGATTATTTGCAGGAGAGGTGAGCTTTTTAGCGAAAAGAGATCAGGAAATACCTGCGCTAAGCCTTTCTGTGGTACAGGGCATCGTTTTGATTTGGTGGCTTTTCGCGGTTGGGGTCACCCCATTGCTGCTGCTGAAAGCCCTGAAGGAAGAGCCCATGCGCTATGCCGCGCCGCTGCTTTATCTGGCGGGAGGCGCTTGCGCCTGCTTGATTACGGCTACGAACATCATGTATACCACGATGGGCAGAACGTTCTTCATCACGGCCATACTGTTGGTTATGATTGTGGCCTCGCTCATCCCGTCATCCATCAAAAAGCCGAAGCACATGCTGCTTGCCGCATGCGTTTTTGTGCTCTTTGCGGCAGCACAGCTGCGCGAAAGCTTTTTAATTTTGATATCCAGCTAATTAACCAATCGCGTTGAAGCTAAACATTTGACAAAAACATTTCATCAGGAGGATTCAACCATGCCGGACAAAAAGCTCCAAATCGGCACGGGCAGCACCATGAGATGGGTCGTGCTGGGGGTGACTTTTGTCGCCGCGCTGGGGATCAGCAGCCTGATGCCCCAAAAAATGGGCGATGAGCCTTTTTATCTGTCGCTGGCCAGAGATTCACTCGATTATTTTGATTTTTTGGCGGGCTATATGGATGGGATGCGGGATGGCCGCATCGCAACCGTCGCCTCGCTATGGCTGGTTTATACAAATAACATTTGGCTGTGGAGAATATGCAACGCCGCCGCGGTCACCCTGTTCTGCTTTCTTGTCTGCGAAATTGCCTACCTGATCACCGGCGAAAGACAGCCGCGCTGGATGCCGCAAGTGTTTGTTTGCGCCTCGCTGGCAATCATCAACTGCTTTGTCGTCGCGATACCTATGTTCAGTATTTGTTTTTCTGTGCACTATCTTTGGGCTTGCACGGCGGGGTTGCTCGCGCTGTACTGCCCTGTGAAGGAAGCTTTTTGTCCGGAAGAAAACAAAGCGGGCGTTTTGCCGTATGTCCTGATAGCAGCAAGTGTCTACGCTTGTTTGGCACAGGAACAGGTGGCCGCTGTCGTGGCTGCTTTTTTGCTCATCATCACAGTATACCGGCACAATGAATACAAGAAACAACTGCCGGGCGCGGCAAAGGCACGAAAGCCTCTGTTCCTCTACATACAGGCGGCGCTGTCCCTCGTTGCTTTTTTACTGCAGTTGTCTCTGGCATTGAAGGACAGGCAATACTACGTGATGAGTGACGGCAGCCAGCAGGTATTCAGGGCTTTGCAGTGGCTTGCGCATCATTATCTGGCTTGCGCCAAATATGTTTTAATTCTCCTGTGGGTTATGCTGCTCCTGCGTTTTACGCGGAAAAAGCAGCCTGTTTATGCCGTTCTGTGCGTCCTGTTTGCCGCGGCGGCAATTCTCTCTGTGCTTCTGCCGGCCCTCAAGGATGTGGGCTTGCGTCCGGGAGAACCAACTTTTGTAGATGAAATGAGTCAGAATCCGCCTGTGCTAAGCAGCCTTTCAGCGGTGCAGGGCATCGTTTTGATTTGGTGGCTTTTCGCGATTGGCTTCACCCCATTGCTGCTGCTCAAAGCCCTGAAGGGAGAGCCCATGCGCTATGCCGCGCCGCTGCTTTATCTGGCGGGGGGCGCCTCCGCCTGCTTGATTACGGCTACGAACATCATGTATTCCGCGATGGGCAGAACGTTTTTCGTCACTGTTATCCTGTTGGTTATGATCGTGGCTTCGCTCATCCCGTCGTCCATCAAAAAGCCGAAGCATATGCTGATTGCCGCGTGCGTTTTAGCGCTCTGCGCGGCAGTGCAGCTGGGCGAAAACTTTTTGCCCCTCGTATTCACCTTTAACAATCTGGCTGACCAATGGCATTATTGAAGTATGACAAAATAAATGTTAAGGAGCGAACCGCCATGTCGTCCGGCAATCAATTGCAAACCGGCAGCAACGGCACGGGCAGCACTGTAAGATGGATAGTCCTGGGGGTAACTTTTGCCGCCGCACTGGGGGTCAGCAGCCTGATTTCCCCTATGATGGGCGATGAAGGTTTTTACCTCTCGCTGGCCAGAGATTCTGCTGGATATTTTGATTTTTTGCTGGGCTATTTGAATGCGATGCGGGATGGCCGCATCGCAACCGCCGCTTCGCTATGGCTGGTTTATTCAAACAACATCTGGCTATGGAGAATATGCAACGCCGCCGCGGTCACTCTGTTCTGCTTTCTTGTCTGCGAAATTGCCTGCCTGATCGCCGGCGAAAAACAGCCGCGCTGGATGCCGCAAGTATTCGTTTGCGCCTCGCTGGCAATCATCAACAGCTTTGTCGTCGCCGTGCCTATGTTTACTATTTGTTTTTCCCTGCACTATCTTTGGGCTTGCACGGCGGGGCTGCTCGCACTGTACTATCCCGTGAAGGAGGCTTTTTGCCCGGAAGAAAACAAAGCGGGCAATTTGCCGTATTGCCTGATAGCGGCGAGTGTCTACGCTTGTTTGGCGCAGGAGCAGGTCGCCGCTGTCGTGGTTGCTTTTTTGCTTATCATCACGATATACCGGCACAATGAATACAGGAAACAAATGCGCGCGCAGGGCGAAGGCGGGAGGCGGGAAGAAGCGCGAAAGCCTCAGTTCCTCTACATACAGACGGCGCTGTCCTTCGTCTGTTTTTTGCTGCATTTATCTCTGGCATTGGGAGACAGGCAATACCATGTGATGAGTGATGGCAGCCAGCACGTATTCAGGGCTCTGCAGTGGCTTGCGTATAATTATATGGTTGGCGCCAAATATGTGTTGATTCTCCTGTGGGTTATGCTGTTCCTGCGTTTTACGCGAAAAAAGCAGCTTGCTTGCTCCGTGCTGTGCGGCCTGTTTGCCGCGGCAGCCATTCTCTCCGCGCTTCTGCCGGCCTTCACTGATGTGGGCTTGCTTTCGGGGGAAACGAGTTTTTTATGGAAAACAAATCAGAATCCTCCTACGCTAAGCAACCTTTCGGTGGTACAAGGCATTGTTTTGATCTGGTGGCTTTTCGCGGTTGGCGTCACCCCATTGCTGCTGCTGAAAGCCCTGAAGGGAGAGCCTGTGCGCTATGCCGCGCTGCTTCTTTATCTGGCGGGGGGCGCCTGCGCCTGCTTGATTACGGTTACGGACATCATGTATCCCGCAATGGGCAGAACGTTCTTCGTCACTGTCGTTCTGCTGGTTATCATCGTGGCTTCGCTCATCCCGTCGTCCATCAAAAAGCCGAAGCACATGCTGCTTGCCGCATGCGTTTTAGTGCTCTGTGCGGCAGCGCAGCTGCGTGAAAACTTTTTATCCCTCGTATCGATCTTTTACAATCTGGCTGACCAATGGCATTATTAAAACAAGCATGACAAATATATCGTTAAGGAGCGAACTACCATGTCAGACAAGAAACTGCAAATCGGCATCATCGGCACCGGCAACATCGCGCGCGCCCACATGTTTGCGTACAAAACGAACAAGGAAGCCGAGGTCGTCGCCCTGGCGGACATCGTGCCCGGCCGGGCGGAGGCCTTCGCGAAAAAATGGGGGATTCCCAACGCACGCTGCTACCCCGACCACCTGAGCCTGCTCGAGGCCGAAAAGGACCTGGACGCGGTGAGCATCTGCACCTACAACTGCGCCCATAAGGACTGCGCTGTTGCGGCCTTCGAGCACGGCCTCAACGTGCTGCTGGAGAAGCCCATGTCCGTCACGCTCGAAGAAGCAGAGGCAATTTGCAAGGCAGAGAAAAAGAGCGGCAAAATCCTCTGCGTGGGGTTTCAGCCGCGCTTTGACGCCAACATGCAGAACATCAAGCGCATCGTGGAATCCGGCCAGCTGGGCAAGGTGTACTACATCCAGACCGGCGGCGGGCGGCGGCGCGGCATCCCGGGCAGCACCTTCATCGAGAAGGAGACCGGCGGCATCGGCGCGCTGGGAGACATCGGCTGCTATTCCCTCGACATGGTGCTCAACGCCATCGGGTATCCCAAGCCGTTGACCGTCAGCGGATACACCAGCGATTTCTTCGGCAAGAACCCCAAATACTACGACGAGCACGCCCGCTTCAGCGTGGACGACTTCGGCGCGGCCTTCGTGCGCCTGGAGGGCGGCATCATCCTCGACTTCCGCATCAGCTGGGCCATGCACCCGGATTCCCCCGGCGACACGATTCTCTTCGGCACCGAGGGCGCGCTGCGCATCCCCGCCACGGACTGCTGGAACGGCTCGGTGGGCGGCCCGATGAAGCTCTACTTCGACACCAAATCCGGCCGGAAGACCAAGAAGAGGGTCCCCCTGCGCTCGAACCTGAAGAACGGCACCCTGTGGGGCCAGAAGATCGGCTCCTTCCTCGACGCCGTGAAGAACGGCACGCCCAGCCCGATCCCCTCATGGCAGATTCTGATCAACCAGGCGATTATCGACGGGATCAACAGGTCCGCGGTGCTGGGGCAGGAGGTTGCGGTGGAGATACCGGAGATATAGGCCCTAAGCACAAGGCTCGATAAAGGAGGCTGTCTTATGCGGCGCTTTATGAAACAAGCCCTGTCCCTCCTCCTCTGCGCTGTGCTGCTCTGCGGCGTGCTGTGCGTCCCGGCTATGGCGGAGGGTGAGACCGAAAGCAGGCGGCCCTCGAAGGGCAAGCAGGTTCTCTACAACATCGGCGACGGGCTGTTGATCGGCTTCCTGCGGGGCATCGCGGCGCTCATGCCCATGAAGCCGCCCAAGGCCTACGACACAAGCCCGGATTTCTACCCGGGCATGGAGGTCTTCCTCGACGAACCCGCCGAGGGCGCGCGCTGGCGTTTGGGCTACGCCCGGGCCTCGGTCATCCCGGAGGGCTGGTTCGACCCGGAGACAAAGCTCTACACCGGCCCGGACGGTGTCTTCGTGGGCGGCTCGCCCAAGGGGGAGGACCCCCTGCGCCCCATCATCGACGACAAGGTGCCCAAGGAGCTCATCGACGACATGTGCGTGCGCGTGACCGCCCTGGACGATGGCAGCGGATGCGGCAGCGTGGTCTTCGCCGAGATCGACACCTACGCCATCACCAGCTACGACATCCGCATCATCCGCGCGCGCCTGCGGGAATTCGCCAGGCAAAACAATGTGGTGAGCATCAACATCGGCATGCTGCACCAGCACAGCAGCATCGACACCTTCGGCTGGAACGGCCCGCTGTTGAAGAGCCTGTTCCTCAAC
>Ga0082212_10012721_pt1 | contig 10586 bp, 10 predicted proteins | sample TergutNt197P3_FD_71548 | JGI IMG/M metagenome (GOLD analysis project Ga0082212, IMG submission 71548) | Neocapritermes taracua P3 segment gut microbial communities from Petit-Saut dam, French Guiana - Nt197 P3 | ecosystem: Host-associated > Arthropoda: Insects > Digestive system > Gut ...
CGACGATGTAATCGGTAAAATGATGATAAAACTTCTTTTCCAAAGCAAGTAGTTCTTGTGCCGATTTATCTGGAAATGAATTTTTTAGGTTTTGGAGAACTACTTTTTGCCGATAACGCGCTACTTTATAAACGATAAAATAGAGGATATCGGACAACAGATAGAGCGCTCGCATCGGCAATATGGCGTGTAATTTTACAAATAGCCAAATTACTGAGTAACTGAGTAACTGAATAACTGATCGGTTTTTTTGCATGGTTCAATCTGTAAAGTTAACGGTAAGTGCATTTCTTTCTTTATTCCAATCTGCTAGCCGCACATTGGTGATTCTGTTGATCAGCGCTGAACGGTACGGAGCGATGGTTCGGATATAATTTGCAGTGAAACCAGCCATGTATTTTCCTTTGCGTGCATGTTCAAAAAGTACCTGCGCCGGTTTACCGATTTGGGACTCATAAAAATCCTTCTGTTTTTGTTCGGAAAGTTTTAATAACTGTTTGCTGCGCAGATGTTTGATTGCAGGCAATACAACCGGCGTGATTTTCAGCGCCTGTGTGCCGGGTCGTTCGGAATAGGTAAATACATGCAGTTGCGAAACGAGGATGCTTTGGATAAAAGCAAGGTTTTCATCAAAATATGCGTCTGTTTCGCCCCGCATACCCACAATCACATCAACGCCGATAAACGCATCGGGCAAGAGCGTTTTTATTTTATTGATTTTATGACGAAACAGGGCTGTGTCGTACCTGCGGCGCATGATTCGCAACATATCATCGCTTCCGCTTTGCAGCGGGATATGAAAATGAGGCGCAAAACGTTTACTTACGGCGACAAAATCAATGATTTCGTCCGAAATCAGATTTGGCTCAATAGATGAGATGCGATACCGTGCGACGCCTTCTACCTGATCCAAAGCGTGCAGCAAGTCCAAAAATGTTTCTTGCGTACTTTTGCCGAAGTCGCCCGTATTCACTCCCGTCAAGACGATTTCTTTTCCTCCTTCCTCCGCCACTTGTTTGGCTTGGGCTACCAGATCGGCGACTTTTCCGTTTCGGCTACAGCCTCGTGCAAAAGGGACCGTGCAATAGGAGCAAAAATAATCACAACCATCCTGTACCTTCAAAAAGTGGCGTGTCCGGTCGCTTGCCGAGCAGGAGGGTACGAATGTGTCGATTTCATTGGCCGGAGATGTAATGATTGAGGGTGTATCCCGTGTATTCAAAAGATGTATGATTTCCGATTTTTGCGCATGTCCCAAAACCAGGCCAACGCCTTCGATTTGCAAAACTTCGTCGGGTTTCAGCTGTGCATAACAACCGGTAACAACGATCAACGCATTCGGATGTATCTTTCGGACGCGCCGGATCAATTGCCTACTTTTCTTATCGGCCAATTCCGTTACGGAACACGTATTGATGACACAAATATCTGCCACTTCGCCATTATTCGCTTTCCGAATACCGTACGAAGCCAGTTCTTTTCCGATGGAAGATGTTTCGGAAAAATTCAACTTACAGCCTAATGTATAATATGCTGCCGTTTTATTTTTGATGAACAACATCACAGTTCTGCCATTTGCTTTTTTGCCTCATCACGCCTTACCAACCTTTGCCAAAAAGCGTTATTTTCCAATCTTTTATCTAAATAGGCACGCAATTCAGGGAAAGTCATATCTTTTGTTTCTTCATAAATTTTTGCCTGAATTTCTTCTTTCATTTTTAAGCAATCAAATGTCTTTTCCATATACTAAATCTTTTGGGTTTCTAATTTCAAGCATGGAGTAACCCATTTTGAGATTTACTCCGTTATAACCTTTTATTCGTTCTAAATTAACAATGTGTTTAAAGTTCCAACTTGCCAATACATCCACTTTGTTGATGGTTGCCAATGCTATATGCCTGCAATCATCTAAACTTGTTTTTCCTACAACATTTTCAGCGATGTATTTATCAGCAAGATATTTCGCCTCATCTGTCAATGGTACTTTCTCGAAATAATCATCTTTATAATTATCTAACAACGTTCTTACTCTTTCAGGAGCATCAACTAATTCATCTGAAAGAACTTCGGAAATCACAAAAACAAATTCTCTGTTTTCAAGTTGTTGAAAAAGCATTTTGGTTTCTTTTTCAAATTCTTCATCAAAGAAACCTCCTACTATCGAAGTATCAATGTATATTCGTTGCTGTTTCATTTTTAATGAGTTTAATGAAATGCAAAGATAATACAATTTAATTGAAAATTGAAATGCACCCTTTATCATCAAAAAAAATCAAATAATTTCCAAGTTTTTTCTACTTTTGTTGCTCATTTTAAGGTAAACGTAATTTAACGCGATGAATATATCATATAATTGGTTGAAAGAAATCCTTCCGTGCGATTTGCAGCCGGACGAAGTGGCGGCGGCGCTGACTTCGATTGGTTTGGAAACCGGTGGGGTAGAAGAAATACAACCTGTCAAGGGAGGATTGGAAGGGTTGGTTATCGGCGAAGTGCTAACCTGTGTTGAACATCCTGATTCGGATCATTTGCATATTACCACAGTAGATATCGGCGATGACGCTGTGAAACAGATTGTTTGCGGTGCGCCGAATGTGGCTGCCGGACAGAAAGTAGTCGTAGCGCCCATAGGAACCACCCTTTATTTCGGGGATGAAAAAATCACGATCAAAAAGAGCAAGATTCGCGGGGCATTGTCCGAAGGAATGATTTGCGCAGAAGATGAAATCGGCTTGGGAACCGGTCATGAAGGGATTATTGTACTTCCGGCTGAAGCAAGCGTTGGCATGGCGGCGAAGGCGTTTTATCAAATAGAGAGTGATTATCAGTTAGAAGTAGATATTACGCCGAATCGTGTGGATGGTACATCGCATTTCGGCGTTGCACGTGATTTGGCCGCCTGTTTGAAGCAGGCAGGCAATCCGGTAGCCTTGCGACGTCCGTCGGTCGAGTCTTTTCGGATTGATGATCCGGCGCCGGCAATAACGGTTGAAGTGGAAAATACGGAAGGTTGTATCCGGTATTCCGGTCTGACTATCCGAGGTGTGGTTGTCGGGGAAAGCCCCGATTGGTTGAAAAATAGATTGACCGTAATCGGACTGCGGCCTATCAATAATATTGTGGATATTACCAATTATGTATTGCACGAACTCGGACAGCCTTTGCATGCCTTTGACGCCTCAAAGATCAAAGGCGGAAAGGTAGTTGTGCGCACTGCGCCGACGGGAACCCCGTTTATTACATTAGATGGCGTGGAGCGTTCGCTGACAGCGCAGGATTTGATGATATGCAATGCCGACGAACCGATGTGTATTGCCGGTGTGTTCGGAGGAGTGGATTCGGGCGTGACGGAACAGACCACAGATGTATTTCTCGAATCGGCCTGTTTTCATCCCGCGTGGATACGGCGTACCGCTCGTCGTTTCGGACTGAATACGGATGCCTCGTTCCGTTTTGAACGCGGACTGGATCCTAATCAGACAGTGTTTGTGCTGAAACGCGCCGCTTTGTTGATCCGGGAAATAGCCGGGGGAACAATAACCGGCGAGATACAAGATATCTATCCCGAAGAAATCAAACCCTATCCCGTAGAACTTACGTATAAAAAAATAAATACCTTGATTGGCAAGGAAATACCTGTGCCAATGGTCAAAAGTATTTTGGATTCGTTAGAGATGGAAATTGTATCCGAAACGCAGGAAGGTCTTTTGATTCATGTACCTGTGTACAGGATTGACGTGCGTCGCGATGTGGATGTGATTGAGGATATATTGCGTATCTATGGATATAATAATGTAGAGATCGGCGACAGCATAAAGTCGTCGTTGAGTTACCGGACGGATACCGATTGCAGTTATCAATTGGAAAACCTGATATCCGAGCAGTTATGCGGCGCAGGGTATCATGAAATCCTGAATAACTCACTGGTGGGCAGGGCGTATTATGAAGGACTGACGGCTTGGCCGGCTGATCGTACGGTCATGTTGAAAAATCCGTTGAGCGCGGATCTGAACGGGATGCGCCAAACATTGCTGTTTGGCGGTTTGCAGAATATAGCCTATAATATCAACCATAAAAATAAAAATATCCGCTTTTTTGAGTTTGGCAATTGTTATACATACCTTCCCGAAAACATTGATGAGGACGATACGCTTGCGAAGTACAAGGAAGACTACCGTTTGGGATTGTGGCTTTCGGGACAACGCGTCGAAAACAATTGGGTGGCAGCCGATGAAGATTCGAGTGTATTTGAGTTGCAGGCGGCGGTTGACAATATACTGATTCGTTTGGGAATAGACGGAAACAAACTTGTCAGGCAAACGATTTCCAATGATATCTATACGCAAGGGTTGATGATAATGACCCGTTCGGGGAGATTATTGGGAACGTCGGGTATTGTAGATCGTAATGTGCTCAGTAGAATGGATATTGATAATGAGGTGTTTTTTGCCGAAATCCGATGGAATGAATTACTTGAAGAAAGTCGTAAGACAAAGGTTACTTTCAGCGAAATACCTAAATTTCCGGAAGTAAAACGCGATTTGGCTTTATTGTTGGACAAGGATGTCGCTTTTGATGTCGTCCGAAAAATTGCATTTGAGAGCGAACGCACCTTACTGAAGCGAGTAACCCTTTTCGATGTGTATGAAGGAAAGAATTTGCCTGCGGGTAAAAAATCATACGCGGTCAGTTTCTATTTGCAGGACGAAAATAAAACCTTGACAGACAAACAGATTGATGCGATTATGAGCAAGATACAGACGAATTTGGAAAATAGGGTGGGGGCGAAGCTTAGGTAGAGTTTAGTTAGTAGAGTTTAGAGTGTAGTTAAATTATTGAATCGTAAATCTAAAATTAACTAAACTCTACACTCTAATATCTACACTCTAATTTAAAAATTGAAAATTTTTAATTAATAATATGGGAAGAGCGTTTGAATATAGAAAAGCAAGGAAGATGAAGCGTTGGGGCAATATGGCCCGCGTGTTCACGAAATTAGGCAAGGAAATTACCATTGCAGCAAAAACAGGAGGGCCTGATCCTGAGACCAATCCACGTTTGCGTATTGTGATGCAGACCGCCAAGAAGGAAAACATGCCGAAAGAAAATGTGGAGCGTGCCATCAAAAAAGCCACTTCCAAAGATTTCACCGACTATAAGGAAGTGAATTATGAAGGCTATGGCCCATTTGGTATCGCTGTTTTTGTGGAGACGGCCACTGATAATACCACAAGGACAGTAGCAAATGTGCGCAGTTATTTCAATAAACACGGCGGTTCTCTGGGGACAAGCGGGTCGCTTGAGTTTTTGTTCGACCATAAATGCGTGTTCCATATCAACGGGAAAGAAGACGTATCGTTGGATGACCTCGAATTGGAATTGATCGACTATGGGGTTGATGAATTGGAAGAAGACGAAGGGGAAGTAATTATTTACGGAGAGTTTTCACAAAATGCCGCGATACAGAAATATTTGGAAGATAGCGGCTATGAAATTACGAGCAGCGAATTTGTCCGCATTCCGAACGATGTGAAAGAAGTTACCGCGGCACAACGCGAAACCCTCGAAAAGTTACTGGAAAAATTAGAAGAAGACGAAGATGTCCAAAACGTTTTCCACAATATGTCTGAATAGACCCTATCGCTACACTCAGAACAAGTTAGTCATTTGTTTTAAGCAGTTTGAATAGGTGTTTGTTAAAAGCTTTATTGCTTTTTCCTAAAGCCTTAAAGAATTTCATATCTATATCCCAAATAGTTTTAAAGGCTTTATGCATCAATTCATTACCCTTATCGGTAAGGCTTACTATTTTTGCCCTGACATCTTTCGGGCTTTTTGTGCGTTTAATATAGCCTTTTGCCTCCAATACCTTGAATATTTGAGAAACGGTCATTGGGTTTATTTTGGTGTGTTGGGCCAGCAGGGATTGCGTAACATCGTCTCCGTCACTATGATAAACAAGCCAGCAAACGCTTGCTAAAACAGCATATTGCATGTGCGATAGGCCGTGATATTTTTTCAAGGCTCTATCGTGACTGTTATTCCATAAATTTGAAACTTGTAACAGCAGAAAACCGGAGTCGTTTTCAAGGTTTTCTATTATAAAAGGTGATTTATCATTACTCAAAGCGATTCATTTATTTGTTTTGCGATGCAAAGATAATATATAAAATTAAAGAAAAAAATAAAAATGTATGATTTTTTCAAATTTGCATTCATATTTATTTTTTACGACACCCTTTTCTTTTACCGATTTTGATTATGCCGACACAAAAAATATTAAAAAAAACACACAAAAAAATATATACTGTTAATTAATAGTTGTATCTTTGAGGCATCAATCAAATAATATGTTTGAAATCGGTAAAAACAAAGAGGAGGGTTAGCCATATTGCATGAAACTGTTGTGTATATTTATCGCTTTTGTGTTGTCGTTTTTTATAGGGCAATCCATTGTTCTTAAGCTATATATGTTTTCTTACAGGCGCAGGTTATTTGATCCTGTAGATGAAAGGAAGACGCACGAAGGGGTTATTCCCCGCTTAGGCGGGATGGCATTTCTTCCTACCCAGTGTTGCATTTTTATATTGGTAATTGTTCTTTTGCGTCACTTTGAAATCATTTATGTAGATTACCAACTACTTTCTCAATTCTTGTTATTAATCTTGGGATTGGGGCTTTTGTTTATCACGGGACTTGTGGATGATTTGGTAGGTATTTACTATAAATGGAAATTTGCTGCGCAATTTATAGCAGCGCTCCTTATTACCATATCCGGTCTTTGGATCAGCCATTTGGATGGTTTACTGTGGATTAATATATTACCGGATTGGATAGGCGTGTTGCTGACCATATTTGTTATTGTGTCGATTATCAATGCCTTTAATTTAATTGATGGACTTGATGGGCTTTGTTCGGGCTTGACGATTTTAGCATGTACGGTTTTAGGCACTTTGTTTTTCAGGCATGAATCGTGGTTGCCTGTCATTTTTGCTTTTACCACCGTAGGGGCTTTGGCGCCATTTTTCTATTATAATGTGTATGGCAGGACAAAAAGAAAACGGCGTATCTTTATGGGCGATACGGGAAGTATGACGTTGGGATTAACAGTTGCATTCTTGGTGATTAGATACACGGCAGGCGATCCATCCGATCCTAACCCGGATGGTAATTTTTTGGTAGCTTTTTCGGTGGTGCTTGTTCCTCTATTGGATGTTTTTCGTGTCATTTGTATTCGCCTACTCAAACGCAAACCTCTTTTCCTCCCGGACAACAACCATATTCATCATTATTTGGTTGGTTTGGGTATCTCTCGCAAAAATGTGTTGTGGATAATTTTATTGATTGCGTTGGGATTCATTATTTTTAATATGTGTTTTGCCAGGTTTGTATTGAATAATCAGACCTTAATATTGTTGTTGGATGCGGTGTTGTGGTTTGGCGGACTATGGTTGTTGGGCAAAATCAGACGCCCACGCCTTCATAAACCAATAGAAGAAACTGTGCGGAATGAAAATTAGTATTATTGGCGGTTCGGGTTTTGTAGGTAGTCGGTTGATTGGTTTGTTGAAGGAATTGCCGGATATAGAACTGTTGAATATCGACAAAAATGAAAGTCTGCAATATCCCGAAATTACCTGTATTGCCAATGTGCTTGACCGGGAAACATTGACAAATTTATTGCAAGGAACGGATTTGGTCGTACTTCTTGCTGCGGAGCACAAAGACGATGTTACACCGGTTTCGCTTTACTACGACGTCAATGTTAAAGGCGCCGAAAATACATGTATTGCTATGGAGCGAAACGGAATCAGCCGGTTGATATTCACAAGCTCGGTTGCGGTATATGGATTGAACAAAGACAATCCGAATGAAGATACAGCGGTTGACCCTTTCAATGATTACGGAAAGAGTAAGTGGGAGGCGGAATGTGTGTTGCAGCAATGGTCGGCCACCCATCCGGATTGGAACATCCGGATTATCCGTCCAACGGTATTGTTTGGAGAGGGCAATCGCGGGAATGTGTATAATCTGCTTCGTCAGATAGCTTCGGGTAAGTTCCTGATGATTGGCAGTGGAAAGAATAAAAAATCCATGTCTTATGTAGGTAATATCGTTGCTTTTATACTGTTTCTGATAGAAAATCAACAAGATGCAAAAGGATACGATGTGTTCAACTATGTAGATAAGCCTGATCTTACCACGCGCGAACTGGTTTCCATTGTGGGTAAGGTATTAAATAAGCGGATTCCTGCCGTACGGATTCCTTATTGGATAGGTATGATTGGCGGCTATTGTTTTGATTTATTGGGTAAGATTTTGCGTAAAAAGTTAGCTATCAGTTCGGTGCGTGTAAAGAAGTTTTGTGCGGTAACGCAATTTGATGCATCAAAAACGGAAGTTACAGGGTTTAAGCCTGTGTTTACGCTCGAAGAAGGATTGGAACGGATGTTGAGGAGTGAATTTGCAAGAACAATTACAGTAAATGATTAATTAGATTAACAATATGTCACAGGAGAAACCAATATATGTTACATCGCCTTTGCTTCCCGATTTGAATGAGTTTGTATCCTGTCTGAAAGAAATCTGGGACTCAAAATGGATAACCAATAACGGCGACTTTCATCAAAGATTGGAAAAAGCGTTGTGCGAATATTTGAAAGTTCCGCATATCTGTCTTTTCACTAACGGAACACTGACTATGATGCTTGCGTTACATGCACTAAGAATTACAGGCGAAGTGATTACGACTCCATACAGTTTTGTGGCTACTACACACGCTATATGGTGGTGCGGCATCAAACCTGTTTTTGTTGATGTCGAAGAACAGACAGGCAACCTCAACCCTGAAAAGATAGAAGCTGCCATAACGCCCAAGACAACAGCTATTATGCCTGTGCATGTCTATGGAAATCCCTGCAATACAGTGGCAATACAACAAATCGCCGATAAATACGGTCTGAAAGTGATTTACGATGCGGCTCATGCCTTTGGTGTCGAAAGAAACGGAAAAAGTATTTTAACTGACGGCGATATTTCCAGTTTGAGTTTTCATGCAACAAAAACCTACAGTACAGTAGAAGGGGGCGCTTTGGTTTGCCATGATGAAGCAACCAAGAAGCGCATCGATTTTTTGAAAAATTTCGGTTTTGCAGGCGAAACCGAAGTAGTTATGCCCGGTATTAACGGAAAGATGGACGAAATTCGTTCTGCCTTTGGTTTGCTCAACCTCAAACTTGTGGATGACGCCATCGCAAAAAGAGGACGGATTGCGCAGCTTTATCGTCAACAACTAAGCGATATACAGGGAATAAGAATGATTGAAGATATGCCCGATGTAAAGTCAAACTATGCTTATTTTCCCATTTTTGTGGACGAAAAGACGTATGGCATAAGCAGGGATGAATTATACGATAAACTAAAGTCTCATAATATCAACGGAAGACGTTATTTTTATCCTTTAATAAGTACTTTTTCGCCCTATCGCGGATTAGATTCTGCTTCGCCCGACAATTTACCGATAGCAACCAAACTGGCTAACTCCGTAATTTGCCTGCCGATATACCATGATTTGAATATCGATGATGTTCAGCGAGTTGCAGAAATAATTCAAAATTGATGAATTTGGAATTAATTAGAACACAGTAATTAGCCAATGAATAGCTTACCCAAATAAATGAATCAGTGATATTCATCGGATTGTTGGAATAACAAGAAAGTAACTATCAAAAAAAACAAAATTTCATATTTGTATTTTCAAGAAAAACATTATCTTTGCGCCGACTAATCCAAAGTGCATATTTGGATTAGTCGGAAATTTAAAATATTAAAATATTGATATAGTGTATTTTAAAAGAAATATATCAGAGGTAATAGCGGAAACGAATGAAACCTTTCCTGTTGTTTTAATCACAGGCCCGCGTCAGGTGGGCAAGTCAACGGTTTTCGAGCGAATAAAAGAAGAAAATCGCGCTTATGTTACACTCGACGATCCACAAATACGTGCACTTGCGCAAAGCGACCCCGCTTTGTTTTTGCAAACTTACGAACCGCCGGTATTGATTGACGAAATACAGTATGCGCCACAACTTTTTCCGTATATCAAAATGTTTGTTGATAGATACAAGCAAAAAGGGATGTTTTGGATTACCGGTTCACAACCTTTTCAATTGATGGCAAAGGTGTCGGAATCACTTGCGGGCAGGGTTGGTATTTTGGAATTACAAGGCTTGTCACAGGCAGAAAAAAACCAAAGTGAAGGCGCACCTTTTTTACCTGATACATTAAGACAGCACAACAGAAATCCCTACAATGTCAATTCAATCTACAATTTAATTTTAAAAGGTTCATTCCCTGAATTTTATGCATCAAGACGAATCAACAGGAATACATTTTATGCTTCATACCTGAAAACCTATATTGAACGCGATATTCGCGAATTAACAAATGTACAGGATGAGCGCACATTTCTTTCATTTCTCAAAGTGGTGGCAGCACGAACAGGGCAACTGCTTAACTACTCCGATATGGCAAAAGACGTTGGGGTTACGGAAGTTACCATTAAATCCTGGATTTCGCTCTTGCTG
>Ga0082212_10012722_pt1 | contig 10585 bp, 10 predicted proteins | sample TergutNt197P3_FD_71548 | JGI IMG/M metagenome (GOLD analysis project Ga0082212, IMG submission 71548) | Neocapritermes taracua P3 segment gut microbial communities from Petit-Saut dam, French Guiana - Nt197 P3 | ecosystem: Host-associated > Arthropoda: Insects > Digestive system > Gut ...
TCGTCGTCTAAATAAGTAATGGCAGTTTCCATCTTTGCTTCTGCCCCTTTAATAATTTGGTTTGTGTCTGTTGCCATAAATTTAATGTTAAATAAAGTGCAAATATAGCGAAAGTTGAGCGAAATACAAAAAACTTGTTTTTTATTTCCGAAACGAAGCTATATTCTGTTTCTGATAAAATATAGCGAAAGTTGAGCGAAATACAAAAAAATCAAAAAACGATTGTGCCGATTTTTTTGCCGGTTACTACTTTTTTGAGGTTACCGGGCGTGTCCATGTCGAAAACGATCAGGGGGAGGTTATTTTCCTTGCATAGCGTCGTAGCCGTCAGGTCCATTACTTTCAGGTTGCGTTTGTAAATCCCGTCGAATGTGATCTCGTCGAATTTCTGCGCGGCAGGGTCTTTTTCCGGGTCGGCGGTATAAATACCGTCCACACGCGTACCTTTTAATAATATATCGGCTTCGATTTCGACACTGCGTAACGCCGCCGCCGTGTCGGTTGTAAAAAACGGATTACCCGTTCCGCCGGCTATTATCACTACATATCCTTGCAATAACAGTTCAATTGCGCGATTTTTATTGTAATATTCACCGACAGGCTCCATGCGGATAGCGGTGAGAACAGCGGCTTTTATGCCGATTGCGTTCAACGCAGAACTTAGTGCAAGACTGTTAATGACCGTTGCCAGCATCCCCATTTGATCTCCTTTCACACGATCGAAGCCCTTGTTTGTTCCGCTTAATCCGCGAAAAATATTCCCGCCGCCGATCACGATTCCGATCTGAATGTCCATTGTCACAATTTCCTTGATCTGTGCAGCATATTCGTGCAGTCGGTCTTCATCAATACCGTGCGATTTCTTACCCATCAGCGATTCACCGCTTAACTTCAATAAAATTCTATTCCATTTCTTTTCCATATCTATAATAATTAAACTCCAAATTACACTGCAGGGAGGCTCTGGCCTGTGATTTTTCGATACAGGTCGAGGGCGTACACATCTGTCATACCTGATATGTAATCAAGTGCGCACTGGACTTTTCCGTATACCGTAGGCGCATAAACGTCATATTGTTCGGGGACACGGTTTAATAACAGTTTGCTGTACGAATGTTCGGGATTCATCATTGCATCCATCATCGTTTCCAGCAGGTAGCCGAAGATATGATAACCGGCGAGTTCGATATCGACTACATCGCGCGAAATGTAAATCTTCTGATATGCTGCCTCGGAACATATTTTATAGGCTCTCACAACGATGTCATTGACATCTTCGATCAAGGTACGGTCGTAAGTTCCTTTCAGTAACGACTCCTCGTTATCCATGAACACCTGCGTACATTCATCTACCAGCAAACCGATGATACATGAACGAAGATAAGCGATCTGTTCGTTGGTGTCATTGACCATCCTGATTGTTTTCTCAATTTCTGCCAGCCGTTTTTTGTTAAAGAAGGCTAAAAACAAATCGAACGCCTCGTCTTTTGTCAGGAGTCGCAGTTTGTGGGCGTCTTCGATGTCCATGATCTGATAGCAGATGTCGTCGGCGGCTTCCACCAGATAAACAAGCGGATAGCGGGCGTAGATTTCTTTTGCCGCGTCGATTTTCGGGATACCCAGTTCTTCTACAATGCGTAGATAAGTCTCTTCTTCGGTTTGAAAGAAGCCGAATTTACCTTTAGGCAGGGCACATGTGGAAGGGTGCGGGTATTTTACCACCGAGGCCAATGTGCTGTATGTCAGCGCAAAGCCACCATCGCGCCGTCCCTTGAACCGGTGCGTCAAGAGACGCATGGCGTTGGCGTTTCCTTCGAAATATAAAAAATCTTCCCAACGACCACCCTCGGCGCGTATTGGCTGTTCAAATTGTTTCCCTTTACCGTCGGCAAAATAGGCAGAAAGGGCACGTTCTCCCGAATGTCCGAATGGTGGATTGCCCATGTCGTGTGCCAGACAGGCAGCCGACACGATGGAATCGATCTCTGAAAAGTTGGTTCCGCCGTTGGCAGGATAACGCTGTATCAGATAAGTAGAGACATTTTTGCCGAGCGAACGCCCTACACACGACACTTCCAGACTATGGGTCAGTCGGTTATGCACAAAGATACTGCCCGGCAACGGGAATACCTGTGTTTTGTTCTGTAAGCGACGAAACGGCGACGAGAAGATGAGTCGGTCATAATCACGCTGAAAATTCGTCCGTTCATGTTTCCGTTCATGATAATGCTCCACACCAAGCCGTTTACCGGATAATAATTGAGTCCATTCCATTGTATAGTTGTTTCTTTGGGGCAAGACATGCCTTGTCCTTACATTTTTATTCAATTTGTAATACCAGTCCTTTCAGGTATTCACCTTCCGGATGATAAATATTAATCGGATGATCAGCCGGTTGCGTCAACTGGTGAAGGATACGGACAGCGCGCCCCGTCTGGGCGGCGGCGCTGAAGACGGTCAACCGGAAATCGTTTTTGCTCACGATCTGCGAACAGGAGAAAGTAAACAATATCCCTCCGGCCCGTATCTTTCTCAAGGCGAGGGCGTTCAGTTTACGGTATCCCAGCAACGCGTTCCGCAATACATTTTTGTGCTTTGCAAAAGCAGGAGGATCAAGTATGATCAGATCGTATTTTTCATCCATATTTTCCATAAAGGTAAACGCATCTTCGGCAAAGGCTTGGTGACGCGTATCTTCAGGAAAATTGACGCATACGTTCTCGTTTGTTAATGCAATGGCTTTGGCGGAACTGTCGACAGAGTGAACAAACGATGCACCGCCATGCAATGCGTAAACGGAAAAACCGCCCGTATAGCAAAACATATTTAATACCGTCCTGTTTTTTGCATATTGTCGGAGTAAAGTCCGGTTGTCGCGCTGGTCGATGAAAAAGCCGGTCTTTTGTCCTTTTAGCCAGTCGATATGAAAACTCATGCCGTTTTCAGTAGAAAAGGGTGGCTCTTTCAGGTCGGCGCCATACAGGTATTCGTTTTCGCCACCCAGATCAGCCTTATACGGCAGCGTTCCTTCGGATTTGTAGTAAATGCGACGGATATAATCGCCAAATACTTCCCTTAACGCTTTCGAAATATCTTTGCGCGCAAGATGCATACCGGCAGTATGCGCTTGCACGACAGCGGTATGTGCGTACATATCAATGATTAATCCCGGTAAAAAATCGCCTTCGCCATGAATCAAACGGTAAGTGTCGTTTTTCACGGATAAAATCAAGCCGGGCGGGCAGATTTCTGGCTGCATTATCGAAGCCAGGCCGAGCGCCTGCCGAAGTTCAAGCGCCTTACTGATACGTTCCGTCCAGAAAGCAATATCAATCTTGACCGGCGTAAACGACAGGATACGAACCATGATACTGCCGATCTGGTAATGACCGACACCCAGAAACTGATTATTCGAACTGTACACATCGACCGGATCACCTTCTGACGGCTCCCCTACGATAGAAGCGATAGCGCCGGAAAATATCCAGGGGTGAAAACGCAGCAGTGATTCATCTTTTTTCGGTTTGAGGTATATTTTACAGCTGTTCATTTTGATTGTTCAAAAATTGATAAATACGCAGGCATGACCAGGCATCAAGCGCGGCATAGTGCATTTGCGGTTTCGTCAGAAAAGCTGAATCCCAGTTGCTTTTCTGTTTGCTTTTGGAAATTTTCTTGTTGAACAGGATCGCATAAATCTTTTGCAGACCCAATTCCTCGATGCCAAACCGACTGACAAAAGTTTGCAGGTCGATGAAACTATCCGGATAAATCTTTACCAGACGGTTTAGTCCGTTAAAATCGTCACGCAACGAAAGTCCGATTTTTTTGATTTTTTGATTGTTCAGGAACGATACCAATTTTCGGGGAATACTGTTAAATTTGTTCAGTCGGATCAAAAAACAGGTATGATTACCCGAAAGCTGGATAAGCGACATTTTGTGGTATGTATTTTTAGTGAAGCACGGTCGGGTCTCGGTATCAAATCCTATTTCTGCAAACGATGATAAATACGACAAGGCTTTTGTCAGTTCAGTTTTGTTGTCCACCACAATAATCTTGCCGGGAAAAACTTCTCTCGGCATCATGGCAATATCTTCTTTTGTTATTGTCTTTTGAAAATCCATGTCACTTTTTTTATTCGTCGACAAAATCATTGTCTGCATTAAAACGCAAAGCGTGAAGCGCTTTTAACGCATTCAGCGCTTTTTGCCCCCAGTAAAGGCGAAAATTCTCTTCACAGGCAACCAGCGCCTGCTCCATGACCCGTTCGTTTTCCTGACGGAAAAGCGTCACAAAATTGCCCAAGTCCTGATAGACATCCGCTAAATTTTCCGAAATAGTTACGATAACCGGTGTGTCGCTGTATTGCATATCCGGATGAAATGTCTCCAGGTAAGGATCGTATTCGCCCAGCAGGTCGGCAATGCAATTACGAATGGCTTCATATGTATTCTCGGTAATAAACTGTTCAAGTTCGGTTTCATCCTCAAGTTCGGTAGCATTTACAGTACCGTTTAAAGTGGGCAATAAAGTCGCTTTCAGGTAAAGTAGCGGGAGGATTTTAACAGTTTTATCCGTAAACGAAAACAGTGTATGCTTATCAGTTGTTTCCATTAACGCACAAAATTCGAGTGCTACAGTCACAAATTCAAGCGTATTTTTTTCGTAAATCATATTGTTAACCACTAATCACTCGTAATCTTGTCCTGGTAACTTTCGGCGGTGACGGAATTGTCAATTTTCAGGATCAAGCCTTGCAGTACTGTTCCCGGTCCCAGTTCAACAAAATGGTCGGCGCCATCGGAAATCATATTCCGGATGGTCTGTGTCCACTTGACCGGCGCCGTAAGTTGCGCTATCAGATTCTCTTTGATGGTTACCGCATCTGTTGAAGGAAGGGCGGTGTAATTTTGATAGATCGGGCAGAAAGGTTTCGAAAAAGCAGTCGAATTGATCGCTTCTGCCAGTTCGGTACGGGCTGATTCCATCAAGGGTGAATGAAAAGCGCCGCCAACCCTGAGTTTCAATGCGCGTTTGGCGCCCGCTTCGATGAAGAGGGCGCAGGCTTTATCAATACCGGTTATTGATCCGGAAATAACAATTTGTCCGGGGCAGTTGTAATTGGCGCAAACGACAATTTCGTCTTTGATGTCTGCGCAAATAAATTCGACGGTCTCATCCGGGAGTCCGATAATGGCAGCCATAGTCGAAGGATTCGATTCACAGGCTTTTTGCATCGCATGTGCACGTTTGGACACTAATATCAATCCGTCTTCGAAAGAGAGTGCGTTGGCAGCTGTAAGGGCGGAAAATTCGCCTAATGAATGTCCCGCCATCATTCCGGGCGTAAACAACCTGCCCCAAATCTTTGAAAGTATGACGGAATGTAGAAACAATGCCGGTTGCGTCACCCGGGTTTGTTTCAACGCATCATCCGAACCCGAAAACATAATATCCGTAATACGGAAACCAAGTATCTCGTTCGCTTGCTCGAACAACTCTTTTGCACGTGGAAAATCATCATACATCGACTTTCCCATGCCTGTGAATTGGGCGCCTTGACCCGGATAAACAAAAACTTTCATACCTGTATTTATTAAAATCAGCATACAAAGGTAGTGCAAGTTGAGAGTAATACAAAATAAAACCCGTTTTATTTTGTATTACCGAAATGCCACCTACCTTCTCTTTTTGAGAAAAGTTAATGCAAGTTGAGCTTAATACAAAATTAAAAATCATTTTTATTTTGTATTGCGAAATTATGTTGTATCTTTGCGCTTCGATTTTTATTTAAATAAATTATTTGGAGGATTTATTATGAACACTTTATTATTCTTAGGTAATCTCGGTACTGGAGAGATAGTTATTATTGCAGTTGTGGTCTTGTTGCTTTTTGGCGGGAAGAAAATCCCCGAGTTGATGAAAGGGCTTGGTAAAGGCATCAGTCAATTCAAGAGGGGCATGAAAGAAGTAGAGGAAGAGATCAAAATTGACGATATTACTAAATAAAAAAACGGATTAAAATTCCTTAGTATGTCGGGGCATCAGGATGAAATGTCCTTTTGGGACCACCTTGAAGAATTACGATGGACGATATTACGTTGTATCATTGCGCTTCTGATTTTTACGATTGGCGGATTAGCTATAATGCGTTATTTGTATGATATATTCATATTGGCGCCTACACATGCTGATTTTATCCTGTTCAGAGGGCTTTGCAAGTTAACGCAGGCAATCCCGTTTTTTCCTGATTTTTGTGACGATACGCATGTAGATATAGTCAACATCAATCTGACCACACAGTTTTTCACATGGATGTCGTCCTCTTTTTATTTGGCGTTATTATTAACATTTCCATATCTTGTATTTGAGATCTGGAAATTCGTCCGTCCTGCTTTATATGAAAACGAGAAGAAGAATGTCAGATGGGTATTCTTTTTTGGTACGATCATGTTTTTTCTGGGATGTTCGGTGGGTTATTTCCTCGTTTATCCCATGACATTTCGTTTTCTTGCCATGTTTGATTTAAGTAATGAAGTCGTCAAACAGGTTTCATTAGAATCCTACATGTCTACTTTTTTAACGCTTATTTTCATTATGGGCATTGTTTTTGAAATGCCTTTATTATGCTGGCTGTTATCACAATTCGGATTGTTAAAGCGTTCGTTTTTCAATAAATACCGCCGACATGCGATTGTCGGCTTATTAGTCGCAGCAGCGTTTATTACGCCAAGCGGCGATCCGTTTACTTTATCAGTCGTCTTTTTACCGTTATACGGTCTTTATGAACTCAGCGCATTTTTTGTAAAAAAAGACCCGAAAGAAGAGGATGAAGACAGTAATGACGTCGTAAAATATGGTACAGAATAAGAAGAAAAAAAGAAAAAAAACCGCTATAATCCGTAAATTGATCAATATCACTTTATGGAGCGGCTTTTTTTTCGTATTGTTAATCGTATTCGGCATATTTTTCGCTATTGCGAAAGGACACATCGGTTATGTTCCCCCCATTGAGCAATTGGAGAACCCGATAGAGCGGTATGCCTCGCAAATCATTTCGGCTGACGGCGTGACACTTGGTGTTTTTTCGACGAGTAAAGACAACCGAATATACGTGAAATACAATGATTTATCGCCGGCGCTTGTGCATGCTTTGATTGCAACCGAAGACAACCGGTATGTAAAACATAGCGGTATCGACGTCAAGGGCCTTGCCCGTGCCATTATCAAACGGGGTTTACTGATGCAAAAAAGCGGTGGCGGCGGCAGCACGATTACACAACAATTAGCAAAACAGTTGTTTTCGCCGGGTGTTGACAACATCATGGAACGAGTTCTGCAAAAACCGATCGAATGGGTCATTGCTATTCGCCTTGAGAAGTATTATACAAAAGAGGAGATCATCAATTTATACCTGAATAAATTTGATTTCCTGAATAATGCAGTAGGTATTGAATCGGCTTCGCATGTCTATTTCAGTACTACACCCAAGAATTTAAAGATCGAAGAAGCTGCCACTTTAATCGGCATGTGCAAAAATCCTTCCTATTATAACCCCAGAAGATTTAATGAACGCGCTCAGGGGCGCCGAAATACGGTACTTACTCAGATGTCGAAATACGGTTACCTTGAAAAATCTGTCTGCGATTCTTTGGTTCAGTTGCCTTTGACGCTTAAATATACCCCTGTTGACCATAAAGAAGGAGCTGTGCCGTATTTTCGCGAATACCTGCGTATCATGCTTAGCGCAACAAAGCCTGATCGAAAAAATTACAGTCAGTGGCAACAGGAAAAATTTGTCGAGGATTCCATTTCGTGGGAAACAAATCCAATGTATGGATGGAGTAATAAAAATCTGAAAACCGATGGTTCGCCTTATAATATTTATACCGACGGATTGAAAATTTTTACAACGATAGATTCGCGTATGCAGCAATATGCCGAGGAGGCAGTGCGGGAGCATATGGGTAAAACATTACAACCCGCTTTTTCAAGGGAGAAAAGAAACAGACGAAACGGTCCTTTTACTTTTTCAAATCTCACACAAAGGGATGCGGATATTGAGATAAAAAGAATTATAGATCGCGCCATCAACCAGTCGGATCGCTATAGATATTTGAAAAACGCAGGAGCAAGCAATGAGGATATTGAACACGCTTTCAATACGAAAACAGAAATGACTGTTTTCAGTTGGAACGGGCTTAGAGATACCGTAATGACGCCGCGTGATTCCATATTGTATTATAAAATGCTCCTTAGAACAGGTTTCATGGCAATGGATGCACGGAATGGATATGTGAAAGCGTATGTGGGCGGCATTGATTTTGCCAGGCTTCAATACGATATGGTCACTACCGGACGCCGTCAGATAGGTTCGACAATGAAACCTTTTGTCTATTCGTTGGCCATGGTGGAGGGTTTTACCCCTTGCAATAAAATGCTCCATGTCAGGCCAAGTATTAAATTAGCAGATGGCACATCTTGGGAGCCACGCAATTCCACCCCCGAGCGTCTCGGCGAGGAAGTTACGCTACAATGGGCATTACAAAAATCCTCCAACTGGATCACCGGCAATTTGATGAATTACTTATCACCCTATGCGCTTGAGAGACTGTTACGATCGTATGGATTTAAAGGGCCGATTGAGCCGGTCGTCGCCATGTGTTTAGGTACGCCTGATATTTCCGTGGCGGAAATGGTTAGCGCCTATACTGTATTTACCAACAAAGGCATTCGTATCGAACCGATGTATATTATGCGTATCGAAGACTCTTATGGAAATACAGTAGCAACTTTTAGACCTCAGACAACCGAAGTGTTACCGGAGGATGCAAGCTATAAAATGCTTAGTATGCTACAAGGTGTCGTGGATGGCGGTACGGCAGGTAGCGTGCGGTATGCACCTTACGCGATCAAAGCGCAGATAGGCGGGAAAACAGGAACAACACAAAACCACTCGGATGGCTGGTTCATGGGTATAACGCCCTATTTAGTTGCAGGATGCTGGGTTGGAGGCGATGACCGTTCCATTCATTTTGATACGATGACGTATGGACAGGGTGCCAGAGAAGCCTTACCCATTTACGGGCTTTTCATGCGGAAAGTCTATAATGATAAAAACCTTGGGTATTCCGAAAATGATACATTCGACATACCTGATGAATATCGCGATCCATGTGCTTCACGAAGCAGGAGAGGTGTGGATGATAATTCCGACAGACAGCGATCGTCTACTTCAAATCAGTTTTATAATTAATAAACACTATGAAAAATATATTTTTAATCGTTTTATCTTTTCTTTTGCCGGTTGCCTGTAACAACAAAACACAACATGCCGCTGTATCGTCCGATAAGGTATGCATCATCTTTGATACGGATTTAGGACCCGATTATGATGATGTGGGCGCGCTGACTTTACTCCATGCTTTAGCCGATAGCGGAAAAGTGGAAATACTCGCAACAATTTCATCAAACAAGAATGAACAGGTTATCCCTTGTATCGAAGTGATAAACAACTATTTTAACCGTCCTTTGATACCTGTGGGCGCTCCCAAAAGCGAGGGAGGCGTCAACCTGACCACCTGGCATAAGGTGAAATGGACGGAAGTGTTGCCTGCAAAATACAAACATCAGACTGAAAAGACATCGGACGCGCCGGATGCCGTCAAAGTTTACCGCAAAATCCTGAGCACCCAGCCGGACGGTCAGGTTGTCATTTGTACGGTCGGCTTCTTTACCAACATGAAAGACCTGTTGCAGTCGAAAGGCGATGAGTTTTCTCCCCTTTCAGGCCAGGAACTCGTTTCCAGGAAAATAAAACGGCTGGTTTCTATGGCCGGTAGTTTTCCGGAAGGCAGGGAGTTTAATGTTCATTGCGATACCCCAGCTTCGATCGTTGTTGCAGAACAATGGCCTACCGAGATACTCTTCAGCGGATACGAAATAGGGAGTAAAGTGTTCACAGGAAAAAAACTGGTTCAAATGGATGTTCAGAACAACCCGGTAAAGGAAGCGTTTGAACTCTGTTTTGCCGAAGGCGATCCAAACGGACGGATGAGTTGGGATCAAACCGCCGTGTTAGTTGCGGCCAAAGGTGTTGAACCCTACTATTCAACCGAAAGAGGGAAGATATTCGTTGATGCGGAAGGTAAAAACACATGGACACCCGATGAAAACGGTAAACATATCCGTTTAGTTCAAAAAATACCCCCGTCCGAGGTTGCCGCTATCATTGAAAATTATATGATGCATCAACCAGTAAAAAAATAATACATTTTTCCCAATGACCGAAAGTGTTAACTCGTTATAATTTAAAAGTTAGAATTATGGAAAAGAAAAAATTGATTTGTTTGAGTAGGCTGTTTGCCGTAGTAGTCGCTTTTACACTGATGACAGGATGTGGTAATTCAGCAAAAAAGGACACATGTTGTGAAAATAGTAATGTTCAATTAAAAAATGACAAAGAAATGAAGTATTCAAAAAAGTACACCAATGCCGATTTTTATACGGATGGGAAGTTTAACGAAGAAGCAGCCAGGCAGGCATTCCTGGATATGTTTGAATTTTACGGTATTCCATTTAC
>Ga0082212_10012723_pt1 | contig 10585 bp, 9 predicted proteins | sample TergutNt197P3_FD_71548 | JGI IMG/M metagenome (GOLD analysis project Ga0082212, IMG submission 71548) | Neocapritermes taracua P3 segment gut microbial communities from Petit-Saut dam, French Guiana - Nt197 P3 | ecosystem: Host-associated > Arthropoda: Insects > Digestive system > Gut ...
CCGGCAAGTCCGGCCTCTTTGCGGTTTATTGGATTGGAGAATTGAGAGAGTTAGGAGGTTGTTTTTATTCTCTACTACTATGTATATACCCTTTTAATCTGAACTTAAACATACAAAACAAAAAATCTGGTAGAATATTTTAAGAAGCTTTAAGAACAATATATGAACAAGAATGAACTCGGCAAAACAAGTATAGAAGTGACGCCTGTCGGTATGGGCGTCCTGACGATTGGTCGCACACAGCTTGCGCTGTCTCTTGAGGCGGGAGCGCGCATCGTCCGCCACGCGCTTGAAAGCGGGATCAATTTCCTGGATACAGCCGAATATTACCATACCTATCATTACATCAGGCGCGCCCTTGACGGGCTTGAGCCTGCCTTCGCCTCCGGCGCCCTGCCCCGCCCTGTCATTGCGAGCAAATCCCTTGAACCAGGCTATGAAGGCATGCGCGGCGCGATAGAGGATTGCCGGACGGCGCTGGGGATGGACCAAATCGATATCTTCCTTTTGCATGAGGTGAAGCAGCCGCCGGGCCTTATCGGCCGCAGCGGAGCATGGGCCTGCCTTCAGGACGCAAAAGCAAAAGGCCTGGTGAAGGCTATTGGCGTCTCTACACACCATGTCGACGCGGCGCTTGAGGCTGTAGGCACGCCGGGCGTGGACATCCTCTTCCCGCTTATAAACTTCAAAGGGCTTGGCATCAGGAAAGGCGACGGGTCCGGGACCAGGGAGGAAATGGAAGGCGCCATACGGGCTGCTTCGGAAAAAGGAATCGGCGTATTTGTGATGAAAGCCTTTGGCGGCGGAAACCTGAGCAGTGACTATATATGCGCCCTTGACTATGTAAGGGGCCTTCCCGGCGTAGACAGCGTGATGATCGGGATGGGCTGCGGCAGGGATGTTGATGACGCGGTCGCGTATTTTGAAAACAGGCTGCCAAAAGACTTTGTACCCGATGTATCCAGGAAGCGCATGTTCATCGACCGGGGCGACTGCGAGGGCTGCGGCGCCTGCGTCAGGCGATGTATGTCAAACGCGATCCTTATCGATGATGAAGGGATCGCGGTGATAGATGAAAAGGCCTGTATACTTTGCAGTTATTGCGCGGCTGTGTGCCCTACGCGCGCGCTCATCATGCTTTAAAACGTCCCGGAAGTCATTGCCGGGGCAGCTATCCTACAATTCGGAAAAATGCTCGGGGAGCGCTGTCTCCATGTCACACCCATGGTTCGTATCCCCCTCGTCAGCATTGGGGTCGAAGCCTTCAAGGCCCTTGTACGCTTTGCCGTGTTTCTGCGCATAGTCATAGATCGCGCTCTTGATGGCGTGGTCGGCCAGGACCGAGCAGTGGACCTTTATCTCTGGAAGGCCCCCGAGTTCTTCGACGACCTGCTGGTTTGTGACAGCAAGCGCGTCATCGACTGTCTTTCCGATGATCATGTCCGTTGCGACCGACGATGAGGCGATTGCGGAGCCGCAGCCGAAGGTTTTGAATTTGGCGTCTGTTATCACGTCGTTTTCATCGACGCGGATCATTATTTTCATCATATCGCCGCAGACAGGGCTGCCGTAGACGCCCTCGCCGTCAGGGTTTTCCATGTCGCCGGCGTTATGCGGGTTTGTGAAATGTTCTATAACTTTTTCGTTGTACATTGACATTGCGTCTGCTCCTTTATTAAGTGAAATGTTTTTATATGATATTACTGCCCGGAAAACAAAGAGATCTTCCTGAGCTTTATCACCGCCGTCTTGAGCTCCTCGACTGTGTAGTCCAAATCTTCCTTAGTCGTGAAATCCCCAACCGTAAAGCGAAGAGAGCCGTAGATCTCCTCAATGGGAAGGCCTATGGCACCCAGCACATGGGAAGGCTCAAGCGTCGCGGACGCGCAGGCGCTGCCCGTCGAAACCGAGATCCCGGCTATATCAAGCATGAGAAGTATGGCTTCGCTCTCGATATATTTGAATGTAATATTGGCATTGCCTGGCAGCCTTGATACCATGCTGCCGTTGATATAGACGTCAGGGATCTCCTTAAGCACCCTGCCGATGAAATAGTCGTTCAGCTCACGGGTCTTTGTGATGTGCGCTTCAAGGTTTTGCCCCGCAAGCTCCGCGGCTTTGCCAAAGCCTATGATGCCTGTCAGGTTTTCTGTGCCCGCCCTTTTGTCAGACTCCTGCGCGCCTCCATGGATATAACCGGGCAGATTGACGCCTTTTCTGATATAGAGCGCCCCGATCCCTTTCGGGCCGTATATTTTGTGCGCCGACATGCTCATAAGATCCACGCCCAGCTCATGGACGTCGATCGGCACATTCCCGAGCGCCTGCACCGCATCCGTGTGGAAAAGCACGCCGCGCCCTCGTGCGATCGCGCAAAGCTCCGAAACGGGCTGGATCGTCCCGATCTCATTGTTTGCAAACATGATGCTGACCAGCGTCGTATCGTCCCTTATCGCGTTTTTCAGGTCTTCGGGGCGCACAAGCCCATCCTTGTCCACAGGAAGGCTTGTTATCTCATACCCTTCCCTTTCAAGAAACCCCCCGCTATGCATGATGGCATGGTGTTCTATGCACGAGGTGATGATATGCCTGCCCTTTTCTTTTTTCCACATTGCCGCGCCTATGAGCGCCCAGTTGTCGGCCTCGGTCCCCGAAGCTGTGAAAAAAACCTCGGGCGCCTGAGCGCCAATGAGCCCCGCAAGCTGCCCGCGCGCTGTCTTTATTGCCTCCTTGGATTTCTGCCCCAGCGTATAGAGGCTTGACGGGTTTCCGTAATACTCCGAAAAAAACGGCGTCATAGCTTCCAGGACCTCGGCTTTCACCGGCGTTGTTGCTGAGTAATCCAAATAAACCTGTCTGTTTTCCTTTTCCATATTATTCGCTTTCTGCTGTATCCACGATCTCGATCTGTTCGAGTTGCGCCTTGAAGCTTGACCTGAACTTCTCAAGATACTCGGCGCGCAATGCTGCCTGTTCCGCCTTTTCCGCGTCATCAAGCGCCCTCACTTTGGAGGCGCGTGCCAGCTCGTTGATTCGGTCCATCTTGTCTTTATCAAGCATATCCCACCCATTTTCTACATAATTGAACGGGGCAACGCTTTGCCTGTCAGCCCCGAACAGAATACATTATACAACATTACCACTACAATACAAGTGATATGTTGATTGTGCGTATCGAGAATAACGGGCTCATTTTTCCTTATTGCGTAATGATTCCAGTTTTTCCATCCATTCGCGAACGCGCGCCTCACGCCCCTGGTCTGTCGGGCGGTAGTACACGCGGCCAAAAAGATTGTCCGGCAGGCACTGCATATCCGTTATCTTGTCTTCATAGTCATGCGCGTAGCGGTATCCGCTGCCGTACCCCTGATCCTTCATGAGGCGTGTCGGCGCATTTCGGATGACCAGCGGCACAGGCTCTGCCATTGTATCCTGTGCGTCCCGGGAGGCCGAAAGGTATGCCGCGTCAAGCGCGTTCGATTTGGGAGCCAGCGCGCAGTAGACGACCGCATGTGTCAGGTGTACGCTGCATTCCGGCATGCCGATAAAGTGGCATGCCTGGTACGCCGCGACCGAGACCTTCAGCGCCTCGCTGTCGGCCATGCCGACGTCCTCGCTTGCAAAACGCACGACCCGCCGCGCTATGTACAAAGGATCCTCGCCGCCTTCAAGCATGCGCGCGAGCCAATACACGGCAGCCTGCGCGTCTGAATTGCGCATGGACTTGTGAAGCGCTGAGATGATGTTGTAGTGTTCTTCTCCGCCTTTGTCATACAGAAGGAACTTGCGGCTGATAAACTGCCCTATCACCTCGTCGTTGATCACCGTGCCGCCTGCGTTCGTCGCGATCATCTCAAGCGTATTCAGCCCGATCCTTGCGTCCCCGTTTGAGAAAGACGCGAGCATGTCAAGATAACGGTCTTCGATATCAAGCTGCGCGTCTTTTGCGGCGTCCTCGTTCAGAAAGTCTACGGCCCTTCTGAGGAGCGCTTTGATCTCATCTTGCGTAAGCGCGTAGAGCACAAAGACGCGGCACCTTGAAAGAAGCGAGGAGTTTATCTCAAACGACGGGTTCTCTGTCGTGGCGCCGATCAGGATGATGCTGCCCTTTTCCACAAATGGCAGGAACGCGTCCTGTTGGGCTTTGTTGAAGCGATGGATCTCGTCGACGAACAGGATGGTTTTTTGCCCGAGGAACCGGTTGTTTTCAGCTTTCTCCATAACGCCGCGGATCTCTTTTATCCCGCTCGTCACAGCAGAGAAGTCGATGAAATGCGCATTTGTGTGGTGCGCTATAATGCGCGCCAGCGTCGTCTTGCCGACGCCCGGCGGCCCCCAGAACACCATGGACGGTATCTGGTCGCTCTCAATGAGCCTGCGCAGCGCCTTGCCCGGCCCCAGCAAATGCCCCTGCCCGAAGTAACCATCGAGCGTATCAGGCCGTACACGCGCCGCCAGCGGCGCGTACGCCTTGTCCTGGAATAGTGTTTGCTGCTCCATATATACTATTGTACAAAACCACTTCGCATTAGCGCAACCCTTATTCTTTTCCGTCTAAAACCTCAAACCGTGATGTACGCCTTAAGCTTTTCAAAGGTCTTGGCGCCGATCCCGCTTACGTTCATGATCTCTTCGATCCTCCCAAACCCTCCGGTCCTTGTCCTGTAATCAATGATTTTCTGTGCGGTCGCCGGCCCTACCCCGCTCAGCTTCTGAAGCTCTTCGGAGCCGGCGGTATTGATATTTATAAGGCTTTGCGCCGCCCCAGTCCCTGCTGCCCCCTGGCCTTCGGAGGCAGGGCTGCCTGCCGCTGCGCCGCCGCCATAGCCCCCTGACGCCGTTACCTGCCCTGCGGACGGCGGCGCTGTGCCGTCCCGTACCTCGGCCGCTGTCGGGATATACAGCCTGTCGCCGTCGGACAGTATCGCCGCCCTGTTCAGATACTTCACATCCGCGTCTTCTGTCAGTCCCCCGGCCGCTTCGATCGCGTCAGCTACACGGCTCCCGTGCGGAAGCGCAAACAACCCGCTGATCCTGACCGCCCCCCCGACATCGACAAAAATCGCGGCCGGGGCTGTTGCAGCCGTGCTTTGGCCGATCACGTCCCCGCCTGCGCTGCCCTGGCCATCTGCCGCCCCGCCTGCGCTGCCCTGGCCCTCACCATCGGGAATCCCGCCCGCATCAGGATCCTCACTGCCCTCTGCCTCACCGCCGGCGCCGGGGCTTTCCTGCGAGGCGCCGCCCTCGCCGCTTTTAATTATTACATCACCCTGTTTTTCCTCCATAGAGCATTGATACGCGGTAAGCCCGACAAAAACCACTATGAACACTATCAGCCCGACCAAAAACGGCTTACGCCTTCTCCTGTCACGGAATGTCTCCTGCAGATACGCAGTGACCGAAAACCTTCCTCTACTCATTTCACACCTCAAATATTATCATTATAGTTATAACAAACACGGACACTCATCCGCCCCGGAATCGAATCGCCGTCCCGTATATGTATATTACTGGAATATTATATAGAAATCAACCATATTATAGAAATTTTTTCTATAATATGACATATTGGTGCTTGCAGGGAGGCACAGGCGGGTTTATGCCAAAAAGTGCCTGATTATTATTACCGGCAAGGCTATCCGAGCGCGAACAGACGGATAAGCAGCAAAACTGTGATATGCGCCGGATAGAAAATATAAAATCCCCATTTCGCGACAGGGCCGGGCCTTTTTTCCGGCGCCCTTTCCTTATCCCACGCATTGTGCATGAAGATCAGGATCAACGGCAGGGCTTGGCAAAGCAGCACGATCACCATGTGCAGCAGCCTTGAATTCTCCGAGAACATGATAATATACTCGAAGGGCCCCGCGTCGTTTGGGAAATTGTGTGTGATACGCAAAAAGATATAGACCATCATGGCCGCCCCCATCCCGAATACCGTACCATGCCGGCTCCTCTGTGCGATGTCGCATATAAGGATCATGGCCAGGCCATAAAGCCCGTAGTCGCACCAAAAGCCGCAAAGCAGGCAGAGGATGACAAGGACCGCTTTTATCAGGACGTAGCGCACTTCGTGCAGCGACCGCAGCAAAAGCAGGCCGAACAGCATCGTAAAGATCACATTCAGATGATGGAAATTCTGGATGTTTGGCGCATCGCCTTCAAAATACCATATATAGGGAACGTAGGATATGACTGCGAAGACAAGAAGACGAAGAGTGTAACGGTTTGCGTTGCGCGTACGCCTGTACCCAAGAGCCAGCAGGTAGAAGAAAATCGGGGCTGTGAACCGCCCGAACGCATGCATCAAGTACCATGGGCAGTCATAGTATTGCATCTCGATCGCTTTGGTAATGTAAGGTATGTGGTCGCATGCCATGGCTATGATAGCCCAAATTTTAAGAGTGTTAGTTGATAATAACGTCTGTGTTGTCAGTTCGGTTTTCATAATTAAATTTCCGTTAACGGCCTCCCATCCCATCCAAGAATCGCCGTGCGCGTGATCACCGGCGTCAGCGCATCGGCGTCAAGCCCCGAAACATTGCAAAACGCGTCGAAGAAGACTACGGGGTTGAGCGTCTTTCCAGGCGCCGCCGAAAGCGTGACTTCAGCAAGCAAACGCCCCTGGATATCTTTTATTACCCGGTAGCCTTTCATCTCTTCGCGGATTTCCTTTTCGGTTTCTTTGCCGGTTTTCTTATCGGTTTTTTTGATGATCACGCTGTCCCGCCCGAAAAACTCTTTGAGCAACTCAGGGGCTTCCGGCGCGGGGTCACACATGAACTCATATGAAGCCGCAGCCACATATGAGGCAAGCGGTTTTCTTAACGATTCAGGCTTTTCACGCCATGCCGTAACATATACGCCTTCCGGGAGCCGTTCCCTGACGGTTTCCATGGCTGCACAGGCTTCTTCCCACGTCTTTACCATTTCCGTCTCAAATTCAAGCAGTTCGCAGACAGAATGCAGGCCGAGCGATAATGGCAGAACAATGCTCAGCTTCGGATGCGGGTTAAAACCCTGCGAATAGGCTGGCCTCAGACGGGACATCCTGAGCACACGCAAAAACAGCCGCGCCAGGTCAAGGTGCGATATGTAGACCAGGTCGCCTGTTTTCCTGAACTCAAATATGAGTTTCACAATAATGATGCCCTTTCATTCCTGCAGCGCGCATTCCCGTGCCTTTCCATTTCCGATAAGCGACCATGGAAGGGCCGCGGCCTCCCCTGTATACAGGTCTTCGGCCGGCAGCCCCGCTTCGGCAAACGCGGCCAGCCAGTTCCCATAGTCGAAGTGTTCCCGCCAGCTGTCAAACCCGGCGCCCCGCTCCGCCGCCAACCGCACCGCACAGGAGACCCTCCTGTCCCCTTTCGCCAGCAGCATCTCGATCCTGCTCATACGCGTATCGTGATACTTGAAACCTGCGCCCTTGACCTTACGGACCGCGTCTTTCAGGTAATGGATCTTTTCCAGAAGGGTTTCCTCACTGTCCCCCGCCTCCCTCTCAAACGGCGTCCCCGGTTTTGGGACAAAGTTTGAGACGCTGACGGAAAGATTGAAATTGTATTTTTCGCCACGTTCCTGGCCCAGCGCCCTGGCATGGCGGACGGCTTTGCCCGCAAGCGCCGCGATCCCGTCCAGGTCTTCGTAAGTCTCGCCTGGAAGTCCGATCATGAAATAAAACTTGTACTTTGAGAACCCCAGCGGCAGTGCGATATCAAGCGCCCGAAAAATATCGTCCTCTGTGATCTGCTTCCCTATCCTGTCCCGCATGGTTTGAGTCCCCGCCTCCGGCGCAAAGGTCAGCCCCGAACGCTTGTATTCCGCAATCTTTTTCAGCGTATCCTCTTTAAGGGAGTCAAGCCGCAGCGAGGGCAGGGAGAGGGCTACGTTCCGCTGCGCCAGGTCATCCATCAGATCCGTTACCAGATCCTCAATTCCAGGGTAATCCCCGGTGGACAGGGACAGCAGCGATACTTCATCATAGCCGGTATTGTCAAGCTGTGCCGCAAGCAGCCCTTTGATCTTGTCCTGCGACCTGCGCCGCACCCCTTCGCAGGCAAACGAGGCCTGGCAGAACCTGCACTTTCTGTAGCAGCCCCGCATGATTTCTATCGCTGTCCGGTCATGCGTCGATTCGATATGCGAGACTATAGGCCTCTCAGGGAAAAACGCCGCATCAAGGTCTGCCACTCTGGCCCGTCCTATTGTGTCCGGCAGTCCGCTGTGCTTCTTACCGAAGCCGGAAAACAAAGGGAAGGGGCTTTCTGCCTGTTCCGGGAGTCCAGCAGCGCCGGATGCTGAACCGGGGTCCGCGGCAGCGCCGGATGCATAGGCCGGCTCATAAAACGAAGGCGCATAAACCCCGGGCAGGCGCGAAGCCAAAAGCAGAAAATCGTCCCGCCCGGCCTTACCCGCTTCGTGGGCGCCTTTCCATTCAAGAAAAGCATCAGCCAGGGCGGGCAGGGTTTCCTCCCCGTCACCGACACATATAAGGTCGAAAAACGGCGCGACCGGCTCCGCGTTCGCGCAGCATGGCCCCCCTGCGACAACAAAGGGGTCGCCTGCGCAGCGTTCTTTTGCATGCAAAGGGATTTTCGCCAGGCCAAGCATGCGCACGACATTCGTATAGCAAAGCTCGTACTGGAGCGTGAACCCTACCATGTCGAAATGCCGCACGGGCATCCTGTTTTCAAGCGAGAAGAGCGGCAGGCCGTGCGCCGCAAGCAGCCCTTCCATATCGCCGGCCGGAGCAAATACGCGCTCACAAAGCGAATCCGCCCGTTCATTCATAAGGCCGTAAATGATCTGCAGGCCGGTGTAAGACATACCGATTTCATAAAGGTCAGGGAAAGCGAAACAAAACCGGAAAGAAGCCTCGTCCCATTCTTTCCGCTTGCTGCCTATCTCTCCGCCGATATATCGCCCGGGCCGCTCCACTTTTCGGAAAAGCGCAGGCGCCCAAACACGCCCGCCTGTCGCGATCTCCTCAAAAGCTTTCCCCGCCGCCGCCTCGATCTGCGCAATCAGTGACAGCCCCCGCTCTATATTCTCATTGACGCGGGCGATTACCTCAGGCACATCCGCATACCTTCTTTGCAAATCTTCAAGACGCGCCTGGTAGCCGACGTACTTATCCTCTTTTACCGTACGATCGGCAAGCGACACTACCACGGCCGAGTCTATCCCATCAAGGGTTTCCGGGAGCGTAAGTTTCATATGGCGCGCAACGATATCCGCAGCCGCCTTTAGCACATTGCCGGTTATCCCAAAACCTTCAAAAGCCATCTCTGATACCAGCCTGGCGCCCTCCGCGTCGTGGTCTTTACCGGCCCTCGCGATATCGTGCAGATACCCGGCAATCCGCACCGCGTCCGCGTCAAGCCCGGGTACGCCCACCTCTTTAAGCGCTTTACAAATATTGACGGCAGCGTCGCCTACCGACATGCAATGCCTTTTTACATGCTCAGGCGCACCGTGATCGTCCAGGATCTTAAGAAAACAGCTGCGCGGTATTGTTTTTGCAGTGTTCACGTTGTCAGGCCGCGCGTCATTCGTCGTCATACCACTCCATATCAAAATCCTTTATACGGATAGTGCCCCCTTCTTCAAGCCCGCGCGCCTTCAGCTTGCGGATGATCCCGGTTGAAACCAGGTGCTTGTTCAGATACCCCAGCGACCCGGCGTCATTGAAATTCGTTGAGTCAAATATCTTGTGAAGGTGCTTGCCTGAAAGCACAAACGCGCCGTCATCCGACTCGGCGATCTTCACCACGCGGTAGTCAGGGTCGTCTTCGACGCGCGTCACCCTCATCCACTGGCTCTGGTCGCCCCAGGACGGAGCCCCTGCGTCCCCTGTTTCACTTTCAGCCTGTGCAAGTCTGCCCGCCGCCGCGTTCATCAGCTCGCGTATGCCCTGCCCTGTCGCAGCGCTTATAAGGTAGTATCCTGTCCCCTCCCCGTCAAGGTGTGCGACAAGTCCCGAAACGTTTTCGCCCGCCCCCTCGGGGATAGCGCCGCCTGCCGCGCCGCCTTCAAAAGCGCCGATCAAATCAGCCTTGTTAAGTGCCGCGATCTGCGGTTTTTTCATCAGCAGCGGCGAGTAAGCCTCCATCTCTTTAATGACCGTCAGGTAGTCGTCAAGCGGTTTGCGCCCTTCCGAGCCCGACACGTCGACCACATGTATAAGCATTTTTGTCCGCTCTATATGCTTTAAAAAATCATGGCCCAGCCCCGCGCCTTCCGCCGCCCCCTCGATCAGACCGGGGATATCAGCCAGGACAAATGACGTGTTCGCCAGCTCGACAACGCCAAGGTTTGGCGCTATTGTCGTAAAATGGTAGTTCGCAATCTTGGGCTTGGCGCCGGTAGATGCGGACAGCAGTGTTGACTTCCCGACATTTGGGAGCCCTATGATGCCGATGTCCGCAATAAGCTTCAGCTCTATGACGACTGTCCGCTCCTGGCCTTGTGACCCTGCTTCCGCGAAATTCGGCGCCTGGCGCACGGAATTCTTGAAATTGTTGTTGCCAAGGCCGCCCTTGCCCCCGATGGCTGCTACAAACCGCGCGCCGTCCTCCGCCAG
>Ga0082212_10012725_pt1 | contig 10583 bp, 6 predicted proteins | sample TergutNt197P3_FD_71548 | JGI IMG/M metagenome (GOLD analysis project Ga0082212, IMG submission 71548) | Neocapritermes taracua P3 segment gut microbial communities from Petit-Saut dam, French Guiana - Nt197 P3 | ecosystem: Host-associated > Arthropoda: Insects > Digestive system > Gut ...
TTCGGTTTCGACATTGCCATGTTCGGTGATTCCGATGAACACACCGACCTGGGAAGTGTCGATGGAGGACCAATCAATTCCGCTGTCGGCGACCGCTTCGTTGGCACAGTAAATCGCAATGCTTCCAGCACGGGTTCCTCTGCGCAGGTCTTTTTTCTTTTGGTATTTTGTTGCATCGAAATTGCAGATTCCCGCGAGCGTTTTGCCGAAGTACCGAATTTCATAAGGGGACACACCGCTTTTGCCGTTAAGCAAGGCGGATCGGAACTCGGTCAGCGAGTTGCCATTGGGCGCGGTCAGCCCGACACCCGTTATCACTATGCGTTGCGTGAGATCCATACTCCGCATGATACCGTACTGGAAAGAAACGGCAAGAGCGGCGACTCGGATGCCCGGAGTACCGGCTAAATGTTAATTTTTTCCGAACGAGCGAAGTTGGCAAAGCCGCAATCCGGTATTCAGAGACACAAACAACTTTTCTGGAGACGACTATACTACTCAAAGTCAGGGAAATACGTTATAATCACGCATATTCATTTTTAACCATAACGAAAGACCGCATCATGCCCATCGAAAAATCACTTGTTCCCTACAAAATTGCCGACATCAGCCTCGCCGAGTGGGGGCGCAAAGAAATCCAACTTGCCGAAAACGAAATGCCCGGCTTGATGGCACTGCGAAAAAAATACTCGGCTACCAAGCCGCTCAAAGGAGCAAAAATTGCCGGCTGCCTTCACATGACCATTCAAACGGCAGTGCTGATCGAAACGCTCACCGCCCTCGGAGCAGAAGTTACGTGGAGCAGTTGCAACAAGTTTTCGACGCAAGATCACGCCGCCGCCGCAATGGCAGCCGCCGGCGTTCCCGTTTATGCTTGGAAAGGAGAAACCGATGCCGACTTCGATTGGTGCATTGAACAAACCGTCATTTTTCCCGATGGAAAACCACTCAACCTGATTCTCGATGACGGCGGCGATCTCACCGCTCTGCTGCATAAGCCGGAATACGCCGCAATTATGAAGGGAGTCAAAGGGCTTTCCGAAGAAACTACAACAGGCGTTCATCGGCTCTATCAAATGCATGAAAAAGGACAACTCAAAGTTCCTGCCATCAATGTCAATGACTCCGTAACCAAGAGCAAGTTCGACAACCTTTACGGTTGCCGCGAGTCGTTAGTGGACGGCATCAAGCGGGCAACCGATGTAATGCTTGCCGGAAAGGTAGCCGTCGTCTGCGGTTACGGCGATGTCGGAAAAGGTTGTGCACAGTCTCTCAAATCGTATGGAATGCAAGTGGTTGTTACAGAAATCGATCCGATTTGTGCCTTGCAAGCCGCAATGGAAGGCTACCGCGTGATGACGATGGAGGATGCTGCTCTTATCGGCAACCTTTTTGTAACCACGACAGGTTGTTGCGACATCATTCTTGCCCGGCACATGGAACAGATGAAAAACGACTCGATTGTTTGCAACATCGGTCATTTCGACGTGGAAATTGACGTTCACGGTTTGGAAACGTTTCCCGGCATCAAAAAGGTGCAGATCAAGCCGCTGGTGGATCGTTATACTTTCCCGAAGGGGAACTCAATCCTTTTGCTGGCGGAAGGTCGGCTTGTCAATTTGGGATGTGCGACGGGACATCCTTCGTTTGTAATGTCGAACTCGTTCACGAACCAAACGTTGGCGCAGATTGCCTTGTGGACGGAAATTGAAAAATATCCGATTGGCGTGCATTGTTTGCCGAAGATTTTGGACGAGGAAGTTGCCCGATTGCACTTGGAACAGATCGGCGTGAAGTTGACAACGCTGACCGCCAAGCAGGCGGAGTACCTCGGCGTTCCGGTCGAAGGACCCTATAAACCGGAATTGTATCGGTATTGATGGAAGGAGAAAGGAGTAAGGAGACAGAGGGTAGCAAAGTATAAATACAACACACTCAAGGACAGCAGCGATGAGTCAAAGCAACTCTTACACTGTAGCGAATACAAGTTGTCAACCTCAGCATGTACCGACTCCCCATGTCCCGGACTACTTGGTTTGGGCAATTTTGGAGACGTTGTTTTGCTGTCAGCCTTTTGGGATTGCCGGTATCGTCTATGCCGCTATGGCTCTCAGTGCCAAACAACAGGGTAACTATCAACTGGCAATGGAGAATGCCGAAAAGGCAAGATGGCTTTTGTTAATCGGAGTGTCGGGTTATGTGGTCATTGTGCTGATTTGGGCAATTTGTTTGATATTCTTAGTGCTGTGAATATGGCACCGCTATTTTAGTGTGTTGTTATTTCGGTAACATCTCCGCACTCGTTAGATTGCGGTTCGGCAAGTCTCTGGTAAAATGGAAGGGAATCATGTGTTTCCACCCTTTTCCAGATGCTTCCGGTTTTTGAAAACAAATCGCAGTTACCGAACATTACCGAACAGATTGTCGCCTCCTACAAAGAAGGAGGATCGACACACCATCTCGACCACTGCCCACTGCCGAGGTATTCCAGTGTCGTGGAAGTCATCGAAGATTTGAAGGAAATCCTGTATCCCGGCTATCGCAACCGAGATTGCCTTCGGTCGTCCAACGTGGTTTACCACGTCGGTGGAATCGTAGATCGGCTCTATGAACGGCTTGTGGTTCTGTGCGAACGCGCTATCTGCCACGGACAAAACGACAATAACGTTTGTACATTAGAGAAACGGTCTGCCATTGAACAGACCGCCCAACAAAAAACGCTGGCATTTCTACAACTGATCCCCGGTATTCGTCAGGCACTCGCAAAAGATGTCGAAGCGGCATACGCCGGCGATCCCGCCTGCACATCGCTGGACGAGGTTATTTTTTGCTATCCCGGCTTGGAAGCCATCACCGTCTATCGGCTTGCCCACGCACTCGACGAATTGAAAATTCCAATGATTCCACGAATGATGACAGAATGGGCGCATAGCAAAACGGGCATTGACATTCATCCGGGGGCAACCATCGGCGAATACTTTTTTATTGACCACGGAACAGGAATCGTGATCGGCGGAACGGCAGTTTTAGGTAACTGGGTCAAACTTTACCAGGGGGTAACACTGGGAGCGGTCAGTTTTCCGAAAGATGAAGCCGGCGAACTCGTTCGGAACACGAAGCGGCATCCGACGATTGAAGACAACGTAGTAATCTATGCCAACGCAACGATATTGGGGGGCAAAACGGTCATCGGTAAAGATTCCGTCATTGGTTCGAGCGTCTGGCTGACCTCCTCCGTCCCGGCTGGCACAACGGTAACTATCGAAAAACCCGGCTTGAAAATCAGAAATTCCACCGAACATTAAATGTTCCTTGGCAATATCCAATGCTACTTGGTTGTATATCTGGACTTTTCGTTTTTTTCTAAATATGGTGCTCCGGTCTTCCCGAAATCGAATGAGGAGGACTGTAATTCTGTCCTAGGTTCCAAGAAAAGCGGGCAAAATGGGTAAAGTTTATTGAATTTTACGAATTCATAGACTATACTATCTTGCCCCGAATAGTGCGTCCCCGTCGGGACATTAGGAGACCCAAATATGTTGCGGCAACCCATTCAAATTTTCGTTCGGTTCTGTTTCGTCGTTTCTTGTGCTGTGATAAGTCTTGCGCCTTCGTCAAACAGCGAGGTACAATACCGATCTTACACCGCACCCGAAGGAATACACTACGTTGCACTCGGTTTGCAAGCACAAGAGCAATCTGCCGAGCAGCCGGTGGAAGTTGTGTTCCTTGTCGATACGTCGGCGGGTCAAATGGGACAAGCCCGACTCGACACGCTCCAGACCATTGTGTCGGCAATCAATCATCTGCCGAACGGAACCAAAATACAAATTTTTGCAATGGACGTTGAGACTGAACCGTTGATGGACAAGTTCTTCGTCAAGGGTTCGCCTGAAGTCGAATCCGCCCTTAAAACGCTGCATCGCCGCATACCGCTCGGTGCTGCCGACTTTGGCAAAGGACTGGAAACCGTCCGAAAGACTTTTGAGGACGGCGCAAACGATGCCCGGCGGTCAGTGCTCTATCTCGGCGGGGGACGAAGTATGGCAAAAACAGTCTCTGCGGATGTTTTCGAGCAAGAATCCCAAGCCTTTGCCGAAGCAAAAATTGCTTTCACGGCATGTGCCATCGGCTTGCGAACCAATTTCGGATTCATCTCAGCATTTGCCAACCGAACCGGCGGGAACCTGATTGATACGGCACCGAGGGAACTGAAAGTCGATGCTATTGACGAGTCAAGAGTGAATCTCGACTTGGAAAAGGTGGACTGGCAAAAAATCGGCGAGCAAGTTGCCGATTCCGCACTGGCAACGGTCGTTTGGATTGATCCCGCCTCGGTCAAGTTTCCCGAAGATTGGACGGTCTATCCGCTTCAAATGCAGCCGATTCGCAGTGACCGGGCGACGATCCTTGTCGGGACTGCCAAGGGTGAGACACTACCGACGTTCAGTTTGACACTCTCCGGTACAACGGCAGAAGGTCCGGCTACGTTGACAATCCCGTTGGTTCCCGAAGCGGAAAAATCCAGCAACAATTACCTCCGAACCGTAGTTGAAGTGGCAGCCAAAGATGGCGGAGCCGTTTTGCCCATCGTTGGTTGGAATTCATTGTTGCAAATCCACGAATTGTTTATTGCCAATGTTGAGGAGCAAATCAATAAAGCGAATACGGCATTGGAACTCGGAAATCCGCAACATGCAATGACCATTCTGAACGATGTTTTGCGAGCGGAACCGAGCAACAAAATTGCCCAAAATATGTTCCTTACGGCGGAGGAGCAAATGAGCACCATCTTGTCGAACGTGATTTCTGCCGATGAAGGGAGCCTCAATGGAGCGGCAAGCGATGCCGGAATGGGTTCTCCAACATACGTCGATACAGCGATACAGGGGCAGAACCACTTGATGCAGAAAATACAAAAAGAGGTGGAGGTTGCGATTGCAACGGCACAGAAACAGGCATTGTCGAGCGAACCCGATTTTGATGTTATTGCGCAGGAACTTAAACTGCTCCAACAGATGGTTCGGAACAATGGTGCACTCCTGCCTGCAAGCAGGGAGGTGTTGGTGGACCGCTTGGGAAATTCCATCAAACATGTTGAGTGGAAGAAGTTCGAATCTGAGTATCGGGATGTTCAAGACGCAATGCGGGTCGCTGCCACACGTACACGCCAGGAGACCCTCAATGCGGCACAGGCTGACCGAGAGAGGGCAACTCAAATCTTTGCCCGATTTAGAGCATTACTAGATACCGGCGAATTCAAAGCAGCAACAGCAGTTGCGGACACAGCAATCGAAGTGTTGCCTGACCATCCCGGTCCCCATTTTGCGAGGCGGTTGGCTCAAATGAGAGGGTATATTGCCGAATACGAGGAAATTCGACACAAAAGGCACATCGGTTTTCTGGAAACCTTTATGGATGCGGAGCGGTCCTTCATTCCAATACCGGCGGAACCGCCGATTACTTACATTGACCGGGATCGTTGGAAACTTCTTTCGGATTACCGAAAAGAAAAGTATTCGTCGATAGCCTTGTCTGACCCTGATGAGTCGATTAAAACGATTAAGGCGATTTTGGAAAACCGGGATATTCGTCTCAATATCGACGAAACGACCACCTTCTCCGACCTGTTCCGAATGATCAAGGACGAATTGAAGCGGTTGAAGTTGCCGGATATCAACATCAACATGGATATTAAAGCACTTCAGGATGCTGGTGAGTACCGATCCGACTCGATTGTTGCTCCCGAGGGATTTGATCATCCGCGTATGCGGTTGCGCAGCGTGCTGTCGAGGTTGTTGAGCCCGCTCGATTTGACCTACATTATTCGTGATGAAACGCTTCTGATTACGACCGTTGAGGAATCCAAAAAGCGTGAGAACATGTTCATTAAGGTCTATCCGATAGGGGATATTTTCATGCTGGAGAGCGGCGGCGGCATGATGGGCGGCATGGGCGGCGGCATGATGGGCGGCATGGGCGGCGGTATGATGGGCGGCATGGGCGGCGGCATGATGGGCGGCATGGGCGGCGGCATGGGTGGTATGAGCGGCGGCATGGGTGGTATGAGCGGCGGCATGGGTGGTATGAGCGGCGGTATGGGCGGTATGAGCGGCGGTATGGGTGGTATGGGCGGCGGCAGATACAGTCTGCCGGACGAAATCACCCGCAGCACTGCGTCCCGAACAGATCAACTGCTCCAAAATGCTAACGCGGCGGAAGATTGCAACGCTTTCTGGTCGAACTATTTTGCTCAAGAGGACATTGCTCCAGACACCGTTAGAGATGTTGCTCGGCGATTGAGCAGAGCAATGCAAACAGATGGACAAATTGACAAGCAAAGTGCCGACCAGGTTGTCGCATTGGTCGAAGCCGCCATTTTGAGCGGCAATGCACAGCCTTGGATGTATGAGGCATTGACGCTCTCGTTGCACTTTAAGGAGGCTCCGAAAGATCAAGTTCTCCGGGCGGCTCTCTCAGCGGCGGACCTTTGTGAGACTCCCCTTGATCTGCTCAATGTCGGCTTTGTGATGCGGACGGTGCTCGATCTGAAACAACACGCTTTTCCCCTTTATCAGCATGCTCTCGAAAACTTGCCGCCCAAGCGCGACCTCTATGCAGCAACGCTACGGTTGGCAGAGGAACTGTTCGACCAGTACAACGATGAAGAATCACTTCGTTGGATTGGTCTTGCCATCCTTTCGCAAGAGTGGGACGGCGCATTGGGAGCCAAACTAATGCAAGATGCCAATAATGCACTGACAACGCTCAGCAACCGCTTGATAAAGCAGGAACGAGTTGAAGAGTTGCAACTCCTTGCCGAACAAATTCGGGATGCAAAACTCCGGGATTGCGTGGTAACAATCGAATGGACGGGGGATGCGGGAATCGATTTGATGGTACTCGAACCTTCGAATTCGCTCTGTTGGTTCAAAAACCCGCGAAGTCTCTCTGGCGGTCTGCTGAAGACCACTCCGACAACGATATCGACAAATATGAACAACCGGTCTTCGGTCAAGAGAACTTCCTACGTCTGTCCCAGGGGATTCAATGGAAACTATTCATTGATTCTGCATAAAAGTTGGGGAAATTTATCGAATAACCTTGTGAACGTTACGGTGGAAACTAATCTTGTACCGGGTGAAAACCAGTCCGAAGCGAAGGCTGTTCATTTGGAACCCGAAGGAATCAAAATTGATTTCGCTCTCGAGACCGGTCGGCGCACAGAATCGGCAAGCGAAGCGGAACTGGCAGCCGCAGATATGCAGACGACCATTGCCCAGCGGGTCGTTGATCGGAACACGGCACTCTGGCGGCTGCAAGACGATGGTCTGTTAGGACGACAGATGATACTTGCTCAAGACGACGGCGGTGGTGATGGCGGCGGCGGTGGCGGCGGCGGTGACGGGGGCAACGGTACCACAAACATTACCGTCGGCGGCACTACACCGACGATCCTTAACCCAGATATTGGCGATTATCTGCGCGGCACCCGCTATGTTGGCTACGCACCTGACGTGACCCTTTTGGATGTTGGTGCTTTTCTGTTTTTTGGTCCGCAGGATGTTGCTGTATCACCTGATAGACGGTATGTTTTTATGCGTGTCCAGCAACAGTACACAACGTTGCGCAGTGTCGGCGAATACAACACCCTTGGCGGGGGGTTCTCAGGAGATTCAGGTACCGGCAATACCGGCGGTAATAATAACAATATGGGCAGTAGTACTGGCAGTAACAATAATACAGGCAACAACAATAATAACAGTAATAACAACACGAACAGATGAAGCCGTCATCATTTTTGGCAACTGTTTTTGTTGCCCTCGCCTCGGTCGTTTTGTTTAGTGGGCAACGTACTCGCCCCGCCGTTCCTCAGGGACAGCGTCCGCCTGCACCTCCGCAGCGGCAAGCGGTTTCCCCCAAGCCGGCAACGCCTTCTGCCAAGAAACCTGCACCGCCAACAACAACGTTGCCGACGTCGGAAATGCCCTTGCTCTTTTGGTTGCCGGAAGACGTTAAATTTCCTGAAGGAGCATCCTCTCGAAACCTAACGTTGTTCGGCGACCCAAAAAATGAAGGACTCTATGTGAGCCGGACGCTCATTCCCAAAGGGGTGCGAACACTTCCGCATTCTCATCCTGATTCACGCACGGTAACGGTCATATCGGGTGTCTGTTTTTACGGACATGGCGAAGAATTTGACGAAAACCGGATGATACTGATGCCGCCGGGAAGTTTTTTCACGGAGCCGGCAGGCGTTCCGCATTTCATTTGGGCAAAAGAGGGGGATGTTATTGTTCAAACGACAGCCATCGGTCCTTCTGGAACGCAAATTATCCCTGAAAAGAATCCCAGTGCTGTTCCGGGACGACAATAAAGCCTATTTCGAATTGGTCTGACCACACCCCCGTCTGGATTCCTGATCCCCTCACCCTAACCCTCTCCCAAAGGGAGAGGGGACATTATTTTTTGGCGAAAGCCTAAAATCTCACGTCTGGATTTCTGACCGGAGCCTGCCCTCGACCTGATCGGGGGCAGGAAAGACAAAAAAACGTCCAAACCAAATCGGGATACTCTCTAACGAAATTGTTCAATCTTCGTCTTCCCGCGCAACTCTCAGGACTTCTTCAATGGTCGTCGAACCGGCGCACACTTTTCTGATGCCGTCCATGTACAACGTGCTCATTCCTTCGGACTTGGCTACCTTTCGGATTTCCACCGTGCTTGCTTGCTTGAACGTCATTTCCCGAACTTTGGAGGTCATCATCATCAATTCAAACACTGCCATTCGTCCTCGATAGCCGGACTTGTTGCAACTTCCGCAGCCAACCCCCTTCATAAATGTTGCCGTTGCCGCCTGTTCCTGCGTCATTCCCGACTCCTGTAACTCCAATTCCGACGGAACGTACGGTTTTTTGCATTTTTTGCATATCGTCCGAACGAGCCGCTGCGCCATAATGCCGATGACCGAACTCGAAACCAAGTACGGCGGTACTCCCATATCGACCAACCGTGTGATGGCGCCGGGAGCATCGTTGGTGTGGAGCGTGCTGAATACCAAGTGTCCGGTGAGCGAGGCTTGGATGCCCATTTGGGCTGTTTCCAAGTCCCGCATTTCGCCGACGAGAATAATGTTGGGTGCTTGGCGAAGCATGGCTCGAATTACCAACGCAAAATCGAGTCCGATGGAGTGCCGGATTTCCACTTGATTGATGCCGGGCAAATAATACTCGACAGGGTCTTCTGCCGTGATGATTTTTCGCGTCGGTGTGTTAAGTTCATTGAGAGCGGCGTAAAGCGATGTCGTTTTTCCCGAACCGGTCGGACCCGTGACGAGAATAATTCCATTGGGACGACGGATAAGCGACATGAATTTTTTGTAATCGACATCGGCAAAACCAAGTTGCGATAAACTAACCCGGATATTATCCTTGTCCAAAATTCTCATCACAATAGATTGTCCATGGCTCGTCGGAACCACGCTCACCCGAAGGTCGAGGTCTTTGTCTCCGATGGAAAGTTTAATACGTCCATCTTGCGTACGCCGCCGCTCCGCAACATCAAGCCGCGACAAAATTTTGAACCGGGAAAGGATGGAACCCTGCAATCGTTTGGGAATGGTGTCCCGCTCAATGAGTACGCCGTCGATTCGATAACGCACGCGAACCCGGTCTTCAAAGGGTTCAATATGAATATCCGAGGCTCGTAGTTGCACTGCTTCTTCGACGATGAGGTTTGCCAGCCGGACAATAGGAGCATCGCTATCGGCAACGTTTGTTGTACCTCCACCGCCAGCCGAATCGGTGGCAGTAAAATCAATCTGCGTGTCGGTCATTTCTTGAATGAGCGAGTCCGCACTTTCACCGATGCTCTGAGTGTAATGGCGGTTAATGGCTTCCTGAATCAATTCTTGGGCTGCCAAGACGGGTTCAATCGAGCGATTGAGAATGAATCGAAGTTTGTCGAGGGTTTCGATGTCGTTGGGATCGCTCATCAGGATTTTGAGCGTGTCTCCTTCTGCCGCATAAGGGAGAATTTTGTTTTCCCGCGCGACCGATTCAGGAACGAGTTCGACGACCGCCGGAGGAATGGCAACGCCTCGAAGATCGACAAATTCCCGACCATATTCTTCGGCTATGGAACGAGCAATGTCTTCGCTACTGATGTATCCAAGGTTGATGAGTGCATCTGCGACTTTGATGTTGGCACGTTGCGCCATTTCTTGTGCTTCACCAATTTGGGCGACACTGATTTTGCCTTTTCGTTGCAGGAGTTCAAGATAATTTGCTTTTTTTGCCATCGTGGAGGTGAACGGTAGACCGGGATATAAACCGCTTGCGCCCGCTCATTCTACCAACAATACAGAAAAAGGGGTAGCCGGGGACGTTCGGAAGCGGCGAAGGGTGTGTCCAAGTTTTGCGGGGATTTTTATGTTCCCTCTCCCACCGGCGGACTTGCGCCCTCCGCCCTTGTTGCAGCATTGCCCTGACTCAAGGTAGGGAACTGTCCGCAAATAAAAACAGCAAATGACACTTCGCTATTTTACCCATCTTAAATCTTGCACACCTCGTAGAAATCCACCC
>Ga0082212_10012726_pt1 | contig 10583 bp, 7 predicted proteins | sample TergutNt197P3_FD_71548 | JGI IMG/M metagenome (GOLD analysis project Ga0082212, IMG submission 71548) | Neocapritermes taracua P3 segment gut microbial communities from Petit-Saut dam, French Guiana - Nt197 P3 | ecosystem: Host-associated > Arthropoda: Insects > Digestive system > Gut ...
GGATATTTTTTGCCGTCTTTTGCTACTATATCAGGCATAGGACATGTCAATAAATTAAATTCTTAATTTTGGCGAATAATATAGTTCCATTCTCCGTGAAATTTATATCGTTTTAAATTTATTTTTTCAAATTCATCATCAGAAATTTTAATTCCCGTTTTATATTCTCTTTCATCTAATTTTGCTGTTACTTTTAATCCCGTCTCTGTTGTAGTTCCATTAATCAATCCAATAATTACAGCCAGTGACGTTAATGGTTTCCCTCTCCAATTAATGGATATATAAGAAAATAATCTGTGTTCTATTTTATTCCATTTACTTGTTCCGGCAGGTAAGTGACTGACATGAATTTTCAAACCCGTATCATTGGCAAATTGTTGTAATTCGCTTTTCCACAAGCGGTTTTTTAATCCATTACTGCCGCCACCATCAGCATTGATGTATAACTTTCCTGCCTTGGGATACGAAATCTTACCATCATTTTCCCACCAACTGCGAATGGCGGCAACAGAGAAAGAGGCTGTATCGCTACTCGTTCCTACGCTTACCCAACCTTTATTATTATTCACATCATAAATTCCGTAAGGACAAGCCTTCCCATTGGTTTTGTCTATAAAATCATATACATTTACTTCCGTCGGATTTTGCACTTTTACCCATTCTTTTCCATTATTTTTATAGTTCCCTATCAATTCCTTCTTTTTACAATCAACCGATATAACAGGTTGATTGGCAGAAATAAATCTGTTGGACTTGTTATTGATAAATTGAAATTGAGCATCTCTGTCCGGATGTTTACCGCCTTCCTGTGTGCGGCGATTGGATTGCAAACTGTATTTGTTTTGTCGTAATAATTGGCGTATCAACTCGTGGGATGCTTTAAATCCCTGTATTTGCAATTCTTTTTGAATGTTTCTGACACTTTTGCTTGTCCATACGATTACTCGCATCGGGTCGCCTAAGGTATGGCTTTCTACAATATCTAATACAGCCTTTTCCAAGCCTTCCTGTTTGTCTTTTTCCCGTTTTCTGCCGGCGCCATCACGCCTGATTCTGTTTTCTGACGCTTCCGGCAACTCTTTTTTTAACTCTTTTATCCCTAATTGAATGATTTTCTGACTTTTTCCAGAAAGATTTGATACTAAGGTAATGCCTCCCCAACCATAACTTAAAGCCTCATTTGAAAGAAATAGTCTTGTTTGCCTTTCATTTAGATAAGGCAACATGGCGTCAATACGTTCTTTAATTTTTTCCTTTGGTTCCATTTGACTTTTTTCCGCAAAGGTAATACTTTTTGAAAAATTCTTAAAATTTATTTCAGTAGTTTATTTATTGACATCTCCTTAGTATTGTTTTCTGCTCGTTTTGGTTTATAGAAGGGTGCATTTCAAAAATATCACTATTTTTGTGTCTTTTAAAACAAATATGAAAATACCTCTTTTTGTTCAGAATGACCAGTGGTTAAAGCCGTTTGCCAAACAAATTGCGCAGCGTGAAACACTTGCAGTCGCCAAGGAAAAGGAACTGACGCAAGGAGGTTCTTTATCCGATTTTGCCACAGGCTATCTCTATTTCGGTTTGCACCGGACATCGTCGGGCTGGGTGTTCCGCGAATGGGCGCCCAACGCGACAGCAATATACATGATTGGCGAATTTACCGGCTGGAAGATAAATCCGGAATATGCCCTCAAACCGTTGTCCAAAGGCGTATGGGAACTGGAATTGCCATCGGACAAACTGTATCATCAACAGTTGTACAGATTGCTGGTATGCTGGAAAGGCGGACAGGGCGAGCGTATTCCGTCTTATGCCAACCGAACCGTGCAGGACGAACAGACGAAGATTTTCAGTGCGCAGGTATGGAACCCCGAACAGCCTTACGTATGGACTGCTCCAAGCACCACCCCAACCCTCCCCAAAAGGGAGGGAGCCGCCCCCTCTTTGGGGGAGGGATGGAGGGAGGTTGCCCCGCTGATTTACGAAAGTCATGTGGGAATGGCAACTGAGAAGTATCGTGTAGGGACGTTTACCGAATATCGCGACAAAATTATCCCGTATATCAAACAGTCGGGCTACAACACCATTCAACTGATGGCTGTGCAGGAGCATCCGTATTACGGCTCGTTTGGTTATCATGTGTCGAACTTTTTTGCCGTTTCGTCGCGCTTCGGTACCCCCGACGAGTTCAAATCGCTGATAGACGCGGCGCATCAGCAGGGGTTGCGAGTCGTCATGGATTTGGTTCATTCGCACTCGGTAAAGAATGTTGCCGAAGGGTTGAATATCTTTGACGGAACGCCTTACCAGTATTTTCACGGCGACGAGCGGCGCAACCATCCCGCGTGGGACTCGCTCTGCTTCAATTACGGCAAGAACGAACTGCTGCATTTTCTGCTTTCGAACTGCAAATACTGGCTTGAGGAATATCATATTGACGGTTTCCGTTTCGACGGAATTACCAGCATGTTATATACGCATCACGGACTGTCGAGGGACTATACGGAATATGCCATGTATTTCGACGGCAGCGAAGATTGCGACGCCACCACTTATTTGATGCTTGCCAACGAGATGATACATCAGGTAAAACCCGACGCCATCACCATCGCCGAGGAAATGAGCGGAATGCCCGGAATTGCCACGCCGATTGCCGACGGCGGCATTGGGTTCGATTACCGTCTGGCAATGGGTACGCCAGACTACTGGATAAAACTCATCAAAGAACAAACCGACGAAACATGGGAAGTGGGTAATATTTATTACGAACTGAGCCGTAAACGCGAAGACGAAAAAACCATCGGATATGTAGAATCGCACGATCAGGCTTTGGTGGGCGATAAAACCGTCTTTTTCAGGTTGGTGGACAAGGATATATACAGCAGGATGAATGTCGGCGGCAAGAATCTGGTCATTGACCGGGGAATGGCTTTGCACAAAATGATACGTCTGATTACCATTGCTACATCCGGCAACGGCTATCTGTGTTTCATGGGCAACGAATTCGGTCATCCCGAATGGATTGACTTTCCGCGCGAAGGCAACAACTGGTCGTACCAGCACGCCCGCCGCCAATGGAGCCTGCTGAAAAATCCAGAACTGAAATATCGTTTTTTATCCGAATTTGACCAAGCGATGCTAAAGTTGGTTGGCAACGGGAACTTTTTTCTTCGCCCTGCCGAATTGCTGTATGAGAACAAAGTGCAGCAGATATTGGCATTCCGCCGCAGCGAACTGGTATTTATTTTCAATTTCAGTCCCGATCATTCGTACACCGATTTTGGCATCTCTACCGGACCCGGCAAATTCCATGTGGCGCTCAACACCGATTCGCTGCAATTTGGCGGTTTCGGGCTAATTGACGAGTCGCTGAATTATTTCACCGGCAGTATCATTCACGACCGTCCGATGGAGAATAATTTTCTGAAAGTGTACCTGCCGGCAAGGTGCGGAGTAGTATTCAGGAAACTGCCGACAAAGAGTATTTATGATGTTGTGAGATAAGGACAGCAATGATACCATGCCCAACCCGCTGGCGTCCCAAAATATCTTCCATCAATATACGATATATTTTAACAAACAAATAATACGTTGTATTTTTGCCTGTTGAAATAAAAATACCAGTCATGCGTAAAGTTCTCGTAACATTATTGATAATTATCGCGGTTGTGGCTGTGGGGGCGTCTGTTTGGGCTCTTTTTTCAAAAACGGACGAACCTGTTTTGGATACGCTGTATGACGCTATACCGCTTGATGCCGGATTGATTGTAGATGTCCGCGATTATGGCGAATTATGCCGCAGTTTGCGCGAAAACGGTCTATGGAACGCCATTAGCGGCATATCCTCTATCGGAAAACTGAACGGGGAAATGATGCTGCTCGACAGTCTTGTGCAAAACCATGAGCAAATCATGCCTTTTCGCAGCAACATCATTTTTTCCTTCCATCCTGTCGGGAAAGAAGGAATGCAAAGCATCGGCTATGTGAAAATGAGTAACGACAAGGAATTTCGCAATTTGACAGACTGGTTCAAAGGGCATTTTGCCGGAAAGGGCGATGTTTTGCAACGAGTTTATGATCAGGCAAATATAACAGAAGTCGTATTCAACGATACAAAATTGAAACCCTACAGTTTTTCGTGCGCTTATCGTGGCGGAATCCTTGTCTTTTCGCGTTCGTCCATTCTGCTTGAAAATGCCGTCCGCCAGATTGCAGCCGACGACAACATTGCCGCTCATGGGAAACTCGCCGAACTGATGCGCTCGGCGGGGAAAAATGCGCCGGCGAATATTTATATCAATTACAGTCTGTTACCGCGAATTACGTCAACTGTTTTCCATGACCGTCACCGAAAACTTACAGAGCCGCTGACGCGGTTTGCCGACTGGACGGAACTTGATCTGAATGTAAAACCCGATTTGCTGTTACTCAATGGCTTTACCGAATGCAACGCCGGTTCGCGGCAGTGGTTCGAAACATTTCTATCGCAACCTGCCATGTCCGCCACACTGGTTGACGCCATGCCGTCCAATACGTACTCGTTTCTTTGGATGGGAATACGGCGGATAGAACAGTATTTTGCGGACTACGGACAGCATCTCGAACAGCATAGGGAAACCAACCGCAAGAAAGAATTGGAACGCTTGAAAACATCCTTTCGGATTGATTTGCCGAACGATTTTTCCGGACAGTTCGAGGACGAGGCGGCGCTGGTATATGCCAATGTCGGACAGCCGAAGTCGAAGGACGAACCGTTCGTTCTTTTCCGTATCAAAAGCGCTTCGTCGGCTATCAGTATGGTTGAAGAATGGCAGAATGGCGTGAAGAAACGCAATACCGGCGGCGTCGACAAAAAAACGATGGTTTTCGACCAGCAGTTATCGTTTACGGCATACCGTCTTCCGTTTGATGTTCCGGGAACCCTTTTCGGCGATATCTTTGCAGGCGAAAACTACTGGTGCGTGGCGGCGGACAATTATATGGTTTTCAGCAGTTCGCCCGACAATCTGCAAAAATATCTGCGCTACACGGCATTACACGCAAGCCTTCAGACCGATCTCGGCTATGGAAAAGCGGCTAACCTCTTTTCTACGCGCAGTAACCTGATGTTTTACTGCAACCCTGCACTTTCGGACGGACTTTTCGAGAATGCCCTGAAAAACAACCTGTTCGCAGATATGCAGCAAGCCGCCGGTACGCTTTCGCAAATGCAGGCGATGGTATATCAACTCAACAGCGCCAGTGGAAAACTGTATAACAACCTTTTCCTGAACGGCAAAGCCATCGGCGAAGCTAAACATTCGCCGGCAGGAACGCCGATGGTTGCCGGAACGCAGACTTCATGGGAAAGCCTGCTGGATACGGTCATTTCGTTCAAACCGCAATTGGTCAGGAACCACAACACCGGCGAAACGGATATTTTCGTGCAGGATATGGCAAACAATATCTACCTGCTGAACAATGTCGGGCGGATACTCTGGAAAGTCAAACTTCCGGAGCCCATCATCAGCCCTGTATATCAGGTTGATATATTCCGCAACGGAAAATTGCAAATGCTTTTCAACACAAAGAATAATCTTTATGTCATTGACCGTCTGGGAAATTTTGTCGATCCGTTTCCCGTCAGATTGAAATCTCCGGCAACAGGGGGCGTTGCCCTGTTCGATTACGACAACAACAAGCAATACCGGATGATGATTGCCTGCGAAGACCGCAAGGTTTATGTTTACGACCGAACCGGAAAACCGGTGAACGGTTGGAGCTTCAAGCAAAGCGAACATCCGTTGCAAACCGATGTCTATCACTTCCGTACAGGGAACAAGGATTTTATTGTCTTTGCCGATAAATACCGCGTGTATATCCTCGACCGGCAGGGACGCACACGGGTTTCGCCTGAGCGTAATCTTCCCGTGGGACGCCGGACTTCGATTGCGCTCGATCAGCAACGCTCACGACTGGTGTTAACCGACACCGTGGGAACTGTTCACTACATTTCCCTTGTTAACGGCAGTATGACGCAACAAATCATCAAACCCTTTCCGTCTTCGCATTTCTTTATTTTTCAGGATGTAGACGGCGACGGACAGGGCGATTTCATTTTTGCGGCGGGCAACAAATTAGAAGTATTCCGGCAGGATGGAAAGCAAATCATGAACGTAGAAACGGAAGAACCTGTCGTCATGCGCCCGTATGTTTACGAATTTGCAGCCGCAGATTTGCGGATCGGAATCGTGCAGCCGCAGAGCAATCATATCTGGCTGTACGACAGCAAGGGAAAAGCAAGTAAAGGGTTTCCGCTGAAAGGAAGTACAATGTTCTCAATCGGTCGTTTAGACAAGTCGGGCAGTAATTTGAACCTGTTTGTGGGAAGCAAAAACAGTTTTTTGTACAATTATTCTGTCAAATGATAAGGAAACGTTAATATTTACATCTTTTGTCATGCAGTATGAAAAAATCATAAAACCAATGGTTGTATTAAAAAAAAACGTACTTTTGGGAACATTAAATCTAACCCTAAATAAACCAAATCAATGAATACAGATAGACGTAATTTCATCAAAACAACGGCTGTTGCAGCAGGACTGATGGGTATCGGAGCGATGGCTAAATCCTGTTGTTCTTCCGCCTCAACCGCTAATAATGTAACGCTTAACCTGTCGTTTCAGGAAGGAACACTTCGTGCGGAAAGCGAGGGTAATCGGTTGACTTTAAAAGATAAGTTAGACATAATGGAAAGGCTTGGCGTTACCGGATTAGAACCCGGAGGGCGCGGTCTTGCCGGTCGTGTGGACGAATTTAAAGAAGCATTGAGCGGGCGTAATATCAAAATCAGCGCTATTTGTGCAGGTTTTCAGGGATTTATGCTCTCTGAAGACGAAAATGTCAGGAACCAGTGTCGTGATACCATGCATGAGATCATTGTTGCTGCCGGAGCTTTAGGTTCAGTCGGTGTAATCATTGTACCGGCGTTCATTCGCCAACTCCCTGTCATGCCGCATACGCAAGCGACTCGTGATTTCCTCTGTGAATGGTTCAACGAACTTGGAAAATTTGCAGTTGAAAACGGAACAACTGTTATCCTGGAGCCTTTGCGCCGAAACGAAGCATTCTACCTGCGTCAGGTTGCTGATGCGGCTTCTATATGTCGCGACATTAATAACCCCGGTGTTACTTGCATGGGCGACTTTTGGCACATGACTCAGGAGGAAACGTCGGATATGGGTGCATTTCTTTCAGCAGGTAAATATCTGCAACATGTTCACATTGCAGGTCGCGTAAGAAGAACCATACCCAATCCGGAAGTGGAGCAAGACAACTATGTAGACGGATTCCGTGGGTTGAAAATGATAGGCTATGACAAATATGTCAGTTATGAAGGTGGAAACGGACCGGAAGATCTCCTGTCGGCATCTGTCAAATTGCTGAGGGAACAATGGGAACAAGCATAAAAAAATAAAATGATTCTCGGATTTTTCGCCTAATTTTTTTATCTTTCCTCTAAAAATATTACGTATAACTTACCTATCTATTGTCGCCTATGTCTCTGCTGAACAAAGGATACCATTTATGAACACTATGAAGAAATACTCAACTTCTTTGTCAATCGCTCTACAAACGCTTCAGCAGAATCATTTAACGCGAAAATCAAAGAATTTAGAGCAAATTTAAGAGGCGTAGCAGATGTAGATTTCTTTTTGTTTAGATTGACCAAAATCTATGCGTAGTCCACAACTTTTGCGGATGAGCCGTTTTTAATATCAGGAAACCGAATATCTCTTTACCGCAATGGTTTCAATTTCCACCAATGCCTGCATGGGCAGTTCTTTAACGGCAAAGGCAGCACGTGCCGGCGGCGCCGACGGATAATAACGGGCATATACGCTGTTCATACCGGCAAAATCCTTCATATCAGCCAATAGACATGTCGATTTCACCACATCGGCATACGAATATCCGGCAGCGGATAATATGGCGCCGATATTCTTCATCACCTGTTCGGTTTGTTCTTCGATACCGCCTTCCACTATTTTCCCGCTTTCCGGATTGATAGGTATTTGCCCCGAAATAAACAACATTCCGTTGGTTTCGACGGCCTGGCTGTATGGCCCGATTGCTTTGGGCGCATGATTAGTGTTGATGATCATTCCAGATTAAGTATTGTTTAAAGTTTTGTAAGGCATTTTAAATGATTCAAATTTGTTAATAAAACAATTAATCAACATTTTTCCTTCTTTTGTTCTGTTTTCAACAAGAAGAACACTGTCATCAAAACTTATTTTATTGTTTATTGAATCAACAAAAATATTTGCATATATAAGTACTGAATCGTCTATAATGTAAAAACCATCATTGGGCTGAAAATCATATCGAATAATTTCTAAATTTGATATATGCTTACTGTTTTTCATTTCTTCCCAAATTTCGATAGACAAATCAGCTTTTCTTTTTAATGAATCATCATAAAAACCACTATTCAAATCGTATGATTTCAAAAAAACTGAAGCGTTTTCAATTTTTAGATTTGCTTTTGCTTTGAATATCGGTGCAACCCTATATGTAACGACTGAAAATATTCTCAAATCCTGTATATAGGATTTTGTACCGACAGCATAGTAAAAAGCATCCAAAAAACTCATAACTTTAAAATCAGTCTTTTGGGAAATTTCTCGTTCGGCAACAGTTGTCAGCCAAGATTTTATTTCCATTTGAGCGCGTTGCATTTGATTTAAGTTAATATATGTAACGCCGGATATATCTGAAGCCAATTTTGCCTCGTTTACTCTACAAAAGCAAACATTGTTTCTTGACAAATGACCGCAAAACAAACCGTATTCAATCAGAACATTATCGCGCACACTGCTGACAATTCCTTCCCTGTACCAGATTTTATCATCTTCGTTGAACACAAATATTGCTCCCCCAACATCCCTGCATATTTTTTCGAGAGATTCAAATGTATAATGGTTAGGGGTAAACAATCCAACGCTGTTCCACAAAATTGGTACATGTCCTGCTTCTTCAATCATTAATGCTATTCTTTCCGCAAATGACAAAGACTCTTGCGAACTTCCGATGAATACTTTCATACAACCACTCCTAAAATATTAGTTTTTTTAACAAAAAAGTGCAGCCCAAGCCACACTTTTATTCCTAATTCATCATTCCTAATTCCTAATTGATTAGTATTCCCACAAATCCTGCTCACGGTCGAAGATTTCCTGTTCGATGCGTTGAGATTCATACAGCGCATCTAATCCTGACGCATATTCATTGATAGCGCGGTTATTATACACATTTCCTACTCTAACAATCCGTCCTTCGTAGCGATGCTGCATAAAAAAATCGTCGTAAGATATATTCTGCGCATCATTGAAATTGTTGAACACCGGATGACGAGCCAGCAATGGTCTGGCTTCGTCCATATATATCCAACAGACCGGTATTCGCGAAGGCTGATCAGCACCCTCCCTCAAATACATAAATACAGGCTGTATACCGATGACTCTGCGGTTATATGTCGAATGTTTCTTATCGAAATATCTCTTTTCTTTAATTAAAATCCGCTGAATGTTCTCATCGTCCAACAGGTTTTTCCCTTGTATGAAAAGCGTTGTGTCATTACCTGTAAAGGGGCTGATTGACGATTCTGTTCTATCACTTTCTTTCAAACCCGGATCCGATTGTACATCTTCCCATGTAATCTTCAACGCAAATTCATCGCTGACCGGAAACGGATGGTAAGGCGTAATTTCTCCCCTCTCTACACCTTGCATCAAGAGAGTGAAAAAATTAACCCTGCTCCCAATTGTTTTTGGTTGAGTGGGAAAATACAACGGCAAATTTTGCTTTTGACGTAAATCTACCTCTACCCAAACGGTATATTCCCACAGGATATCTGCCTCCCTGACCGGTGCATAAGGAACCGGTTTCTTGTAAGGGATGTTTTCTTTCTGGTATACTTCAATTTTAGAGTCGAGCGCCGTGGTGGTCGAATCAACCCTTGCTGCCGGTTGTTGCGCCGAAAGCGTACCGGCAGTTAATAAACCCCATACCAGAAAAATATTACTAATGCGCTTCATATACAAAATGATTAACTTCATTAATTAATGGATAAAACAATATCTCTTAAATCTTGTACCTTGTTGTTACTGGTGTTTCTTGCTTTGATACCTCTGAAAAACACCATTTGCCCTTTGGTTAAACCATTGATCAGACTCTTTTGTTCAGCAGTGAAACCTGCATTTGTTGATCGCATGTTTCTTTCGCTCCCGCCCTGTATTACTGTCATGGTAAATTCGGTAACTACATATCTTAAATCGAAAAGGAAATCTTCCATTTCGGCAACTACGCCCGCTTGAGAAGATAAAACATTTCTATCAATGCTACCGGTGGATTTACCTCCTACCTTTGCAATGGGAGTAGGAAGATTTTTAACGCGAAAATCCATTTTATCAGTTATGGTTCTTCCGTCAACAATGCCCGATACTGTTATCGTTGCATTACCGGCTGCAGTTGGTTTCGCCATCCATTCGTTTCCTGATCTGGTTATTGATCCGTTGGTCATTTTAACTTCCACTCTATTAGAT
>Ga0082212_10012727_pt1 | contig 10583 bp, 8 predicted proteins | sample TergutNt197P3_FD_71548 | JGI IMG/M metagenome (GOLD analysis project Ga0082212, IMG submission 71548) | Neocapritermes taracua P3 segment gut microbial communities from Petit-Saut dam, French Guiana - Nt197 P3 | ecosystem: Host-associated > Arthropoda: Insects > Digestive system > Gut ...
ATCTGTAGTCCGCAAGTAAAGCGCGTCCTCTTCCGTCATCTCTTCGAGTGCTACAACGTTATGGTGCGGATCAAGAAACGCAAGCGTCGGCGGCATTTTGTGCGGCGCAATAATTCGGGCTTCTTTACCCAGTTGGAGCAGAATCTCGCGCATTGCCAGTGCACTGCCGATGCAGTCTCCGTCGGGACGGTGGTGGATAGTCAGAACGATTTTTGATGCCGAACGGACTACCTCGGCGAACCGTTGCCAATCAATGGGTGTTTGCATAAGTGGTTCCACTATTGTAACCCAAACGGTACCATTTGCAAGATGTGGAAAAACACCATGGAGTCGGTTAACCGATACTCCGGCAACAACAACGGCAGCAGCACATTGCACACAACATCAAAACCGGCGGCACAAAGAAAAATATCGCAAATCCCACTCCTGCGATTGCGATGGCTTTTGTGAGGCTCGGCGTTAGCGAAATGATCGCCTGTGACAACTGCGTAACCTGTCCCGGTGCTCGCTGTTCCATTGCTATCTCAAGAATCCGATCTTCGATCCGCTCCAGTGTCTTGTTTGTCCGCTCTAATTGTGCTTGATCAAATGTAACGTCAAGCATTTCTTCTGACTGATTCACGCTGTTTATCAGTTGCTCGTTGTATTTATTGGTTAACTCCTCGACCAGAATCTCTTGCGCCCGAATTTCCATGCCGAGTTCGAATAACTTCGTTTCCTCCTGAAGGCGAAAAAACGCCTGCACCGATTCTTGTCCGTCTTTGGAAGCAAGACTCGAGATTCGTTCGTCTATTCGCTCCATTTGTTGATCGAGTTCCACGATCCTAGGATCGTCTTCACTGTACACTCTAGCCAGTTCCGTCTTTTGCTTCCCTAGCACTAGTCTCTGTCCACTAAGGGTCTGTAATTCAGGGTGATTCTGTATAAGTACCGAAATGGGAACAACGTTTGGGTTTTCTATCCGTTCAACAATGGCTTTATATTGTGCCCGCTGTGTCAAAATTCTTGCTTCAGCAAAGCAAATATCTTGTACCAATGACTCTCCACGTAAACATTCGACGTCTGCTGATATTCCAAACACCTGCATGGCAGATTCTTTTGTTTTTCGGCGAATGCGTTCCTGAAGTGTTTTTGCTACCTGTTGCTGACGGCGTTCTTCTAGTCGCAGGCTGGTGACCAGGTCGTTGTACATTCGCCGAGACATTTCATCAGAAAATTTAAAAAACTCATCAGTAACGGCATTAACAATTTTTTCGGACGCTTCTTCCGAGTCCGTTTTGATACCGACGGACATGATTTCCGAATTGTGGATGCGCTCGACCCGAAGTTTCTGCGCGAGCCATGCCCTTTTGTCCTGTTGTTGATCCATGATTTCCAATCGGGCAATTTCGGGACGTTCCAACACATTGTCGAGCACGATGGGACTCCACATCAGGGCAATTAGCGTATTCACGAAGGAGTCGTACTCATGTTCAGTAATCCGGGATCTTTCAAAGAGAAAGTCCGGTTTCACTGGAAGGACGCGTATGAGTGCCACTGCCTCGTACTGGGGCAGGCAGACCAAAAAGAGCCCCATCGCCGCGAGCGAGCCCAGTATTAGCCCCGCGAGCAGAGCGTAGAACCAATGGCGGCAACGCAGGAAGAAGCAACCCCGCGCTATTTCTTTGATCGGAATGTTGACATCGGGAGACGCTTGTTGGGGCTGTTGGGGCACTGCAATACCTTTCGTGGAAACCGAACACGTCATTGAGCGTCATTTTACTCGTCCGATTGCTGTGTGTCAAGAAAAAAAAAGTTTTTTTCCGTCTGTCCGCAATCATAGTCGGCATATCACTCTGCAATTCATTTTCCCCACAACTCCTTGATCGTTTTTTCCAAATTTTTCCCATTCGGAATCGTATCGGACATCGGATTGGCACGGAAGCGATCTCGTCCCCTACCGGGAGTTACAACTCGCCCGACCGGCATCTGGAGAAAACCACACGGATCAGTCTCCCGCAACCAGTTGTAAGCATATTTCAGCCATTTGTTCCTGAATTCCTCGCTCTGCAAATAAAACCAACTGATTTCATCGTAACCCCAGATGAAATGGGCGTTCATTGTCGAAGCACCCGGTGTCCGTGAAATGCCGAAATTGTCGAACTCTACCAGATACGGTAGCGAATCACATTCCCAACCACTTGGTGTTGTACAACCCAGGCTACGTTTGAACAATGAATCCAAGTAGCCGACTTCGAGAATTGCCTCCATCGGCTTGTCCTCAATTTCCTTGATTCGCAACGGGAAGGAATTGAAATCCAGCAGGCTTTTTCCGTTGACAACCATGCCTCTTCTTGGTGTGTGGGCATCCAAGATGATCCAACCGCACGGCGTTTTGGTTTTGGCAAGTTCCCGAATGTGTCCAATGACGGCAACCCAGTTTTTTAACTCGGGATCATTCATGTCCATCAGATTGACTTGCCCTAGATGAAAGGCTTCGCAACCGGTTTCCATGTAGTACCCTGCGAGAAAGACGAACCAAAGTTGCGATTCCGTTCGGGAAATATCGGGAACGCTTGATCCGCTTCGCCAGTGATCGACCATTCTGCCCTGGAGATTGAGCATGTCCTCGTAGCGGAAGTTCCTGTCTTCGGGGGGCAGTCCCAGGGTTTCAAACGCCCAATCGGGAATCTTGATCTCGTTGACCCGCGTACTGACGATTTCAAAGAGACACGCTTGAAAAACAATGTCGGGATCAAATTCGCGAATTTTCGCAACGACTCGTTTTGCCTCTTCGAGGAAGAGCGGATTGTTAAGTACATCTTCTCTGCCCCAGCGGTAGATAGCGCGTCCGATAAACTTTGCTCCGATGTTGCGGATCAACCGGATGTCATCTTCCCTGTCGGGGAATCCTCCGTCGGCTGCGAGATCATCATGTTCGAGTACCCCCGTCATTGTGATCGAGTGTTGAAGGTAATTTTCCAGTACACGCCTAGAAATACCACTAGAATCGAAATGATAATCAGAATTGCGGTCTACACTCAGGCTGACACCACTGGCAAGGAACAAGACAACGAACGTGAGATGGGGGAATGACCTCATAGGACAATCTGTGGGTTTAGGGGTTGTTGATAGGGTTTCTTTCCGTTATATGCCAAACGTCGGAGGCGTTATTCGGTGGAGTGCTTTCGTGGCGGAACAATGTGCCTTTAACCACGGCACCCATCAATTTCCAAACTTATAATGTTTCCGCACGGATTCTTGGACGTTCCACGTGCAACTCATGCCTTGCGGAAAGACGACGATGTCTCCTTTGCCGAACGTAACCGGCATGCCGCCGTCGGGTGTAACCGTTACCTTGCCTTCGAGAATCAGGCAGGTTTCTTTTTCGGTGTACACCCAAGGAAAAACCGAGGGCTCTTTTGTCCAGATGGACCAAGAATGGCACCCGAGATTGTTGATCATCTCCGCAGAGGGATTCTTCGTTACTTCAATTTGCATCGTAGATGACTCCTGTCGGTTGGAACGTGCACGCATGAATTATACCCGATTCAATCCTTTTCCTGAAGACTCGGTACACATTTTTTCACTCGTTTTGCTATATTGGGTTCCATGCCAGTACGAATCGCCCATGTGACCGCCTCGCCCAATTTCGGCGGGGTCGAACGTATTATCCTCGAAGTGGGGAGTGCCCACCAACGTACCAAGGATGTGGAACAAATTTTTGCATCCTTTCCTGAAGGCGGCAATGCGGACCCTTTTCTCAGGGAAGTGGAAAGACTCGGCTTTACCGCGTACCGATTTCAAAACGACATGCCGCATCTCATCGCGGCAACGCTTGAGTTCGTTCGCCTTCTCAAACGGCATCAAATTCAACTCCTGTGTGCTCACGGACACAAAGCCCGAATGCTCGGCTGGTTCGCCGCTCGACGGCTTCGAATTCCTATCATCGGGGTTTCGCACGGTTGGACGGGAGAGTCTCGAAAAGTTCAACTCTACGACCGCATCGACAAATGGATGCACCGAAGGATGGATCACATCGTTTGTGTTTCGCAAGGACAAGCGGACAAGGTAGTTCACTTTGGCACACCCGCCAGTAGAGTCTCCGTGTTTTACAATGCAGTGCGGATAGATCGATTCGATAGACCAGCCGACATTTCGTTTCGGCACCGGTTGGAGGCAATGTTCCCGAACAAACCGAAATTGATCGTCGGCACCGCCGGTCGCCTTTCGCCGGAAAAAGGATATGACGTTCTTGTGACCGCTACCGAGCACCTGTTGAAGTCGGGATTGGACATCGGATTTGTAATTTTTGGCGAAGGTTTTTTACGTGAACCGCTCCAAAAGCAAATCGACGAAGCAGGCATTGCTTCGTCCGTAGTCTTGCCGGGATTCACCGACCAACTCGATCAATATATGCCCCATTTCGATTTGTTCGTTCAGTCTTCTCACACGGAAGGCATGCCAACCGTTCTTTTGGAAGCGATGGCAGCACGGACTGCCGTTGTTGCAACCCAGGTCGGTGGAACCGGTGAATTGATCGCCGAAGGTTCGACCGGTTTGATGGTACAGCCGAATAATCACGAAGCCCTAGCAGAAGCGATGCGAAAGGTATTGAGCGACGACGACCTTCGACAAATGATGAGGACAAACGGACGGCAACGTGTCGAACAACATTTTACCTTCGAGCCGCAAGCCGAAAAATACTGGGAATTGTTCTGCCGGTTGCTACAGCACGAAGAGGCGAAATCGACAGAGCAATCGTAGCGAATTCCTCTCTCTGTTCTCATCTGATAACATCTGTAGTGAATAATTATGGTGCATAACGACTTACCCCGCCGCATTGCGGCAAATGTCCAGGAAGTACGGCAGCGGATCGAGGCGGCGGCAGTCAAAAGCGGTCGTACCGGTAATGAAGTACGTCTGATTGCGGTCAGCAAATACGCTGACCTAGGAGACGGCGTAGTCGAAGCATTGCTTGCCGCCGGTTGCTGCGAACTCGGCGAAGCGAGACCGCAACGATTACTCGAAAAGGCGGAGTATTATTCTGGGCTTCCCGTGCAATGGCACCTCATCGGTGCATTACAGCGAAACAAGGTGCGGAAGATTTTGCCGACAGCCACTTTGATTCACTCGCTCGATTCTCTCCGGCTTGCCGAAGCAATAGATCGGATAGCCGCCGAGGAACGATTGCCACCCATTCAATGTTTGTTGGAAGTAGCAATTTCGCAGGATTCCGAAAAGCATGGTTTGGAACCGGAAAATGTGCCGGAGGTGCTGGACGCAATGGGAACATCCAAGAATATCACTGTGCGGGGCTTGATGGGAATGGCAGGGGTAGAATCGAACGACTCGCAAATCCGTCGGGAGTTCGAATTATTACGGAAAACGGCAGAATGGGCACGCAGACGCGGAGTACCGCCGAACGTATCTCTTTCGGAACTGTCGATGGGAATGAGCGGTGACTTTGAAATCGCGATTGAAGAAGGAGCAACCCTCGTGCGTGTAGGCTCAATGTTGTACCAATGATGCGGTTTCTGTTCATGGCGGTCTCTGTTTGACAACCGTCAGAAAAATTCCTGGAGGTTATGGTAAAATGACGGTCATCAAATGCACACTCAAGGTCATGCCAAACCCGTCGTGATTTTGCTCTATACCGTTGTTGCAGCGACGGCTTGGAGGTATTTTGCCTTTCCCGATTTGGGAATGGAACCGACACTCTCCGATTTTTGGCTCGGAGCAACTCCCTTCTTTGCCGCCTTTGTCTTGTTTGGGTTGATACCAATGGGTATCATTAAATGGGGATTCCGCGAACAACTTGTGGACTACGGCTTGCAACTCGGAAACACCCATCGTACCGTCCGGTCATTCCTCCTAGCGGCACCACTGATCGTGGTGATAGCGATATTCACGGGACACAACCCGGCGTTCTACGATGTCTATCCACTCAATGAGACTCTCCGGCAGCCGCATACCACTATCGATATTTCTCTGTTTGGGACTCATGCGATGTGCTATCTGGGTTATTATTTCGGCTGGGAATTTATGTTTCGGGGTTTTATACAACATGGTTTGTCCGAACGTTGCGGTATGCTGACGGCGATCCTTGTCCAAACGATGGCATCGACGATGCTCCATTACGGCAATCCCGTCGCAGAAGTGTTCGGATCGATCATCGCCGGACTCGTTTGGGGGTTCATTGCCTATCGGACTCGGTCGATTCTCTCTGGTATCGGTCAGCACGCTCTTCTCGGTATCGTGTTGGACTGGGTGTTGATCTTCGGCGGAACGGAGGAGTAAACGAGTTCCCTCAAAGAGCCAGGAACGGAATGCTCCATAGTCCCTGGGTCATCTGCCGGCGTTCTCGCGGACGTGTCAATGCAAAACAGGGCACAGGTCGCTGAAAACGGTTAGTTTTCCTCTGCGTCCTCTGCGGTTCAATTTTACAGCAAAGTACGCCAGGGATTAGCAAAGGGCGCAAGGTTTTTCCCTTGATTACGCGGTGGGCTCCGTGTCGTCAGCCGCGCCATTACTCTCCGCTGCGCCTTCGATCTTTGGAATTCGCTTGATGGCAACGAGCGTGTCGCCGTCGTCGAGATTCATCAAACTAACCCCTGTGTGTTGCGTCCACTCACTTCAGATCATACTGTGTGCGGTAGCCCGGATTGGTGTCGGGACGCATCGCATTCGGATAATTCCAATCCGTCTTGACATTCACCGTCGTCTCTTTGAGTTGCCGAAAAACGTCATACGGATTCTCAATACCGGAAAAACGTTTCAACAAGGGATGCCCCTGCTGACTCACTTCGCCAGTGTTAAACAGGATCGAACCGACACCGAACATTTTTTCAATCGGATTCACATTGACCTGCACATCCCGGATTTTGTCGTAGTCGATAATCTGATAGTCGATTCCGAACACGCCGCTCCGCATCAACACCCGCTTGTTCGTGAAAGCGTAAGCCGTATTGCCGTGCGAAAAATAGAGCCAGACCATATACAACGGACTTCCCCAGCATGGGAAGAGCCATATTGTGAAAAACGCAATAAAGAAAATCGGTGGCGGACCATTGACATGCATTGGCATACTCATGTGCGTCGAGATAATTCCGAATCCAAGAATTCCCCAGATGATTCCAACGGCGAGAAACGGCAGACCGGTACACATGAAGACGGTAAAATTCGGTCTTCCCGACCAGAGGATATTTTCGTCCCTGTCGAGAATGTTGCTAAATAAGTGTTCCGTGTTCATGGGAACTTCGATGCAAAAGGTAAATCAGTACACGTGATTATACCATTTCCTGTCGCCATTTTTGATTAAGGGCACATTTGCCGTGCAGTTTTACTGTTCTCGTCCCGACGGGACGTAATGTCTATAACCCCCGGCGTAAGCCGGGGAATCATGCTCACACAACGAGGTAGCCCCAATGGGGCGAAATAATACGGTTTTGTTGCGCCCCATCGGGGCTTATGGGTGAGAGAGAACGTGCGAGTCCGGCGGTTTACACCGCCGGTTATAGAAATTATGCCCCGTTGGGGCTTTTCGCAATCTTAAGATTGCGGCTCTGCATCTCCTTCGTCTTCCGCACCGTTGTTCTCCGCCGCTCCTTCAATTTTTGGAATCCGTTTGATGGCAACGAGCGTGTCTCCTTCATCGAGATTCATCAAACGAACTCCCTGCGTATTGCGTCCCACCACTCGGATATCCTTCACTGCAATCCGCTGAATTTGTCCCTTTGCCGTTATCATCATCACTTCGTCCTCGTCCCGCACCCGACAAATGCCAATGACCGAACCGTTGCGTGCCGTCGTCTTGATGTCCTTCAAACCTAAACCGCCGCGACGCTTCGTCGTGTAACGCATAGTGCCTCTTTCTTCGTCGCTGTCGTCGGTGTCTTCTGGTTCGCAATCTAAAAATTGCGGCTCTGTTTGCGAAACGTTTGCGTCATCTTCTGCTGCCGTCTGCCGTCTGCCGTCTGCCGTCTCCTCCTCGTCCATCGGGGCTTGCTCCGCTTCGATGGTTCCATTGGGACCTATCGGGGTGCGCTTTCCATAGCCGTTTTCGCAAGCCGTTAGGAGCATCCAATCCGGTGAGGCAACGACCATACCGATGGCGTAATCATTTTTACGGAACCGCATTGCCTTCACGCCGATTGCCGCCCGACCCGTTGCTCTTGCGTCCGTGTGCCGAAACCGCACAGCATTGCCCGCCGCCGATGAAATAATCAACTCATCACCGGGTCCGACGACCGTTGCGTCAATCAACTCATCCCCTTCACGCAACGTGATCGCAATGAGTCCGCCGGGACGTGGTCGGCGATAGGCAGACAGTGCCGTCTTTTTGAGCAAACCGTTTTTTGTTGCCATCGCAAGATAGTGATCCGGTGCGTCGAAGTCCGACACCGCCAAACAATCTTGTATCTTTTCCCCTTGTGCAAGATTCAGCACGTTCACGATGGCACGTCCCTTAGAAGTTCGATCCAAGTCAGGCAGGGCGTAAACCTTTTGCCAGTAAACCTTTCCGAAGTTCGTAAAGAACAGCAAATAATTGTGCGTCGACGTTACAAAGAGATGTTCGATAGGGTCTTCTTCGAGAACTTTGGCACCAATGACACCCTTACCGCCACGCCGTTGCGATTTGTACGCGGAAACAGGAGTTCGCTTGATGTATCCGCCGCGAGAAATCGACACGACAACCGCTTCCTCTTCGATCAAGTCTTCGATGTCAATATCGGTTGCCGAGTCGCCGGAAATTTCCGTCCGCCGCTTGTCGCCGTGCTTCGCTTTGATCTGTAACAAGTCTTCCCGAATGATGTTGCGAATCAGCAACTCATCGGCAAGAATTTTCAGGTATTCACCAATTTCCGCTATCAAGTTTCGGTATTCGTCGCCGAGTTTTTCCTGTTCGAGATTGACCAAATGTCCGAGTGTCATTCGGAGAATCGCATCGGCTTGAACCGGCGTGAGCGTGTAATTTTCCCGAACACCCCGCTCCGCTTGGAAGTCGCCAAAACCTTCCCCCAACGCCCGTTGCAACATTGCCGACGGACATTGAATCGTCATCAACCGCTGCTTCGCTTCCGCTTGCGTAGAAGAGGTGCGAATGGTGCGAATCACTTCGTCAATATCGGCATGAGCAATGATGAGTCCCTCGACGGTGTGCCGACGTTTTCGTGCCTTTGCCAGCAGAAATTGCGTCCGCCGCCGAATGACCGTAATGCGGTGCCGAATGAATTCTTCGATCAATTCCTTGAACGTGAACAGCCTCGGCTTGCCATCGACCAACGCCAATAGAATAATCGAAAACGTATCTTGTAGCGGCGTGAATTGAAACAGTTGATTCAACACGACATTCGGGTCGGCATCTTTTTTGACATCGACGATGAGCCGAACAGGTTCTTTCAAGTCGGAATGGTTATGTACAGCGGCGATGCCGGGAATTTTTCCCTCTTTGGCGACGGTTTCGATCTTCTTTTCAATATCATCCCGCATCTGCTGATAGGGCAGTTCCGAAATGATGATACGATTGCGTTTTCCCTCTTCGATTTCGGTCTTTGCCCTAATGGTTATGGTGCCGCGCCCCGTCAGGTAGCCCTGATGAATGCCCTGCCGACCGCAGATGACCCCGCCGGTGGGAAAGTCGGGACCGGGACAGATTTTCAGGAGTTCCATCGGCGAAATGCCGGGTTCATCCAGTACGGCAATCGTTGCGTCGCACACTTCGCCGAGGTTGTGCGTCGGAATACTCGTTGCCATCCCGACGGCAATACCGGTGGAGCCGTTGACCAAAAGGTTGGGAAATCTCGACGGAAGCACGGTCGGTTCGGTGCGTTGTTCATCGTAAGTTGGAATGAAGTCAACGGTATCGAGTTCGAGGTCATCGAGCAGGAGCGCGGCGGCGGGAGCGAGCCGGGCTTCGGTGTACCGCATGGCGGCGGGGGGCATGCCGGCAATGGAACCGAAGTTTCCTTGCTTGTCGATGAGGACTTTCCGCACGACCCATTCCTGTGCCATCCGAACGAGAGTCGGATAAATGACCACGTCGCCGTGCGGATGGTAGTTTCCCATCGTTTCGCCGCAGATTTTGGCACACTTGGTTCGCTGGGCACCGGGCGACAGATTGAGGTCGTTCATGGCGACCAGAATGCGGCGTTGAGAGGGTTTGAGACCATCTCGGACATCGGGAATTGCCCGGCTGACGATAACGCTCATGGCGTAGGTCAGATAACTGTTCTTCATCTCGTCTTGGATGGAGAGTTGGAGCAGTCTTGTGCCGTCTTGGATGGGAGTGAATGCTGTCGATTCGTGAGGCGTGCCGCTTTCGGACATTTATTTGGATGAGACGTAACTATTTGAAATATAAGGACTTCTGCAACGTGTGTTTTGCTGCCGAAACCGCTTGTTATTGTATCAAATTTTCGGAATTTTACAAGCGGGGAAAGAGCAGTGCCGCAATCTTTAGATTGCGCTGGACATTCCGTTAGGAATGTCTCTTTTGGTAGAAAAACGCAGAATAAGATTATGGCATTCCAACCAAACTGCGCCCTTAGTAGCACTGAGTCGTCCCCCATTCGCGCCCTTATTATTTGACGTGGAATAAGGAC
>Ga0082212_10012728_pt1 | contig 10581 bp, 11 predicted proteins | sample TergutNt197P3_FD_71548 | JGI IMG/M metagenome (GOLD analysis project Ga0082212, IMG submission 71548) | Neocapritermes taracua P3 segment gut microbial communities from Petit-Saut dam, French Guiana - Nt197 P3 | ecosystem: Host-associated > Arthropoda: Insects > Digestive system > Gut ...
CAGGAGCGGATCATCCGGGATGTATTCGGGATATTAAAGCCCAATGGCTGCCGGCAATTCAACACAGCCTACGTTGAAATCCCCAAAAAACAAGGGAAGTCGGAGCTTGCCGCCGCCGTCGCCCTTTTGCTCACATGCGGCGACTTCGAGCATGGGGGCGAAATATACGGGTGTGCCTCAGACCGCCAACAGGCCAGCATCGTCTTTGACGTGGCCGTGAGCATGGTCGAGCAATGCCCAGCGCTGAAAAATCGCATAAAACTGATGATCTCCAACAAACGGATGATATATAAGCCGTTAAGCAGTTTTTATCAGGTTTTATCGGCGGAGGCATACACAAAGCATGGCTTAAATGTTCATGGCGTTGTTTTCGACGAATTGCACAGCCAGACTGACCGCAAATTGTACGACGTAATGACCCACGGTTCCGGCGACGCCCGGAAACAGCCGCTGTATTTCCTGATAACCACAGCCGGGAACGACACTAATTCAATATGCTACGAGATACATTCCAAAGCGAAGGACATCCTGGAGGGCCGCAAGCACGACGCCACATTTTACCCGGTCATCTACGGGGTGGACGAATCTGAGGATTGGACAGACCCGGAAGTGTGGATAAAAGCCAACCCGTCACTGGGTATCACTGTAGAAATCGAAAAGCTCCGCGCCGCCTGCGAATCCGCTCGGCAGAACCCAGCCGAGGAGAACCTTTTCCGGCAGCTCCGCCTAGACCAATGGGTAAAACAGAGCGTTCGTTGGATGCCCCTCGAAAAGTGGGACAAATGCGCGTTCACGGTTGACGCTGAACGGCTCCGGGGCCGCGTATGCTACGGAGGCCTTGACCTTTCTTCCACCACTGATATTACCGCATTTGTGCTGGTGTTCCCACCACTTGACGACGATGATAAATATTACATCCTACCATATTTTTGGATGCCGGAGGAAAACATCGACCTCCGCGTCCGCCGCGACCATGTGCAGTACGACCTTTGGGACAAACAGGGCTTTCTGCTGACCACCGAGGGAAATGTGGTGCATTACGGCTATATAGAGCGGTTCATCGAACGCCTCGGCGAAAAATACAATATCCGTGAAATCGCTTTTGACCGATGGGGCGCGGTGCAGATGGTACAGAACCTTGAGGGGCTGGGCTTCACGGTCGTGCCGTTCGGTCAGGGTTTCAAGGATATGTCACCTCCGACAAAGGAACTGATGAAGCTGATATTGGAACAGCGCATCGCCCACGGCGGACACCCCGTCCTGCGGTGGATGATGGACAATATATTCGTAAAAACCGACCCGGCGGGCAACACCAAGCCGGACAAGGAAAAGTCCACCGAGAAAATTGACGGCGCGGTAGCGACCATCATGGCGCTTGACCGCGCCATCCGCTGCGGCAACGATAACAGCGAAAGTATATATAACGAGAGGGGGTTGTTGATTTTATGAAAATAGCTCTCTGTGTTTAGTTATATAGCATAGTATTCCTGTTTTCATTTTCGTAAAAAGAAAATTTTGCCTTTTTATAAATTTAGTGTTGACAACGTACACAGATATAATGTATAATGTTTACACAATAAACAGAAAGGCGGTGTTGTTATTTGGATGACCTCGTAGGTATTGCGGAAATTGCGAAGATGTTTGATGTATCACCGGCGGCGGTGACAAACTGGAGGAACCGCTTCGATGATTTCCCCAAACCAGTAACAATTCTCAAATCGGGTCCCGTATTTAAAACGGAACAAATCGAAAAATGGAACAGGAGGAAAAACAATATGGCTACAAAAACAATCGCGTCTATCAACCTTAAGGGCGGTGTCGCTAAAACAACCACCACTATCGGCCTCGCGCAAGTATTATCCGGCGTATACGGGAAAAAGGTGCTTGTCATTGACCTCGACCCCCAAACCAACGCAACTACCATGCTCATCGGTGAAGAAAAATGGCTTGAGCTCGATAATAACGGATATACTCTTGCTACGCTTTTTTCGGATGCAGTAAAGGGTGAGGATAACTTCGATTTGTCCGAAACATTGCAAAAATCTGTCGGAGACATAAAAGAAGCGAGAACACTTGACCTTTTACCATCGAGTTTACAGCTTATCGACTTACAAGATAAACTTACACTTATGCCTGCCGGTCAATTTGGCACACGCAACCCCGTTACAATTTTGTTAAGAGGAATTAAGGATATTCTCAAAAACTATGATTATATCCTCATAGATTGTCCTCCCAACCTCGGATATATTACTCTCAACGGACTTCGGATAGCCGATGGTTATATTATCCCAACGATTCCCGATGTGCTTTCCACATATGGGATTCCGCAAATTGTAACGAGAATCAACAAGTTTTCCAATGAAATCGATGCAGAATCGGGTAATAGCGTTGTTCCTGTTGGTATCGTGGCCACTAAGGTTCGCGGTCAAGCACCTATACATCAACGGACGCTTAATTTAATGCGCGGTAATTCCGGCAAGACAATGGGAGATTCAAATTTACTATACCCGATGGTTTTTGACACATATTTTGCCGAAAGCGCACAGATGGCTGAGGCTGCCGAATTTCAAGACGTGGATAGAACCCTACGGCAAAAGTGGGGTTACGGCGGCCAGTACGCTACATTTGAGGCTTTTGCAGATGAATTTATAAATGCTTGCGAGGGGGTTTAGTATATGGCGAACAAAGACATACTTGCGATTTGGCAAAAAATCAATGCTGTTATTATTGATGAGATAAAGACCAATGCGGATTTCGCTCGAAAAATGAGTGAGGTTTTGGGCGACGATGTCTCTGCTTCCATCACACCGAAGAGAAAGAACCGCCGCCCTCCTGCTAAAATTGACCCTTTCCAATTGCTCGAACAAGGCGAAAGTGAATTATCCGAGGCACTTTCGAGGTTGAGTGTTGACGAATTAAAGGATGTAATATCTGCGAACGGTATGGATACTGCTAAACTTGCGATGAAGTGGAAAGACCGTGAAAGGTTGGAAAAACACATCATCGAAGCAACTAAACGAAAATCCGCTCGCGGCGAGGCGTTTTGGAATACTCAAAGTCAATCGGATAACGATACCATTTAGCTTATAACTTTTTAAGGGAAAGCATCCGTTTCGGCGGGTGCTTTTTTGCGCCATTTTTTTGGAGGTGATTCATATATGAGCATATTGAAGGGGCTGTTCCGTTCCCGCGATAAGCCCGAAAACAAAGTCGGCGGCGGTTTTTCATTCCTGTTCGGCGGCACGTCCTCCGGCAAGCCGGTCAACGAGCGGACGGCGATGCAGACCACCGCGGTGTACGCCTGCGTCCGCATACTGGCCGAGGCTGTGGCGAGCCTGCCGCTCCACCTTTATCAATATGACGCGGACGGCGGGAAAAAGCGCGTCGCCGGCCACCCGCTGTATTATCTACTCCATGACGAGCCGAACCCTGAGATGACTTCATTCGTGTTTCGTGAAACGCTGATGAGTCATCTTCTTTTATGGGGCAACGCCTACGCGCAGATTGTCCGGGACGGGCGCGGCCGTGTGCTGGCGCTGTACCCGCTGCTGCCGAACAAGGTAACTGTGGATCGGGCGGTAAACGGCGGAATCGTTTACACCTACAAACAGGATGCTGGCGGCGACTCCGTCACGCTGCGGCGCGATGAGGTTCTGCATATCCCCGGACTCGGCTTTGACGGGCTGATCGGTTACTCGCCGATAGCGATGGCAAAGAACGCCGTGGGTATGGCGATAGCGACCGAGGATTACGGCGCGGCCTTCTTCGCCAACGGCGCGAATCCGGGCGGCGTCCTCGAACACCCCGGCACGATAAAGGACATTCAGAGGGTAAAGGATTCATGGAACGCCGCCTATCAGGGAACCGGCAACTCGCATAAGGTGGCGGTGCTTGAGGAAGGCATGAAATTCCAAGCCATCGGTATCCCGCCGGAACAGGCGCAGTTTTTACAGACGCGCAAGTTTCAAATAAACGAAATTGCCCGCGTCTTCCGTATCCCGCCGCACATGGTCGGGGACTTGGAAAAATCCAGTTTCAGCAACATAGAGCAGCAGTCGCTGGAATTCGTGAAATACACACTCGACCCGTGGGTGGTGCGCTGGGAGCAGTCCATACAACAGGCGCTCATCCTGCCCTCCGAAAAGCCGGGACTGTTCGTCAAGTTCAACCTTGACGGCCTGCTGCGCGGCGATTACCAAAGCCGTATGAGCGGCTACGCGACCGCTCGGCAAAACGGCTGGATGTCGGCGAACGACATCCGGGAACTGGAGGACATGAACCGTATCGCCGCCGAGGAGGGCGGCGATTTGTACCTTATCAACGGCAATATGCTCCCGCTCAAGGACGCGGGCGCTTTTGCGAATAAATACCGAAGGGAGGAGGAAACCCAATGAGGAAATTTTGGAACTGGGTGCGTGACGAAAACACGGAATCGCGCACCCTCTACCTTAACGGCCCCATCGCCGAAGAAACTTGGTGGGGCGATGAGGTGACGCCCGCGATGTTCAAGGAGGAGCTGCTGTCCGGCAGCGGCGCGGTCACGGTTTGGATTAACAGTCCGGGCGGGGACGTGTTCGCTGCGGCGCAAATCTACAATATGCTGATGGAATACACCGGCGCGGTCACCGTCAAGATTGACGGCATCGCGGCTTCGGCCGCGAGCGTCATCGCTATGGCGGGCGGCGAGGTGTATATGTCCCCGGTCAGCATGATGATGATCCACAACCCGTCCACCATCGCGTGGGGCGACAGCGAGGAAATGCGCCGCGCCAAAGAAATGCTGGACGAGGTCAAGGAAAGCATCATCAACGCCTACGAACTCAAGACCGGGCTGTCCCGCACCAAACTCAGCCATCTTATGGACAGCGAAACGTGGATGAACGCGAACAAGGCGGTCGAACTCGGCTTTGCCGATAAAATCCTGTTTGCGGAGGACGAGAACACGGATGACGGCAGCGCGGCGTTCTCATGGAACAAGGCGGACGGTATGCTGTTCAGCCGGGCGGCGGTCACCAATTCCCTGCTCGGCAAGATACCGAAGTCCAAACCCGCGGAACCCGAAAAACCGCAAGGCACACCCATTGAGTCGCTGGAAAAGCGGCTCTCTTTAATTTCACACTAAAAATTTATAGGAGGACTATCACAATGAGTAAAATTCTCGAACTGCGCGAAAAGCGCGCGAAGGCATGGGACGCCGCCAAAGCCTTCCTCGATACCAAACGGGGCGGCGACGGATTGTTGTCCGCCGAGGACACCGCGACCTACGACAAAATGGAAGCCGACGTTGTGGCGCTCGGCAAGGAAATCGACAGGCTGGAACGCCAGTCCGCCATCGACGCGGAACTGGCGAAAGCCACAAGCAGCCCCATCACCAACAAGCCCGCGGGCGATACCGGCGAGGAAAAAACCGGGCGCGCTTCCGGCGAGTACAAAAAATCCTTCTGGAACGCCATGAAGGGCAAAAACGCCGCCGTGGTGCTGAACGCCCTGCAAATCGGGACGGATTCCGAAGGCGGTTACCTTGTGCCGGACGAGTTTGAAGCCTCGCTGATTCAGGCGCTGGAGGAAGAGAATATCATCCGCAGGCTCGCCACCGTGATCACCACCGGCGGCGACCGTAAAATCCCCGTCGTGGCTACCAAAGGCACGGCCTCTTGGGTGGACGAGGAAGGCGCTGTCCCCGAAAGCGACGACAGCTTCGGGCAGGTTTCCCTCGGCGCGTTCAAACTGGCTACCATGATTAAGGTTTCCGAGGAACTTCTCAATGACAGCGCGTTCAACTTGGAGTCCTACATCGCGCAGGCGTTTGCCGGGCGTATCGGCAGCCGCGAGGAGGAGGGCTTCCTCATCGGCAACGGCACGGGCAAGCCCACCGGCATATTCGCCGCTACTGGCGGCGGGCAGGTCGGCGTCACCACGGCGTCCGCCACGGCCGTCACGCTGGACGAGGTTTTGGATTTATACTACAGCCTCAAATCCCCGTACCGCCGAAACGCCGTGTTCGTCATGAACGACAGCACCGTCAAGGCCATCCGCAAGCTGAAGGATTCCACCGGGCAGTATCTGTGGCAGCCGTCCGTAAAGGAAGCCACGCCCGACACCATTCTCAGCCGCCCGCTCTATACCTCCGCTTACGCGCCGGAAATCGCGGTGAGCAATAAAGCCATCGCTTTCGGCGATTTCAAGTATTACTGGATTGCCGACCGCGAAGGGCGTGTGTTCAAACGGCTGAACGAACTCTACGCCGCCAACGGTCAGGTGGGCTTCATGGCCACGCAGCGCGTGGACGGCAAGCTGACTCTGCCGGAAGCGGTCAAACTCCTGCAAATGAAAGCGTCGGCGTAAAGAAAGCGGGGTGGGCGGCGTGAAAAACGAAACCAAGTTACTGCCGAAGGTCAAGGCGAATCTGATACTGGAGCATAAAACGGACGACGACATGATCCGGGGCTTCATCCGCGCCGCCCTCGCCTACGCGGAAAGCTATCAGCATTTGCCCGCCGGTCAGTATTACAAAGACACCCTGCCGCCGACCACCGAACAGGCCGTCGTTATACTGTCGTCCCACTTTTACGAAAGTCGGGACGGCAGTACCGGCGGCTTCTTCGCGGATAACGTAAACGCGGCGGGGCAGGTTTGGCAGACGGTCAACCGGCTGCTGACGATGGAAAAGAGGTGGGATGTGTGAGTTACGGCAAAATGAATCAATTTATTGAAATTGTGTCCTGCGCTCCCGCGAAAGACGCGGAGGGCTTCGCCGTTCCCGGCGACACCGTCCTCGCCAATGTCCGGGCGTACTTCGAGCCGAAGAACGGCACGGAAAAATGGCGCAACAACGCCGTGTTCGCGGAAGCCTCCGCGCTGTTCCGATTCCGTAAAATCCCCGGACTGACGGTTGACGCCGCTATGGTTATCATTTGCGGCGGCGAACGGTATAACATCATCTCCGCCGAGGACGTTCGCGGGCGCGGGATGTACATTGAGGTCTTAGCAAAGACGCAGAGACCCTCCGCGGGGGTGAGCGGCAATGGCGCGGGCTGATATGAAGATGCCGGATGATTTCCTTATGAAAATATCCGCGCTGGGCGACAAAACGGACGAAATTGTGCCGAAGGTGCTGGAAGCGGGCGGCGAGGTCATGCTGGCGAAAATAAAATCGAATCTGCAGTCGGCGGTCGGCAAAAGCACAAAATACGGTTCACGCTCCACCGGGGAGCTTGCGGACGCGCTGGGCGTTTCCGGCGCGCGCATGGATCGTGAGGGCAACTATAACGTGAAGGTCGGATTTTCCGAACCCCGGCGCGGCGGCGAATCCAACGCGAAAATCGCCAACATCATCGAGTACGGCAAACACGGTCAGCCCGCCAAGCCGTTTTTGAAACCCGCGAAATCGGCGGCGAAATCCGAGTGTATTTCGGCGATGGTTTCCAAGATGGAGGAAGAGGTCAATAAGATATGAGTATTTTAACCGAATTGAACGCTCTCTTGGACGGGCTTGGCGTATCCGTGGAAACAGGCGTGTTTTCCAAGAAAGCCCCGGACGAGTATGTTGTCGTCACTCCGATGGCCGACACCTTCCCCATCCACGCCGACGACCGGCCGCAAGCCGACACGCAGGAGGCGCGGCTGTCCCTGTTTTCAAAGAGTAATTATCTGCAGCGGAAAAACCAAATCGTGAAGGCGCTTATTTCGGCGGATTTCACGGTCACCGCCCGGCAGTATATCGGGCATGAAAACGACACGGGGTATCACAACTACGCCATAGATGTGGCGAAAAATTACGAACTGGAGGATTGAATAATATGGCAACGATTGGACTTGACCGGCTCTACTACGCGCCGGTCACCGAAGCGCCAGCCACAGGCGAGGAAACCTACGGAACGCCCGTCATACTGGCGAAGGCGATATCCGCCGAACTGTCGGTGGAGCTTGCGGAAGCGACGCTCTACGCCGACGACGGCGCGGCTGAAATTATCAAGGAATTTAAGGGCGGGAAGCTGGCTCTCGGTGTGGACGACATCGGGCGCACCGCCGCCGAGGAATTGACGGGGGCTTCCACCGACGACAACGGTGTGCTGGTATCCGCAAGTGAGGACAGCGGTCAGCCTGTCGCTATCGGCTTCCGGGCGAAAAAGGCAAACGGGAAATACCGTTACTTTTGGCTGTACAAAGTCAAATTCGCCGTGCCGTCCGACAGCTTGGCTACAAAGGGCGATTCCATCACATTCCAAACGCCCAAAATCGAAGGCACGGTCATGCGCCGCAATAAATTGGACGGCAACGGGCGGCATCCGTGGAAAGCGGAGGTCACCGAAGGCGACACCGGCGTGGAAGCGTCTATCATCACCGGCTGGTATTCGCAGGTCTATGAGCCGACCTTTGCGGCGACGGGAGGTTGATGAACATGGATAACGAGAGGAAAGCGATTATCTGTATCGGCGGCGCGGAATATGAGTTGATTCTCACCACCCGCGCCACAAAGGAAATCGCCAAACGCTACGGCGGCTTGGAAAACCTCGGCGAAAAGCTGATGAAGTCGGAAAATTTCGAGATGGCGCTGGATGAGATTATCTGGCTGCTCACGCTGCTGGCGAATCAGAGCATTTTGATACACAACATCAAACACAAGGACGCGCCGAAAGAACCGCTGACCGAGGAGGAACTGGAATTGCTCACCTCGCCGCTGGAACTGGCGGAGTACAAGGCGGCGATTACCGAGGCTATGTTCAAAGGCACCAAACGCAACATCGCAAGCGAGGACGATGAATCAAAAAACGCGGAAGTCGGGTAAGCGACGAGGAGTTGTTTACCCGGCTTCTTTATTACGGCACGGTACATCTGAACCGCTCCGAGGAGGAAACGTGGCTGACGCCCATCGGTCTGCTGATGGATTTGTGGGAGTGCCACAAACAATTTATCGGGCTGGCGAAGCCGCGCATCGAAGTCAGTATCGATGATGTACTGCCGGCAGGGTTGGATTAAGGAGGTGATGGCGGCATGGCGGACAATTTTGGGTTAAAAATAGGCGTCGAAGGCGAAAAAGCCTTCAAGCAGGCGTTGTCGGAAATCAATCAGTCGTTTAAAGTTCTCGGTTCTGAAATGCAGCTTGTGACGAGCCAGTTTGACAAAAACGATAAAAGCGCCGCCTCCCTCACCGCCCGGAATACGGTTCTCAATAAGGAAATCGACGCGCAGAAGGATAAAATCGCCACTTTGAAATCCGCGCTGGATAATTCCTCCGCGTCTTTCGGCGAAAACGATAAACGGACGCAGAACTGGCAGATACAGCTTAACAAGGCGCAAGCCGAACTCAATGGCATGGAGCGGGAGCTTGGCGATAACGAAAAGGCGCTCGAAGACGTCGGCGATGAGATGCAAAACACCGGCAAAGAAACCGACAAGCTGGGCGATGAGTTGGACGATACCGGCGACAGCGCGGACGACGCGGGCGGCAAGTTCGAGAAGCTGGGCAGTATCGTAAAAGGCATCGGCGTGGCGATTGGCGCGGCTATGGCTGCCATCGGCGCCGCTACCATAGCGGCGGGCAAGGCTCTCTACGATATGGCGAACGAGGCCGCCGCCGCGGGCGACCGCGTGGACAAGGCTTCGCAGAAACTCGGCCTGTCCGCCGAAGCGTATCAGGAATGGGATTATGTGCTGTCTCAAAACGGCGCGAGCATCGACAGCCTCGGCGCGGGCATGAAGGCTCTGCAAAACACAATGGCGGGGCTGACCGAGGACGGCGATAAATCCTCCGAGGCATTCAAGCGCATCGGTATTGATTTTGACGACATCAAAAGCAAGTCCCCGGAGGAAGCCTTTGACATGACGGTCAAGGCTTTACAGAATATGCCGCCCGGCGCAGAGAAGACCGCCGCCGCTATGAAGCTGCTCGGTAAGCAAGGCATGGAGCTTATGCCGCTGCTGAACCAAACTGCCGAGGAAACCGACGCCCTCAAACAGAAGGCTCACGACCTCGGCATGGTCATGTCGGAGGAAGCCGTGGCCGCTTCGGTCAAGTACACCGATTCTGTGGACACGCTGAAGCGGAGTTTCACCGGTATAAAAAACTCCATCGGCGCGGAGCTGCTCCCCGGCATGACTATGATTGCCGACGCTTTCACTGGGCTTATTAGCGGACAAGAAGGCGCAGGCGAGGCACTGAAAGCGGGCGCGGAGGAAATCGTCAAAAGTATCGGTGATTTAGTTCCCCGGCTTCTCGGTCTTGTCAATTCCATCGTTTCCTCCGTGGCGGAGGTCGCGCCGGACATCATCGGTTCGCTGGTGACCGCTATCGTGGATAATCTGCCAGCCGTCATCAACGCGGCGGTGAGCATTATAACAACCCTGCTCGGAGGCATCGTCCAAGCCCTGCCGCAATTAACGGAGGGCGCGTTACAGCTTGTGCTTTCGCTTGTCGAGGGCATACTCAACAATCTGCCGGCGATTTTAGAAGCCGCTATTCAAGTGGTGGTTACGCTGGTACAGGGCATATCCGACGCGCTGCCGAAACTCATCCCCGCCATCGTTCAGGCGGTGGTCACGATGGTGCAGGCGCTCATCGACAACCTCCCGATGATATTA
>Ga0082212_10012729_pt1 | contig 10581 bp, 8 predicted proteins | sample TergutNt197P3_FD_71548 | JGI IMG/M metagenome (GOLD analysis project Ga0082212, IMG submission 71548) | Neocapritermes taracua P3 segment gut microbial communities from Petit-Saut dam, French Guiana - Nt197 P3 | ecosystem: Host-associated > Arthropoda: Insects > Digestive system > Gut ...
TCCTTGTTTGCCCTTGCTTTGTGTGCAAGCAGATGAACCGTCCCCTTGCTTTCTGGACGGCGGCGGAAAAGTGTAGTACAATCATTACGTAATGCTTGTGCAGGCGCCGGCGGTGATTCTTTCCCGGAAATGGTTTCAGGTTCATTTCAGGTTCGAGTTGTATATTTTAAGATAATAGTATAGCTGTCACGGGACGTTGGGAACGAGTTAGGTATAGGCCTGTATCGATGAGGTAGTGTCATTGAAAGTATTAATGGTTGAGGATGAGCGGGATTTGGCGGAAGCCGTAAAAGCGGTCCTGCAGAAAAACAATTTCGCCGTGGATCTGGTTTCCGACGGCGAATACGGGCTGGACTGCGCGCTGACAGATATTTATGATTTGGTCATCCTCGACATCATGCTGCCGAAAATGGACGGGCTGCGCGTGCTAAAAGAAATGCGAAACGCGGGTGTGACGACGCCTGTCCTTATGCTGACTGCACGGGGCGACATCCGCGATAAGGTCATAGGCCTCGACGGCGGCGCCGATGATTACCTGCCAAAGCCGTTCCATATGGACGAGCTCTTGGCGCGGCTGCGCGCGCTGGGGCGGCGCAAGTCCGACCTGCAAATTGGCGGCGTCATGCAGATCGGCGCCCTCAGTTTCAACCCGGGGTCGCTGAACATCACCGGCGGCGGGTTCGAGATCGGGCTTACACTAAAAGAATCACAACTGCTCGAGCTGCTCTTGGAACGCAGGGGGAATTTCGTTTCCAAGGATACGATCATCGAAAAACTTTGGAGTTATGACGCGGACGTCGCGGACAGTCATGTAGAGAGCCAGGTATCGCTGCTTCGAAAAAAGCTGGCCGCCGCCGGCGGGGATCTTGCGATAAAGTCGTCGCGCGGCGTCGGCTACCGGCTTGATTCAGGGGCGAGGGGCGAGGGGCGAGAGGCTAGGGACTAGGCGCAGAGGGCGCGTGGCGCATAGGGCGCGCATATTGCTCAGGGCGGCGCGGTACAAGGTGTGCGCGGCGTTGGGTACGCGGAGGGGGGAATCATAATTATGTTTAGAAAAACCCGTAACAGGATCATGCTCTTGAATATGGCTATGGTTTCTGCCGTCGTCATTATCGCTTTCGCGGTGATTTTCATGACCGCATATACCCGTGAGCAGGTCTCCAACCGCGACAAACTATACAGCCACGCCATTCCTTATGTCTCTGTCGCCGGCGGGCCTTTCAGGACAGAAACCACGATCCATATGGAACCTGTGCCGGCCGGTTTCAGCGTTTCCGGTTTCGCGCAGCGCATAGTGCCCGGAGCCGGCCTGTCCTTTTCTTTGCTCGCAGACAGTGACGGCAACTTAGTCGACGTCAATTCGATGGTCGACCTATCCGAAGGGCTCTACAATCAGGCGGCATTCGAAGCTATGAAAAGCGGCAGGCAGCAAGCGACGCTTTCTTTAGCTGGGCGAACATGGCAATACATCGTAACGCCGATGGCTATAGAGTTCTGGGAAACGAATGATATCGCCTTTGTTGTTTCGGGGGTATACAACGATATCCGTTTCCTCGACGTGACCGACTCGCACCGCATGCTCTGGTCTTTAGGCCTCACGCTGGCAGGCCTTACCGTCGTTATACTGGCGGTATTCTTTTTCATAAGCCGCTTTTTCGCCAACCGCGCGGTACAGCCGATGGAGGAGGCTTTTGAAAAGCAAAGCCGGTTTATAGCCGACGCTTCTCATGAGCTGAAAACTCCGCTTTCGATAATAAACGCGGATTGCGGGGTTTTGTATGCCAACAAAGAAGAAACCATGGAGAGCCAGCTCAAATGGGTCGACAGCATAACGCGCGCCGCGGACAGGATCACCGGGCTTGTCGGCGATATGCTGTCATTGGCGCGCATGGAAGAGAAAGAATCCAAACTGGATTTTACTGAATTCGATCTGAGCTTGACGGTGGTTGGCGCCGTTTCCGATATGGAACAGGCGGCGCTTGACAAAGGGCTCATCATTAACAGAAGTATGGAGCCGGATATCAATATCCACAGCGACAGGGAGCAAATCCACAGAATCCTGGCTGTTTTGCTCGATAACGCGATAAAGTACACGCAGCCCGGCGGAAAGGTTTCAGTGTCGCTGACGCAGGAAAAACGGCATGTCGCGTGCTGTGTCCGAAACAGCGGCGCCGGTATACCGCCGGAAGACCTGCCCCGTTTATTCGACCGCTTCTATCGCGGCGACCCGGCGCGGACGTCGGAAAACGGCGGGTTCGGTCTTGGCCTGGCAATAGCAAAGTCCGCCGCCGACCGGCTCGGCGCAAAACTGACGGCCAGCAGCGAACCGGGGCAATACACGGAGTTCACCCTGATACTGAACTCGCTGAAATCTGCAAAATAGCTGTTGAGACGGGGAACGCGGTTTTAACTGCTCCCACAATTATATAGGTGAAAGTATATTCCACACTTATATCCGGCCGCATAACTCCTCAAGCAGGTCGATCCGCTTTCTCAGCGCCGTTTTCAGTTTCGTCCTGTCCGTCTTTTTTGTGACCGCCGGAAGTTCAGAAAAAGAGCCGGATATGCCGCTTATTACAACGTCCAGAGGCAGTATATGGTTTAGTATGCCGTCTACCGGTTTCTGCGGCTCCGGCGGCGTTCCCGTTGCCGACGGCGCTTCAGCTATTGTCGGCAGTTCCGCTGTCGGCGGCGACTCCTGCTGCGGCGCTGTTTTTTCTTTTACGTATGTGCCGTTTTCTATCGCCATAGCCAGCGCTTCGATTTCGTCTTTTGGTTTCGACGGCAGTTCTTCCAGCACTTTTTTGTTGATCCTTACTTCGCTGTGGAGTATCATCCTCTCAGCTTCAGGCGAGTATTTCCCGATGGCTTCGATCCCCTCGGCGAGCTTTACGTCGCGTGCGATTGTTCTCGGAGCTACTTGATATATTTTAGAAAGAAGGCTTCCAGTCGTTTGTCTTTTTGGTTGTTTGCCATTTTGGCAATCAACCTCATCGCCGCTGGTATACTGATTCTTCCCACTCGCGTTAGTCACTATCATCCTGTCCGCTTTATAATGCATTCCGCGGTAATTGCTCAGTTGCGTAGGCGTCAGATTCCGCCGTGATACCTGGTTGGTTATTATCCAGATCAGCACTTCTTCCCTCGAATCGAACTCCATGCTGACTGTGTTGAATGGGATATCATTTCTTGTACAGATATCATATCTGTTATAGCCGTCGATCAAAATGCCGTCCCAAAGAACGAGCGGATCCCGGCAGCCGTTTTCCAGGATGTTTTCTTCAAGCAGCTTTAAGGTTTCCATACCGAGCGGCGGCAATATACTCTTGAATTTTTCGTCAATTATTATCGTTTGCATCAGTTTTTCGTTCCTTTTCTCAAAAATCCGTTTTTCGCCGGTCTATATAGTGTAAAGGGTAAAGCAGCTTTAAGGTCAAGACAAATTTTTGCAATGTTCAAATATCAGCAAGCCCGGCTTGGGGCGAAGTTTGTGTTTACCGGCGAGGGGATTATCCGGCTACAAGTTTGGTTGCTGGTCAGGGGGTATCCGGTAAACTGATTTTTTGAAGCGATTCTTTGTAGCGGAGCGGTGGCGACTGTTAATATAACAATATACGGCTTTTTGAGCTGCAAAAAAGCAGTTTACCGGATACCCCCTGATCAGTAACCAAGTTTGCTTAAGTTCCCCTGTCTCAATAGTTTTCCTTGTACCATTTTGCATATCACTATGATATAATTTACGCGCGTAGTATCGTATTCAGCGGCGCCTGTATACGGCGAATGCGCGCATGGCTAAATGGTATCGGAGGAACACACCTTGAAACACACAAGGAAAATTCTCGCTGGAACTCTGATAGTTTTGATATTGCTGACCTTTGCCGCCTGTTCACGTACCGGCGAAACAGCTGGCGACAATGCCGCGTCTCCACCGCAAATCATCGAGACGCCCGCGGCGGGCGATCCGCTGACATCTTTGCAATCGCAAACAGAAGGCCCCGGATCGGACGCTGCATCAGCATCTTCACCGCAGCAGCCGGGAAGCTCCGGATCTGGCGCCGCGCCGGCATCTCCGCCACAACAGCCGGAAAACCCCGGGACGGATAATGAAGACTCCCGGAATCCGGGTGACAGTGCCGGTGAGAATTCAGGCGATAGTACCGGTGTCCCGGACAGCCCGGACGGCTCAGACAGCCCGGACAGTCCGGACAGCCCTGACAGCCCGGACGGCCCGGACATCAACGATTTTACGATAAAGTCATATTCCAACACATTTAAAAACCTGCCGCACACCAATGTCGCTTTTGTTATTGAAGGGCGGCATGGAACGTACCACTTTTCCGACAAGGAAATGCCTCTTGTCAAGGCGTGCGAGTACGTCGAGGCTTTCGAGTCAGGCTTGAAATTCGCGAAAGATTTCTTACGTATAAACCGCCCCAATCCGCTGGATCTGTACTTTTATCAGGACGATATGCTGGCGCGCTATGGCGCGGAAATAACGAATGGCGGAGGAGTGGCTGCAGGTTACATAGGATATGTGGATTATGATTACTCTGTGACATTATCGCCTTTCGACGCTGCTCATGTGATGATGCACGAGGCTTCTCATGCTTTATGCGGCCTTACGCGTTTTATTCACGGTTTTCCAATGGCGCAGGAAAGCTCCCCGCCTCAGATACTGACCAACCCCGAAGAGGGCCTGGCTACTATGCTGGAACATATGTTCGGGTATGAAAACCGGCGGCTTCACGACGTCTATATTTATCATTACACGGAAGGCGGCTTTAATTCTCCTGAAGGCGCGCTGGATATGGTGTATGACGTAGCCGCCGCTTTGAATCATCTGGCATATCGGCGCTCTTTTCAATCCGATGATTTTCAAAACTATTTGGCGGACGGAAACAGATACGCCGTCCTGCACTCATATTATTCGGCGGCCTCTTTCCTGAACTTCCTTTTTGAGCAAAGCGCTACCGAAGACTTTCTCCGTGCTTATGCCGATTCAGACCTGATGGAGGAGATATATGGAAAAGGCCTTGATGGGATGATAGAGGATTGGATGGCGTATATGGAGGATTTTATATTGATATACAGCGAATAGAAAACGAAAGCATAAGAGGTTGGCAAATCAATAGATACAACGAAAGGGATGCTGACATAGGCGCATGACACTGTAAACATTTTTAACTTTTTTTGTATTTTCTACACTTGACTATGAAAAAGTACGTGATATGATGAGTTTTACACAGAAGAAACTCGGGGGGTGAGTGTCGGGCGGCTGTCCGGCTGCAGTTATGGGGGAGAAGAAGAAGCGCGCCTTAAGCAGCGTTATAATAACCATGACAGTCATAATCGCTCTATTGGCAAGCGCCGGGCCGGTTATGGCGACACTTGCCGACTTTGTTGACCCGTATCAAGGCGCCGAGCAGGATTATATTGAAAACTTACTTTTCAGAAACCTTTTCGGCGAGTGCGTCACACAGATACCGGGTACGGAAAACAGGCTCAACAACATCATTATTGCGACAGCGTCGGTGAACGGCCTTGTGTTGGAACCAGGCGAGGAGTTCTCTTTCAACCGCGTCGTCGGCCAGCGCACTACAGATCGCGGTTACAGGTCGGCGCCGGCTTTCTCAAACGGGACGACTGTCATGGCCATAGGCGGCGGGATTTGCCAGGTATCCTCAACGTTGTATTCCGCTATTATGGACTCGACCCTCCGCGTTACGGAACGCCATCCGCACGGCTTACCGGTATCGTACATACCTAGGGGCAGGGACGCCACCGTCAGTTGGGGTTCTCTGGATTTCAGGTTCCAAAACAATACGGATTATCCGCTCCGCATAGACGCGGAAGTGGACGGCCGCACTCTGACAGTGCGTGTCTATGGGACGATAGTCGAAAACGCGCCCGCCGGCTCGCAAAGCAGATAATTACATACAAACGTTAAAGGTGCGAAAGTCGCCGGATGCGCGCCCGCCGGCTCACAAAGCAGATAATTACATACAAGCGTTAAAGGAGCGAAAGCGCAGGATACGCGCCCGCCGGCTCGCAAAGCAGATAGCAGCAATAAGGCGGAAAAGGCTTTAAGCGCCGGATACGCATGCGCGGTTGAGGTGACAAGAGGTGAAAATAGGGATTATCGGGCTTAATCAAACAGGGAAGACGACCCTGTTTGATTTGTTGACCGGTAAAAAAGACGGCTTCGCCGCGGCAGGCGGAAAGGGTTCGTCAAACGTAGGCACGGGGCTGGTACCCGACGAACGCATCGATTTCCTGTCGGGGCTGTATAAGCCCAAAAAGACGACGTACGCCAAAATCGAGCTGACGGACGTCGCCGGGTTTTCCGTGTCGGGCGACAGCCACGGCTCCGCGACAAAATTCCTCAACGACGTGCGCCCGTGCGACGCGCTCGTCCATGTGATACGCGCATTTGAATCAGGGGTGGTCGTCCATGATCTGGAGACTATAGACCCCGCGAGGGATCTAGAGGCTGTCGAAACCGAAATGCTTTTTGCCGATCTGGAGATGATCGAGAAAAGGGTAGGCCGCATAAAGGCGGGAAAGAAGATAACCAAAGAAAACGCGGAGGAGCTCGAGCTTCTGGAGCGCTGTTACGAATGGCTGGAAAAGGGCGGCTCAATACTTGAAATGAGTTTATCCGACGATGAGCGGACAGCTATCCGGAACTTCGCGTTTTTGACGGAAAAGCCTCGCCTTGCCGTAGTCAATCTGGATGAAAGCCAGTGGGAGTCAAAGCAGTGGCCCGGACAGGATGCGCTGCGTTCTCTGTGTGAAAAACTGAATATCCCGCTGCTCGAGCTTTGCGTGGAAATGGAGCTGGAGATAAGCAGGCTGCCGGAAGATGACAAGCAGCTTTTCATGGAGGATATGGGCATCGGGCAACCGGGAGTCGCAGTACTGGCAAGGGCGGTGTACGGGCTGCTGGGTTTGATATCTTTTTTGACGACAGGCGAGGACGAGGTCCGGGCATGGACGATCGAAAAAGGCACGAACGCGAGAAAAGCCGCCGGGAAAGTCCACTCCGATATCGAACGTGGTTTTATACGCGCGGAAGTGGTAAAATATGACAGTATCCACGAGCTTGGTTCCATGGCGAAGGTCAAGGAAAAAGGGCTCTTCCGGTTGGAAGGGAAAGAATACATCGTCGTCGACGGGGATATAATCAACTTCAGGTTCAATATATGATCATCGCTTCACCTATGTAAACGCTGATCAATTCCCAACGTCATCTGAACACTGTCTTTTTCCGCCACGCGCTCTAGCACGGTTGTCACGCGTTCTTCGCGTTTGCAAGCAAATGCGGTTAACTACGGGGAGGTAGAAGTTTGCGAAAAGGATTCCTAATTTTGGTGTTGATAGCCGCTCTGACGGCGCTGGCTGTCGTTTCAGCCGGCTGCGCAAAGGAGGCGGGCGGCCCGGGCGGCCAAACGGAACCGGGCGGGCAAGCCGCTTCTTCAAGCACGCCCGATATAACGCCAAGCCCGTCGCCAACCGGTGCGACTGCCGCCTCACCGGAACCCACGCAAGGCTCCGCACAGGGTTCGTCACCGGGCTCAGCGCCGGAACCAACGCAAGGTTCCACGCAGGGCTCGTCACCGGGCTCAACGCCGGAACCCACGCAGGAACATTCGCCCGCACCGGAAACATCACCCGCAATCGAAGCGACGCCTGTAAACGACCCCGCAGCAGCCGACTATGAATACGAGATAATTAAACTCGGCGGACATGATTGGCGCATCGTCGGTGTGTCAGACAACATGATATTGATCGTCAGCGACCTTGTACTGGAGATCAGGGCATATGACGGAACCGCGGAAATAGCTGCATGGGAGAACAGCCGTATCCGCAGCTACCTCAACGGGGAATTCATCGAAAATACATTCAGCGAGGAAGAAAAAGCGCGTATAATCGAAACGACTGTCATCAACGACAGAAACCAGTGGTTCTCAACGAGCGGCGGCAAAAACACCACCGACAGAGTGTTTTTGTTGAGCCTCGCGGAGGTTATGAAATACTTCGGCGACAGCGGGCAACTGGAGGATCCGATATTTGAACTGTGGATAGGCGACGATTTTAATTCAAACCGTGTAGGCGAGTACGATAACGGCGGGAGCGACGGCCGCGAGGCAGTGTGGTGGTGGCTGCGGTCGCCCGGCCGGCTCGACGACCGCGCCGCTATAGTCGCTGACGACGGTTTTATCTACGTTTACGGCGGCGACACCAACAGCAGGGCCGGCATACGCCCCGCCTTGTGGCTGGATATGGGGGAGAGCGGAACTTAACAGGATCAGAAAATCTGAATATAGTAAGGAAGCGTCTGCGGGGTGATAGGACACAATAGAACCATCCCCTTGTGTCCACTGTGTCTGGAGGGTGTTATGAGCGAGTGGTGGAAAGAACGGGTCGCGTACCAGATTTATCCGCGCAGTTTTCAGGACTCAAACGGCGACGGGATAGGCGATATCCAGGGTATAATATCCCGCCTGGATGTCCTCAAAGCGCTTGGCGTCGGTATAATATGGTTATCCCCGGTTTATAAGTCGCCCGACGCAGATAACGGGTACGATATCAGCGACTACCGCGAGATCGACCCAAAGTTCGGGACTATGGCGGACATGGACGAACTTTTTGCCCGGGCTTCAGCGCTTGATATTAAAATAATCATGGATCTCGTGATAAACCACACATCCGACGAGCATGAATGGTTTCAAAAAAGCCGCGATAAGGACAGCCCTTATCGCGACTATTATATATGGCTCCCGGGCAAACCGGACGGTAAGCCTCCGAATAACTGGACCGGATTTTTCGCGGGCACCACATGGGAGTTCGATGAAAAAAGCGGCGAGTATTATCTGCACCTGTTCCATAAAAAACAGCCGGATCTGAATTACCGCAACCCGAAAGTCATCGAAGAAACGAAAGATATCATGCGCTTCTGGCTTGACAGGGGCGCCGCCGGGTTCCGCTGCGACGTTATCAACGCTATATATAAATCCTCTTTCGAGGACGGAAAGCGCGCGCTGGCGGTATGCGGGCGGGAATACTACATGACTAACGAGGGCACGCATAAAATACTTCAGGAGTTACGGCGCGATGTGCTGGATCATTACGACTGCTTCACAGTGGGCGAAGCCGCAATGGTCGATCTGGACGACGCGAAGATGCTGTGCGGGGCGGACCGCAAAGAACTCGACATGCTTTTCTATTTCGAGCATCTCGAAATCGACCGCCGCATCGCGCGCTTCATACCCAGAAAGTTCAACGCTGAAAAACTGCTGGAAGTGCTGACGAAATGGCAGCAGGGGCTTGATTGGAACGCGGTCTATCTTGAAAACCACGACCAGCCGCGCATAGTATCCCATTACGGCGACTCCGGTTCATTCAGGGAAAGGAGCGCGAAGCTTTTAGCGGTCATGCAGTTCACTCTTCGCGGCACGCCGTTTATCTATCAGGGGCAGGAGATCGGCATGACCAACTTCGATTTCACTGAAATGTCCCAACTAAACGACGTCGAAAGTTATAACATTGACAATCTTATGCGCTCGCTGCGGATACCCGCCCGATTACGCTGGCGCATGATAAAGGCTTCTTCTCGCGACAACGCCCGCACGCCGGTGCAATGGAGCGACGAACAGGGCGCCGGGTTCACAGACGGGGAGCCATGGCTCGGCATCAACATGAACCATATCGGTATAAACTACCGCAATCAGCAACTGCGGGATGACTCGGTGCTGAACTTTTATAAAAAGATGATCGCCCTTCGCGCCTCCAGCGACACGCTGAAATACGGTGATTTCGAGCCGCTTTTCTCGAAGGGCCGCGTTATGGCCTACTCGCGGGCGCTGGAGTCGGAGCGGTTCATCACTATTCTTAACTTCTCGCACAAACCGGCATGCGTGGCGTTTACCGGTACGGTAGTAGTTTCAAACATGGGAAGAAAAACGTACCAGGGCAAATTAATGCCCTGGGAGGCTGTCGTACTGCGCGCCGACGCTTAGTAAAAATGATTAACTGAGACGCCCATTTCTTATTTGCTTCCGCTGCCAGGCTATATACGCGATGCAGAATATCAGCGAGAACGCCGACGCCATCGGCCCGGTTATCCCTAAATATGACAGCCTTGTGTCCAGCCCCACTTCCTTAAGGCCTGTGACAAGTATACTGAACGGGACCCGGACGCATACGACCGAAAGGATCGTGTGGAACATAGCGACTTTTGACTTGCCGTAACCGCTCAGGTAAGCGTTCATATTAAAAACGAACGATACCAGCACCGCTTCAAAGGAAAATGTCCTTAAATAACTTGCCGCGCTCCTGACAACGGATTTGTCCGTTGAAAATATCGATGTAACAGTCTCGGGCCAAATCGCGCAAAAAGTGAAAAGAAGCGCGGATATGATCAGCGCGTAGGTTATCCCCCACCGCAGCGAGTTGAACGCCCTGTCATGCCTGCCGGCTCCGAGGTTTTGCGCGGTCATCGCCGAAACTGCGGAGCCTATTGAGTTTGGCATGACGAAACCGATGATAAACACTCTGCTTACTATGCCGACCGCGGCGACC
>Ga0082212_10012730_pt1 | contig 10580 bp, 8 predicted proteins | sample TergutNt197P3_FD_71548 | JGI IMG/M metagenome (GOLD analysis project Ga0082212, IMG submission 71548) | Neocapritermes taracua P3 segment gut microbial communities from Petit-Saut dam, French Guiana - Nt197 P3 | ecosystem: Host-associated > Arthropoda: Insects > Digestive system > Gut ...
CGAGGCAAGGAAGGTTGAGCGTGGCGTACTCAATCGTACGTAAGCGAAACCTGACGCCGCATCGTGTCAAAAAGACCGCGCAGGCATGGAAAATCATTTCGTTCGCGGGTATAAATGCGGCGCTTGATGACGAAGTGAAAAATATCAGACGTATTCTGGCCAAATCTTAATACAATAACATTTGATCCTCAATATTTAATGCCAAAGTCAAGTGCGACGATTGCAGGCGAAGGCATTTACACCGTCTTCCCAAATGACAGCAACATAACGGTCTATATTGCATGGAGAAGTTCAAAGCCTTTAAGGCTGTCTGGCGGCGAGCGATTTACAACCAAAGTCGAACGGATGACAATGTTTGCCGTAATTATGAAAGGAACATTAAACCGTACCGGACAATCGCAAGCCGCCTTAAACGCCGAAGACGCTGTCCGGAAAATCGCGGACTTTGACAATGCGTCAAACGGCACATCATACGCTGTCGAACCGGCCGTTTTTATTTAAATACAAGCCCAGCAAATTGACGAAAAACGAAATTGAATTCACGGTAGCATCAAAAACTTTCACAATAAGCTGCGATGATTTTTTAAATGGCTATCTTGCTTATCCTAAAAACATCGGCGATCCTTTAAATCCCGTCAACATACTGGAAAGGCATGTCGGCGCGCTGACGGCTAAATTTGTTGAAGAGAGACTAAAAGACCTGTTTCCGGAATTTTCGGATGAAATGATTTATAAAATGGTTCGTGCGAACGTGTTAAACGCAGAAGCAAGAATTAGGAGTGGAACATGAAAGTTAATATCGTTATGGGCAAATATTTCTAGTTACCCTTCCATGCTAACAAGGTGGAAGATATCCTCGCGAAAATTGCTCGCGCCAGAACAAAACTGAAATCTATTGCTCCAGGGGCTTCGCTACCCGTAAAGCGTAAGTTGAAAAAATAATCATGTATAGCTATATACGAGACACTACACTAAAAATAATGCCAAGTATCCTACCAAAAATCGTAATACTCCTCGTTAAACTGTTCGATGTGAACGTGCGAATCAAATACTTTTTGCCCTATTTTTCCAATCCAGAACGATATTTCTGTTCATTTTTGCAACTTTACAAAAATGTTCATTAATTTTTAATGGGTCGCCATCGGGATTCTCGTTTGCGTTGCGAACCATACACATTGCGCAAAACGCTTTATCTCCGCATTTAAGACATTTTTGAAAATCCTTTTTGCGTAATCCCCGCAGATATTTTACTTTTTCCGAATTATCCCAGATTTCTTTCAGTGGGGTATCTTTCACATTTCCTACAACATAACTCTGCCAACCAGCACAGGGATAAACATCTCCGTTTGCAACCATACAAATTGTCGAAATACAAACTCCGCAGACAATATCATTGCTTCTGTCCCGTTTTTCTGCCTCTTCGATATCTGTAATTGCCATTGATTTTTGGTATTTAACATCGTTCGTAATTATGTCGCTAATCACCTTTTTAACATCGTCAAGAGATAGTCGATTGTCTAAATTCTGTGTCGTGTGGTCGTATTTTGCCATCAAAATGTAATCGGTTATTGCGCGGACTTTATGTTCTTTTGCCCAATTTATTACATCAACATAATAATTTTTGTTTTGTTTCATTGTCGGGCAACTTATTTGCAACGGAATATCGTTTTCGATAAGTTTCAAAATCGCGTTTTTCGTCTTTTTAAAACTACCTTCCATTTGTGTGATTTCGTCGTGAATTTTTGGATTCATCGAATATAGTGAAACCTGAACGCTTGAAAGGCGATTTGTTTTCATTTCGGCTAGAATTTCGTCGTTCATCAAGGTCAAATTACTTAAAATATTTACCGAAAAATCGTATTCTTTACATATGCGTAAAAATTCGCAAAAATTTTTGTGCATCATAGGCTCGCCGCCCGAAAGAGTAAGACTCAACAAACCCATTTCTTTGCATTGCTCCAAAACATTATAAAAAAGCTGCGGGGCTATGTCGTTTGTTTTCTTTTCGTGCGGAATATAGCAATGTACGCATCTTTCGTTGCATTTGCTTGTAAGTTCTATTTGCAAAGAGGTAAGTTTGGGGTTATCCTTAAAATGTTCTTCTAAAAATTCCTGCGTCGATTTTTCGGCACGCGGTATAATAGGCATAAAGTCGTTTTTTATGGTCTTGGGATCAAGCGCATTGTATGAAAATCTTGTATCTTTTTCATTGCATTCCTGCGGTGTTTCACCTGAAACTATAAAACCGTCTTCTTCAAGCATATTGTAAAATTCTTCAGCGTCTTTTTTTATAGTTTCAATATCAACGTCTACAAATTTTTCAATGATTTTTTCGGCAAGTTTTTCCAATGTTTGCGGTTGCCGGCTTAGTACCGACAAAAATACCGCACCCGATTGGGAAACAACCATATCACGGAAATCGCTTTTGTTGGTTATGTATCCGATATCATCATAGATTCGGATAAATGTGTCAAATTTTTGATGATAAAGCATTTTATTCCTGATTATTTAATTTAAAAAGTCCCCTTTTTTCAGAGAAGAGGACATAAACTCTTTTAGTTACAAAAGAATTATACAGTTGTCTGACAATTCGAACACGGCGCAGAACCACCGGTGCTTTGTGCCGGGCAACCAGCCGCAAACGAACCTTGTGCTTCATTCTGAGCCAAAACTTCAGGTTTTTTGTAGGTCATGTTTCTCACATCCTTTCATAGTTTTTGGTTTTGTATTTTAGTTAAAAGCCTTTATAACGGAAATTTATCCTCGACGCTGTGTACTTGTCGTTTTCATTAGCGCATAAGCCATGCAAACATTCACAAGGTCGTAAGTCTGAATCCCTGATGATAGCATGTTTGATGCGAGAATGCAGTTGTGTTCCTTGCGCTTTTGGCGGCGCTTCTTTTCACGATCTTTTTGAGTTTTGTCGGAAAATTCGGCATACCGGGTATAAGTCCACCCATTGGATATCATAAATCGATTCCATCTTATGTGTTCGATCTGTGCAAGGCGAGCAAGCAGGTAGCCGTTAAGTGCGTTATCATTTTCAAGTTGTGGCAGGAAATTATGGCGGTAATCAGCCGCCGCCCTGCTTGACGCCTTAAGAAAAAGTGGAACTTCGAACCATTTTTTACGATAATCACTTTCGCCATCCTGTGCCGAGGTTATATCATTTAAAAGTTTTGTGTAATTTTTCTCACGATTATCGGGGAGCAAGGCATCTTCCAGATCGTTCGCAAACTTATCTGCTATTACCTTATAGCCGTAATGGTACCGCATATCGGCGGTATCGTCTATGATTTGACGGTAGCTATAAATCTCCTTCTTGCCGCCAAACACGATTACCTTGATATTGGGAAAATCCGTTCGGTCGGCATCCGTCCAGTCGATACGATCGCCGGTTTTCTCGTCACGAACGTTCACCGCAATGAACAGTGTGCGCCCGCCTGTTCTAATGGTTACGTCTTCGTGCTTCTCATGCTTAATGTCGGCAAGCAACGAGTTTGCCATCGCAACATTCGCCTCGCTGTCGCCGAGAGCGATTAATAAAAAGTCGTAGCCGAATTTGTTTTTCACACCGTTAGAGTCACCGGAGCTTTCGTTCAAAAATTTGGAAAAATCTATATCGAAGCCGGATGCGGATCTGAACGACACATACGGGAATTTAATGCTCTCCGCTAATTGCTCTATCGTTATTTCGTTTTTTATTTCCGTTGCATATATTTCGCGCAAGCGAGTTTTTTGTTCCTCGGAAAATAAGCTGCCGGCATCGGACGGTTGTGCGAACGGGTCACCAGAGCGTTCGCACACAAACAAAGGGTGCGTATGCGCAAAAAGCCCCGAAATCTTGTCGGCATCGTCGTCGAAGACATCCGCGATAAACTGCGAGGGAACGCCGTTTTCATTTACGTATGCCGCTGCTTGGAATGCGGTTTTCATGGCATACTGCCCGTTTTTACCAAAGCCCAATACAAGTGCCTTGTAGTTGTTTTGATTGTCGGGACGCACGCTTTTTGTAAACCAACTCTCTTCGTCCTTACTCCGGAGTATATCTTCGCTTGATAGCAGATCTATCCTTTTTTGCAACAGGCAGTCAGCCGCTACCGCAGCCTCGTTTATTACGTTAAGCTGGAAATAATGCTCGTATTCCGAGATCAAGGCATCGAAGTTTTTCGCATCACTGGTGGAAATTTGAGAACCAGATTCCCTGATTCCTTCTAAAATTCTGGCTTTAACGGCGTCCTGATAGTATTCGTAATTTATATCTGTATCGCTTAAAAGATAATAATTCACCAGCATTTTTTTATTCCGGCTGATGGATTCGCGGACCAACGCCCCGATCTCGTTAAATATCGTTTCGCTGTTGGCGTTCTCGTTGCCGCGTAGCGCGCCGGTTAAAGCCATTGCGAAAATATGCACGCGGCTTCCGTCAGGCTTTTTACCGCCGTTTTCAAGCCATTCCGCGTTGGATATCCACAGTTTTAAAATTTTAACAACCGATTTATAAGTCACACTATTGTCCTGCGAATACGAGTAGTACAGATAGCCGTTTGTCATAATACGGCGGTGAAGCTGATTCTTTCCGTCGAATGGGCTTATGTCGCCAGCAAAAATTGTTTTATATTTTCGCCCTTTTTGGGTTCCGTGCTCGTATTCGTTTTCTATGCTTTCGGCCAATAGAACGGTATCTTCGGTTACCGCCATGAAGATGAAATAATCGGTTTCTTCGCGGAATCTGCTGAATTTAAGCATGGAAAGATTGTAAAAGCTGTATATTTCGTAGCTTGCAAATGTGGCCAACAAGCTCAGGGCGACTAAGCCCGCGTATAATGTCGACCCCAGATAAATACAGTCGTGAAACCCATCTTCGATGTCTTTTCCGACGCCCTCAAAGGAAAGCTCGCCGATTCCCGCGTAAATCGCATAGAACAACGCAGCGGATCCGTGCTCTATGGTTTTGTCGGCGTATTGAAGCATTATGATAAGCTTGGCAACCACGCTTATTAAAATCGCAAACGCCAATACTGACAGCTCTACACGGAATTTTGCCGAAGCGTTGCGCCGTTTGAAGTGGAAATATGCACGCATTGTACTCAGATACGCAAGGACTATCACCAATGCGCCGACAACGACCCCCAAGTAGACCATATTGTGCATACTCCTTAGTATTAAAAACTATAAACTAAGGCATATTAAGCAGTATGTCAAGCAGGACGAACAAGCGAAGTGAGGTGGAGATGAATTTCAGAGTCGTTGAAATATTTACAAACCGTGCGGATGCCGTATTTCTCCAAGGAAACGCTGATTAATTGTCTGTGCATTTCAGAATGGTTCGCGAACCGCCCCATATATGTTGCACTGTGCTCGCAACTTCAACATATTTTCGTATATGCCTCGGTTCCTGCGATCTGTGCGTATTGTACTTCATCGCGTACAGATAACTAATCAGCATTTCCCTAAAGGAATTTTCTTTGTTTGCCGATAAGTAATATCTTTAACAAATCTGAACTTTAGAGAATTTTATGTTCAGGTCTTTGAAATCGTTCAGTCGATTTTTATTTAAGGGGAAACAAAAATGGAAATAAATGAAAAGGATCTCATCCGGGCAAAGGAAATTTTCGCAAGTTTATGCAACATGCTGGACACCAGAGATTGGAACTATAAAAAATTTGAAGACGATTTGACCATCACATGCGGGGTGCAGGGCGACGACCTTCCCATGGAAATGTATATGCATGTCAGACCAGCACAGCAAATAATCAGCCTTCATTCATCAATGCCATTTAAAATGAGCAAAGAAAAATTGATTGATGGCGCTATAGCAACCAGCGTTGCAAATTACGGTCTGGTTGATGGGAGCTTTGATTATGATATATCAGATGGTACTATTATATTCAGGCTTACAGCCAGCTACAGAGATAGTGTTATAGGGGCGGATTTATTTGAATATATGCTGATGTTATCCGCACACATAATAGACAAATATAACGATAAGTTTTTAATGTTGTCAAAAGGCGCTATTGATATTAATGCTTTTATCGCGGGCGACAAGTAACATAAAAAACTCCTGTAAATGAAGAACGCCGATTTTTCTGAACCGGCGTTCTTCCTGTATTACAACAATAATTTGTTCGATATAAGGTGTATGCAACAAAATAATATCATTCGTTAAAATCCAATACCCCGCTTCTTTTTCTCCATCAATCGCTTGAATTCGCCTTCCGAACTGGCCTGGATAAAATCTTCTTTCCGCAGAGTTATCGGAGTGGCCTCATCCGTCAATTGGCGGCGAAGTATTGCCTTTCCCCAGGTGCGCTCAAACAGGTTTCGGACAAATCGGGCATTGCTGAATTTTTTTGAATTGATTGTCTCATCGGACATGGAAGAAAAATACTCGTTTACGGCAGATATGAATTCGTCATTATAAACAAAATTACTGCCTATCATGGAAAAGAATATTTCCGACAACTCCTCACGAGTATAATTGGGAAATTCCAAAACAAACGGCATTCTGCTTTCCAGACCGGAATTGCTTTTCATAAGAGAATCCATATCGTCGGTATATCCGGCCATGATGACCAGCAGATCGCTTCGATGATTCTCCATCTCCGCAATCAGAGTTGTAATTGCTTCTTTGCCGTAATCACGCGAATCATTATCCGAATAGAGAGAATATGCTTCGTCGATAAACAAAACGGATCCATATGCGTCGCGGCACATACTTGCTGTTTTGGGCGCGGTTTCACCAATGTATCGTCCACACAAGTCTCTGCCGGAATACTCGAAAAAATTACCGTTTCTTAAAACTCCCTTTTCCTTGAGCACTCTGCCAAGAATTCGAGCGACCGTTGTTTTTCCCGTACCAGGATTGCCTATAAATCTCATATGCATGCACGGAACCTCAAATTGACCTTTCCTTGAAATTTCAATCTGGGATATTATTTCATTTATCCGCTGTTTTAACGGTTCCAATCCTATCAATTCGTCTAACAGTGTTTTTGCAGTTTTCAGCTCGAAATCACTGTTTTCGGCAAGTAATGCAATGTCCTCCCTCTGTATTATAGTTTCATTTTCATGATGATCAGACTCGGCCGTGGATAATTCTTTTAAATATATCATTTCCCGAACGATTTTATTAACCGTATTAATTCCGTAAAACCGCCCGTCTGCTTTTTCTTCCGCAATACGCGCGGTAAAAACGGGCAGCGCGTCATCCGCAAGCGTAAAGCCGTTATTGCCAAGAGCTTTATTTGCCAGTTGAATCAATTCATCCGTGCAGAAAGGGATAAAAGATATAGCCCGAACCGTCAATACATCATTCAAGGCATGCCTAATGGAATCCAGAATATTTTTCTCAAGAAACGGCACTCGGAACACAATGATATTGTTTCCAATATGATCCTCTAATTTTCGTAAAAATGTACGGAATGACGGCTCATTAATCTGTGTAAGCCATTCGCTGATATCTATGCAGAGAAGCTTACTGTTTAATCGTATTCCGTCAAATATTGAAAGAACCCGCTGAATTTCCACATCGCGTTCTTTTTCATCCTTCTGCGCATTTAAAGCAGTTTCGGCCACTGTCATTTTTCCGTTATTTTTAATAAGAACAAGCTTGTCTACAACCTCAGCAAAAACATTCAAGTAAGTTGTCAAACCGCATCCATCGTTTAGCGAATAAAGATATGCCTGGGAAGTAAAAACATTATGTGTGCCGTGTTTATTGATTTGCGGAGCCAACTTTTCACATTCTTTGATAAAAGCCTTAAATTCTCCGGCACCAATCAAATAATCAATATCAGCCATGCCTGCATCTTGTTTATTTGATCCCTGCCGCGTGTTGTACTCGGCAATAAGATTTGCGACATCTATTATTTTTTTTGTGTCCCCGTCTGAATCGTTAGTGGGTGATAATGCCATCTGACCATGCCTCCTCGTATGTGTTTACAGATAACTGATATATTCTTTGATGTAATCTATAAGATCTTTTGACCATTCCTGTTCTTTGTTTTCTAAGGCTATCTGATAAGCTTCGTCAATCAGTTGCTTTCCTTTATCTATGTCTATTTTTTCATCCAATAACATTATTCCGAAAGAAAACGTTGTTAGGCCAAAATCTTTACCAAATTGTAAAGGGGATTTATCATACAACACCCTGTAGCTTTCCAATGCCTCAGTGAGTTCCCTCTCCGCCGCCGCAAAATCTTGAAGGATTCGATGTAAACTCCCCAGGTGTTTGAGCGACATGGCCACATAATGTAAATATGCATCTGGATGGCGTTCAGATAATGCCCTTCTGATTTCCAATGCCTCAGTGAACTCTTTTTCCGCAGCTACAAAGTCTTGAAGGTGGTAATGTAAAATCCCAAAGTTGTTTAGCGTAATGGCTACATAAGGCAGGTAGGCATCTGGATGACGTTTAGATAGCGCCCTTCTGATTTCCAATGCCTCCGTGTATTCTTTTTCCGCAGCTACAAAGTCTTGAAGGTTGGAATGTAAAATCCCAAAGTTGTCGAGCGTAACGGCTAAATCAGGCAGGTAGGCATCTGGATTGCGCTCTGATAACGCCCTGTTGATTTCCAATGCCTCTGTGTATTCCTTTTCCGCCGTTGCAAAGTCTTGAAGGTCGGAATGCAAAAAACCCAAGTTGTTAAGCAACGCTGCCAAATAAGGCAGGTAGGCATCTGGATGGTGTTCTGATAACGCCCTGTTGATTTCCAATGCCTCCGTGTATTCCTTTTCCGCCGTTGCAAAGTCTTGAAGGTCGGAATGTAAATTTCCAAGGTTGTTAAGCGTCTTTGCTACATCAGGCAGGTAGGCATCTGGATGATGTTCGGATAACGTCCTTCTGATTTCCAATGCTTCTGTGTATTCCTTTTCCGCCGTTGCAAAATCTTGAAGGTAGTAATGTAAACTCCCAAAATTGTCGAGCGTAACGGCCATATTTGGCAGGTGGGCATCTGGATGGTGCTCAGATAACGTCCTGTAGATTTCCAATGCTTCTGCGAATTTCTTTTCCGCCATTGCAAAATCTTGAAGGTCGGAATGTAAGTTCCCAAGGTTGTTAAGTGTCTTTGCCACATCAGGCAGGTAGGCATCTGGATGGCGTTCGGATAACATCCTTCTGATTTCCAATGTTTCGTAATATAAGGGAAGCATGTCGTAAAACTGTTTAAATTCTCCTAACAAGCGAGCATAACTAAATAAAGCTCCTGCCAGTTCTTCGGGCGGCGCTTCCAGTTTCCGTTGCAATGCAATGGCGCTGTCGTATGCCTGACATGCCTGTTCAAGACGCTCTCGCATATCGAGGTTTGCGTCAGCCATGGCGGTTTTGGTTTTTAGCAGCAATTCTTCAACATTTTGTAGCAACAGCTTGCGGTCTTCTTCCACTCTTTCCCTGTCGTGTTCCCATCGACGAAGATTAGCCCCTATGTCGCGATTCAAATCTTCCGTAGCTAAAATGCCGTTGGCTTCGCTCGCTTTGCCCTGTTCAAATAGTTCGCGCGCTTTCTGCATACGTTCTGTACAGGCTTTGCCAGCCTGACGCGCAAAGGTTTTAGCTATGTCGAACAGAAATTTCTCGTGCTGTTCCAGTTTTTTACACAGTTCGGCCAGTTCATTCAAAGCATCCGTCAGGTCGGCACGGCAATCCGCATCACCGGGGGTTTTTGCTACTCTTTCGCGTAAGCGAACTATCCTTTCTTCCAATTTCGCTTTCCGTTGATTTATCTCCCTGAATGCTTCGTTGTTGGCGGCAAACGGCACCTGGTTCAAGTCCGCAACAGTCTGGGCGTCCAGTAATACTTTGGAATCCTTTACCTCAAGACGGATTATATTTCTGTTTTCCTCCTGAAACTGGAATTGCAGCACAAAATGCAGTTTCATCGTGTCGCTATTGCCGTAGCGGCACCAATAATGCCCCATATCATTGTACAACCGTTTCTTGAACGCCGTCAGACTGTCCTCTTCCTGTTCACCTGCGGCAAGATCTCTCATGTAGGTGTATATCTTTGGTTGCGAAGTTTTTTCGAAATGCTCAATGGCGGTGTCAAATTCTTCCACAGTAAATTCGCCGGCTTTTTTGTGAAAAAAGGCAAGGAACATGTCGCTTTCCCGCACTTTTTCGTTGTATTCCTCCTGTTTTCGGCCACGGCCGTACGAGGCGTCGAAGTCTTCCCATTGGAAAAGTTCAATATAGATACCGCGTTTGCGGTACAGGTCGTTCAGATGCCGTATAAGATTTCCGAAAATAGCACGGTCGCTTTCCAGTTCATCGGAAGAAGCCATGAAAATTTTGATGATACGTTCATTCATATTGATTGAACTTTTCCTTTCGTTTTTGTGCTCTATAATATGATAGCTTCCTTCATCTTCTAGCGGGAGTTTACAAGTTATCTAATAGTGACGAGTGTAACAGTTTATAAATCAAGGTGTTACGGGTTGGAAAAGCGTTTACCTAACTAACTGTATCTCTCTCGACTGTATTTCTCCTTCAGGTTGTATAGCCGCTCCACTTGCTCAGCCAATTCGCTACCGACTGTAAACGATTCAACTTTTTCCGGATTATTCATATCACCCAGGAA
>Ga0082212_10012731_pt1 | contig 10580 bp, 10 predicted proteins | sample TergutNt197P3_FD_71548 | JGI IMG/M metagenome (GOLD analysis project Ga0082212, IMG submission 71548) | Neocapritermes taracua P3 segment gut microbial communities from Petit-Saut dam, French Guiana - Nt197 P3 | ecosystem: Host-associated > Arthropoda: Insects > Digestive system > Gut ...
TCAAAAAACGCTTATATCATGATATACCGGTTGAGCGACCACCTTTCCATCTTTTGTGAAGACACCTTGTTTATTGCCTTTATACACTTTGTAGCAATTATCTTTGGTTTCCTCAATGGCATTGTACTGGGGTGCAATCAGTTCTACCCCATCCGTATTAATTAGTCCCCACAAATTATCTTTCAGAACATAGGCATGACTGCTGTTGAATTTATCAATATACTGATAAGTCGGCGCTAAGACTTGCTTTCCGTTTCTGTTCAAGAGTCCGTAGCGCCCATCCAAACTAACGATAAACACGTTGTTATCCTTCGTTCCTACATCATCGTAAGTTGGTTCAAACATCAGAGTTCCATCATCTGTCAGCATACCTGTTTTTCCGTTAAGCAAGGTCTTATATCCGTCTTTACAGGACAATACGGCATTGTATTTAGGAGGTATAGTTTCGTTTCCATTGGCGTTCAGCACTCCCCACAAACCGCTTTTCAAAACCAAGTAATTATTTCCCTTGATTCGTTGAATCATGTTGTAACGGGGCGCAATAATCTCTATGCCTTTGTCATCAATCAATCCAAGAAGCGTATCTTTTATTACAATCGCTTTTCCTTTCTCAAAATCGTGGATAAAATTATAGGTAGGAGGTATAATTTCAACGCCTTTATCTGAAATCAATCCTATTTTTCCATTGAGTGAAACAATCGCTTTACCATCATTGAATTTATTAATAAAATCATATTTGGGCGCAAGCAGAACCACCTCTTTATCTGTTTTCACTCCCCATTTGTTTTTATCCATAAATGGGACAACTTTTCCTTTCGTTTCGGGAACAAAAGGCAAACGCTGACCGTTTTCATTGATCGCATAAACCTCTCCATTCTTCATAACGGGAGCAATCTTGTTGTTAAAACTACCGATTAAGTCAAACTCCGGCTTAGCAATCTCATTTCCGGATTTAGTGATTACGCCAAATTTACCATCTAAATAAACACGCGCCCATTCTTTCTCATTTCTCTGAGCCTTAATACCAATGACACAAGCAATGGAAAATAAACCGATTAAGATAAATTTCACTTTCATAATATCTATAATTTGTAGTTGATACTCTCACAAAAGTAAACAAAAATTATGAATTTGAAAAATCGACGAGTCAATTATGAAACAAACTTTTCCGGCTTTTTAGAATCACATAGATAACGATGGGCGCTCCGATAAGCGGTGTTACGGCATTCAAAGGTAATATCCCCTTTCCAAACGGAATAGTTGTCAATAAATTACATAATAAAGCAACGACACTTCCCATCAAAAGCGTTGCGGGAAGAAGCCATTTTTGGTTGGAAGTCCGTATAAACATTCGGGCAATGTGCGGTACAATCAATCCGATAAATGTCACCGGTCCGCAGAAGGCTGTCACCAATGCCGTTAAGAATCCGGTTATCAGCAAGATAAACACGCGCGTCCGTTTTATTCTGACGCCTAAGTTCATTGCGTAGTTTTCTCCCAATAATAATGCATTCAAGGGTTTAATCAATAAAACTGCGAACAATAATCCAATAAGGATACCCTGTGAAAAGTAAGGTATTTGTGTCATGGATACTCCCGAAAAACTACCCATGCCCCATAACACATAGGTACGCACGTGATCTGCCGTAGCATACGAATTTAGAACAGATATTCCGGAAGAAGCCAAATAGGAAATCATAATACCGATAATCAATACCAATACATTACTTTTCACTTTAGACGAAAAATAAAGCATAATGAGTAGAACTACGGAAGCGCCCAAAAAAGCGGCAAAAACGACAGAGAGATGATGAGAGCGGTCGCCTATGATTGATATGATTCCGCCGGAGTAAAGCATCACCAAGGCGACGCCGAGATTAGCCCCATCGCTGATGCCCAAAATAGAGGGGCCGGCCAAGGGGTTTCGGAAAAGTGTTTGAAGCATCAATCCGCAAACAGCCAGCGCCGAACCTGCCAATAAAGCGGTTATGGTTTGTGGAAGACGGGATTGCAAAACAATATTCGTCCATACGCTTTTTTCGGTTTCTTTACCCAGCAGACTGTCTATCACTGCCGATGCAGGGATGGATACCGTGCCGTAGAAAAGATTGGCAAAGAAAAGGAAAAGAACAAGTATGGCAATTCCCAAACAGATAAAACCTTTTCGGCTCATTGTAAGGAGAAATTATCGCAGTCTATCAAGCGAACGAATCAATTTTTCATCTTTTTTAATTCCCCGAATGGCTAAATAGGCCAAAACACAGGAAACCAAAGGAATAACAAAAGTATGCCCTACTTGCCGGAAAAGCTCGGAAAGCGGTAATGTTTGCCTGTCAAAAATAAAATAGAGTGCATACAATAAAATCAGTAAAAAAAGTATTAAATAACTGATTTTAAGTTGTAATTTACGTTTTTTATAAAGAAAAACAGTAATCATCGCCAAAGCAGCGATTAGACCGGTGACAATCAAAACCGTCCATGAAGAAGAAAACGGAAAAAACACGAGTATTACCATCAAGCAAAACACGAAGAATAAATAAACGGTTTGAATGCGCTGTATCATAGTTCTTCCAATTTATCTTTCTCTTTTGCCGGATTGCGGTAATAGACTTCATCTTCCAAAAATTCCTGTGTCGCAATCAACGAAGACTTGGGAAGACGTTCAAAATAACGGGAAATCTCTATTTGCTCCCGATTTTCAAAAATTTCCTCCAAACTATCGGCGCTCGAAGAAAACTCCGACAATTTTTTGCTTAGATCATGTTTGATATTGGCAGAAATTTCGTTTGCGCGTTTCCCTATAACACGTACGGTTTCATAGACATTTCCGGTTGTTTCAGCAAGTTTTATCATGTCGCGGGTAATTGTATTATCCGGAGTAGATACTTTTTTATATTCCATATAATTTATTATTTTTTTAGTTCTCTATCAATAATTTCATACAATCTTTTAAGCTCTTTCAGAAATCTCCCATCCGGAAATTCGTTGGCATACGAATAATACTCATCGACAGCATCTCGATAACGAAGTTCTTTCTTTTCTTCCACACTCCGAACAGCCATCTCATATTTCGATTTAAACATATAGTACATAAGTTCTTCCCTATGCTGTGAAAATGGATACGTTCGAATAGCATTTTGAGCGGTAATTACGCAGGAAAGATAGTTTCCTCCGGGGAACGGGATAATTGAATGATCACCTAAGTTGTAGTACAATCGTACAGTTAGCAATTCTTTCAAGGCTAATTTTTCCTGTAATTCAAACAAAGCGTTTTGTGCTTCATCTTTTCGTTCGCTCTGAGGATAGAATTCAAGAAAATCCTGGAACTGTTGCATAGATTTATAGGTATCCGATTGATCCAAACGAGGATCGGGAGAATCAAGATACAATCCGTATGCAGAATAGAAGCGCGCCAATTCGGCATATTCACCTCTGGGATAAGTAGTAAAATATGATTTAAAATATTCGGCGGCAGTTGAATAATCTTTCATTTTATAATGACTTTGCGCCAACAAATACAGGGCTTCTTCTCCCCGTGAAGTCGAACGCGCCATTTGCACAACATCTTCCAATAACGCAACCGTACGGCTGTATTTCCCCATTTCGAAATACTGTTTAGCATGTTCAAATCTAACATTTAAGTCTGTAGATTTCAATATTTTATTGTATTCTCCACAAGAGGTAAATAGCAAGATGACGAAAGAAAAACAGATAACTTTTAAATCTAATCGTTTCATATGTATAAACATAATTTGGATACAAAAGTAATGAATCCCTTTGAATTAAGAAAAATTTTAAGTATTTTTAATACATTGCAGGGTTTATTTTATCACTTCACAATTTAATTCTTAATTCTTAATTCATAATTTATAATTTTATAGTACCTTTGCTGGCTAAAATGCAAATAATAATACAGTGGCGGAAACTAAATTTATTTTTGTTACAGGCGGTGTTGTTTCTTCCTTGGGAAAAGGGATTATAGCCGCGTCGTTGGGTAAACTTCTTCAAGCAAGGGGTTACCGCGTAACCATTCAAAAATTCGATCCATATATTAATATCGATCCGGGTACGTTAAACCCATACGAACATGGCGAATGCTATGTTACTGTCGATGGACATGAAGCGGATTTGGATTTAGGGCATTATGAACGATTCCTCAATGTCCCTACTACCAAGGCGAATAATATCACCACCGGACGTATCTATCTGAATGTAATTGACCGTGAGCGAAAAGGCGACTTCCTTGGAAAAACTGTCCAAGTAGTTCCACATATCACCGATGAAATCAAGCGAAACATCATGCTTCTAAGCAGTACCGGCGAATACGATTTTGTGATCACCGAAATTGGAGGTACTGTCGGCGATATTGAATCCCTTCCCTATCTGGAAAGCGTCAGGCAATTGCGTTGGGAATTGGGAAAAAACTGTTTGTGTGTACACCTTACTTACGTACCCTACATTGCAGCCGCTAAGGAAGTGAAAACCAAACCCACGCAACACTCTGTCAAAATGCTTCAGGAACAGGGTATCCAACCTCAAATATTGGTACTCAGAACCGAATCCATACTACCGGAAAGCATCTGCCACAAAGCGGCGTTATTTTGTAACGTTGATGAAAATGCAGTCATTCAATCATACGATGTACCAAGTATTTACGAAGTACCGGTTGTGCTGGCTCGCCAGAAAATGGATAAGATTGTACTTCAAAAAATGGGAATATCTGTCGAAAAGAAATTGGATTTGAAACAATGGAAAGGTTTTCTCAACAATATGCAAAAAGCGCGAAAGACAGTTACAATCGGTTTGGTCGGAAAATACATTGAACTACCCGACGCCTATAAGTCTATTAACGAATCGCTTTTGCAGGCAGCCACTTATCATCACAGGAAATTAAATCTTCAATTCATTCAATCAGAAAAATTGACAGATGAAAATGTTAGCGAATATTTAAGCGGTCTGAATGGAATTATTATCGCTCCCGGATTCGGACAAAGAGGTATTGAAGGTAAATTCACCGCTATTAAATATGCACGTGAACACGATAAACCTACTTTCGGAATATGCTTAGGTATGCAATGCATGGTTATTGAATATGCCCGTAATGTTTTGGGATTGAGCCATGCCAATTCTACGGAAATGGATCCGGAAGCAGAGAACAAAATCATTGATTTGATGGAAGAACAAAAAAATCTGACCGAAATGGGGGGCTCCATGCGTTTGGGCGCTTACAATTGCCAACTCGAAAAAGATTCTATTGCCTCCCGAGCTTACCAAAGCGAATATATTCGGGAACGACATCGCCACCGGTATGAATTAAATAATGAATACAAAACAACATTGGAAGCGAATGGCATGAAATGTACCGGCATCAATCCGGAAACCGGTTTGGTTGAAATAGTGGAAGTTCCCGATCTAAAATGGTATCTCGGTGTGCAATATCATCCGGAATACAATTCCACCGTAATTAAACCCAACCCTTTATTCATGAGTTTTATCGAAGCAGCTACAAAATAAATTATGGACAAAAATACAATCATTGGTTTTCTTTTAATCATTCTGGTAATCATCGGTTTTTCGTATCTAAACCGCCCTTCACAGGAACAAATAGAAGCACAGAAACGCTACCGCGATTCAATAGCAAATCTTAGACAATTACAGATAGAAGAGCAACAAGCCGCTATTTTTCAACAACAGGCTGAAGAAACCGGCAAACAGGAAACAACGGCGGATTCCGATTCGCTCCTACAAGTGCAAAGAACAGCCAAATTCGGCGATTTTGCCGGATCAGCCGATGGAAATGAAGAGTTTATCACGCTTGAAAACAACTTGTTATCCTTAAAGTTATCTACAAAAGGGGGAAAAGTTTCCTCCGTCCTTTTAAAGAACTTTACCGACTACAAGGATGAAACTTTGGTACTGTTTCAAGGTGATGATTCCCGGTTTTCAATTACTTTGGTAACCAAAAACAATCGAGTTGTAGAAACAGAAGACTTGTTTTTCGAAACAATAAATACCAATCCTTTGGAAGCAACTTTGCGTCTGAAAGCAGGAGAAGACGGCAGTATCGATTTCGTATATCGCTTACACCCTGATGATTATATGGTTGATTTCACGATCATCCCCCATAATTTACAGGATTATATTTTCCCCGGAACCAACTCCTTGGATATTTCCTGGTCGCAACGGCTGCGGCAATTGGAAAAATCCCGAAAATTTAAGGAACAACATGCACGTTTGACTTACAAACATTTGAACGACAACGTCGAGCAAATGAATCCAAGCAAAGACGATTCCAAAACAATTACGAATAAACTGAAATGGATCGGATATAAAAATCTGTTCTTTTCCTCAGTGCTTATCGCCAATGAGAATTTTACATCGAGTCAGCTGAAATCCGAATATTTACAGGATGATGCTTACTTGAAGCATTATTCGGCTATTACCAGTGTGCAATTTGATCCGCGTGCAGAGAACTCCATCGGGTTGAATTATTATTTTGGCCCCAACGAATACAAATTGTTGAAAAATTATGATAAAACCCTGTTTGAAGGACAGGATGTTCAATTAGAAAAATTAGTATATTTGGGGTGGAGTCTGTTCCGGTACATCAACAAGTGGATCATTATTCCGATTTTCGATTGGCTAAACTCCTGGGTGGGCAATATTGGTTTGGCAATATTATTATTAACCTTGATTATTAAAATCGGATTATTTCCGTTGATTTACAAATCGTTTATGTCGTCGGCAAAGATGCGGGTGATGAAACCGCAAATCGAAGCAATAACATCAAAACATCCCGGACAGGAAAATGCCATGGTCAGGCAGCAAAAAACCATGGAACTGTACCGTCAGGTAGGTATTAATCCGATGAGCGGTTGTTTGCCCATGCTCCTGCAAATGCCTTTTCTATTGGCGCTTTTCATGTTTTTCCCTTCTGCTATTGAACTGAGGCATCAGAGTTTCCTGTGGGCGCCCGATTTATCCACCTACGATGCCGTGATTAAATGGAATGCTTATGTGCCTTTGGTTTCCGATTACTTCGGAAACCACATCAGTATCTTCTGTCTGTTGATGACGATTACCAATTTAGTTTATACCAAATTCAATATGGAGCAAGCCGGCGCTCAGGAGCAGATGCCGGGCATGAAAACAATGATGTATATCATGCCGTTTTTTATGTTGATTTTCCTAAATTCCTATCCCGCAGGATTGAATTACTACTATTTCATTTCAACACTAATCACGGTTCTCCAAACCGTTTTGTTCCGGTATTTCTTAGATGAAAAGGCATTATTGGCAAAATTAGAAGCCAACAAAAAGGATCCCGCCAAAAAGAAGAAGTCAGGATTCATGGAACGTTTGGAAGAAGCCCAAAGGAAACAACAAGCCCTGCTGAAAGAACAGCAAAAGCAGAAAAAGAAAAGGTAAAAGGAGTCAAATCGGAACAAATCCGCTTTCTGTGATTACGCTTTTTCCGTTTTCGGTCATAAGCAATTCGTAGATTTTATATGCCATTGAATTTTTGTCCAAATCGGAACGAATAACCGCATAAACCTCACTTATAAAGGGATAACTCCTGTCCCTGATGGTCTTTTTATTAGGTTCAATGCCATCTACAGCGATTGTTTTGGCAATATCTTCTTTTATCATTTGTTCGTTGTAGTAATACAATGAGAAACAGATGCTATTGGGATCTAACATTGCAGTATAAAAAACCAATGACATCGATCCTAACATGGATTCGGGAGGCCAATTTTTCATTGTTAAACCTTTCATAACCAAGGTTTCCATTAGTTCCTGACTGCCTGAATTGGCATTTCTCACATACGGATTAATCGGATTATTGCTCCCTCCTACTTCTTTCCAATTCATTATTTTTCCCATATAAATATCCTGTATTTGTTTGGTAGTTAATGATTTTACCGGATTCTCTTTGTTAAGAATAAATATAAAAGCATCCAAAGCAACCGGCGTTTCAATCAGGCTAACACCTGCTTCTTTGGCATGATTTTTTTCATCTTCCGACATTTTTCGTGCCGAAAAAATAAAATCTACGTTTTTATCAATAAGATTCAAAATAGCATCATGGGTTTTAGATGTTTTTATCCGCTCCCAATAATTGAAACCTTCGGGAATATCTTCCCAATTGGGATATATTGTATAGGTTCCGTCGATAAGATTTCGTCCCCAATCGTAGCGAAATCCTAAGAGTTTGCAGGCAAGAAGCATTTGCAAAGGCGCTTGGGCAGTAGAGGCATCTACATAGGGATAGTTATCAACTGTAAGTCCCTCAATTTTAACAGATACCGGTTCCAAAAATTTATCTTCTTCACATTGAACAAATGCAAAGAATAACAATCCTGTTACCAATAATAATACAAACTTTTTCATAATTTTTAATTTATAATTGACACGATGTCATCTTTTCAGACAATTCTATCCAACGCAAAGTTTTTTCATCCAACGCCTCTATGATAGCGCCGATTCGTTGCGATTTTGCCTGCAAATCTTCGGATGATAATGTTCCGCTTGAGAGTTCGGTTTCCAAACGGGATTGCTCTGCTTCCAATTCGGGAATCGTCTGTTCAAGCAGTTCCAATTCACGCTTTTCTTTGAATGATAATTTATTGGGTACACGGTTCTCTATCGGTGATGTTTCTTTTCCCGTGCAGCCTTCTCCCTGCACCCTGCACCGTTCACCGTTTGCCGTTTTCCTTTTACCATTTTCCGTTTTCCGTTCACCGTTCACCGCTTCCCGTGCAGCGTTTTCCCTGTACTGCGTATAGTTTCCCGGAAAATCCTTGATTTCGCCTTGTCCTTTGAAAACCAATACATGATCGACAACTTTATCCATAAAATACCGGTCGTGAGAAACCACTATCAGGCAACCTTTGAACGCCGTCAGATATTCTTCCAAAATGTTTAATGTGATAATATCCAAATCGTTGGTTGGCTCATCTAAAATCAGAAAATTGGGATTTTTGACCAATACCGTGCAGAGATAGAGCCGTCGTTTTTCTCCTCCGCTGAGTTTATGTACAAAATCGTGCTGTTTGTCGGGAGAAAAAAGAAAATGTTGCAGAAATTGGGAAGCCGTCAATTGAGTACCGCCGCCCAAATCAATGACTTCCGCAATATTGCGAACGGTGTCTATAACTTTGATTTCCTCATCGAATTGCAAACCAGATTGTGAGTAATAACCGAAATTGACCGTTTCGCCAATATCGAATGAACCGGAATCCGGAGGAATTTCCCCTATCAGCATCCGGATAAAGGTTGTTTTTCCGGTTCCGTTGTTTCCTACAATGCCCAATTTTTCGTAGCGGGCAAACACATAATTAAAATCTTCCGTAATCAGCGTATTCCCGAATCGTTTGGAAATGTGCCGGGCTTCAAAGATTTTTTTACCGATGTAGGACGCCTGTGCAGCGATTTTCACATTGCCTTCTGCCCTACCCTGTTTCACTTTTTTTTCCAAATCGTAGAATGCATCTTTTCGGGCTTTGGCTTTGGTGGCGCGTGCCTGCGGCTGTCTGCGCATCCATTCCAATTCTTTGCGGAACAACTGATTGGCTCGTTCTAACTCCGAACCTTGGGCATCCAAACGTTCCTGTCGTTTTTCGAGATAATAACTGTAATTTCCCTTGTATTGGTAAATCTGCCGGTTATCTATCTCGATGATTCCGGAACATACGCGGTCTAAAAAATACCGGTCGTGCGTAACCATCAAAAGGGTTGTCCGCGAGCGGCTCAGATAATCTTCCAACCATTCGATCATTTCCAAATCCAAATGATTGGTGGGTTCGTCGAGCAAAAGCAAATCCGCTTCGGTTATCAGTACTTTCGCCAAAGCGACTCGTTTCTGTTGTCCGCCGGACAGTTCTTCTACATTCCTGTTAAAGTCGTTGATTTTCAATCGGGAAAGGATCTGTTTGGCTTTCAGTTCGAGTTCCGGCTCTGCGGAATTAACGCATGCCTGCATAACTGTCGTCCCAGCAGCGAATTGCGGATCTTGATCGAGAGATGCGATTCGCAATTCGCGGCGGAAAACAACCTCTCCGCAATCGGCGTCTTCTTTTCCTGCAATGATATTGAGCAAGGTCGTCTTGCCTGTCCCATTTTTGGCAATCAAACCGAAACGCTGCCCTTCGGAAATACCGAAAGACAAGTCGGCAAACAGCAAGCGGTCGCCAAACGATTTGGTCAGGGAAGAAACTTGCAAGAACACGGACATGGTTTCAATTATTAAATATCTGAATATATAAAATCTATCAAATTCATGTGTTTTATTCCATTACGACTATTGCCATGGAAGTCATCCATAGAAACTACTATTTTGGGGTAATTGTCGTTTATTTTTTCTAAATTGCCAAACTCGCGGTCAATCGTACTCCGGCTGTGTAATAAATAACAGACTTGAACATAAAGATATTCGCCGTTCTTCTTACAAACAAAATCAATTTCATTATTGCCCAACTGACCGGTTTTAACTTCGTAGTCACTATAAATAAGTTGTTTATATACAACATTTTCCATGATTTTCCCTATATCGTCAGGTTGGTATCTCCAAAAAGCATTCC
>Ga0082212_10012732_pt1 | contig 10579 bp, 5 predicted proteins | sample TergutNt197P3_FD_71548 | JGI IMG/M metagenome (GOLD analysis project Ga0082212, IMG submission 71548) | Neocapritermes taracua P3 segment gut microbial communities from Petit-Saut dam, French Guiana - Nt197 P3 | ecosystem: Host-associated > Arthropoda: Insects > Digestive system > Gut ...
ATCGCCAAGCAGACCATCGGCGGTCTGGCGCAGGGGCTTGAGATAAAGCCGCCGGTTGTTTTCGAGGGCGGGCCGCTAACCTTTAACCCCGCGCTTATTGATGTATTTGCCGAGCGGCTTGGCCTGAGCGAAGCCGACATCATAAGGCCGCCGAACAGCCAAACCCTTATCGCCTACGGCGCCGCCCTTTCGGTAGACGAACTGTTTAAGGATTTTGACAAAAACTTCAGCACGGAGGCGGCGCTCACCTCCCTTTCCATGTACCGGGAAATTGTTACGCTTAACACCGAGGCGGATCAGATATTTTTTACGACAGAGGGAGAGCGGGACAGCTTTGAGGAACGCCACAGAATCATTTCCATCAATCACGACATATCGGCGCTGAAAATGGGGAAGGACAAAACGCTGCGTGTTTATCTGGGCATCGACGCGGGATCGACCACCAGCAAATTTGTCTTAATCGACGAAGACGAAAATGTTATTGACAGTTTTTACAGCCCCAACAAAGGCGAGCCGCTCAAGGTGATCAAACAGGGCCTTTTGGACATGCACGCAAAATACCTTGCCGCTGGCGTCAGCCTGGAGGTTATCGCCCTGGGGACAACCGGCTACGGGGAGCTGCTGTTCGACAAGGCCCTGGGCGCCGATTTTCACACGGTAGAAACCGTGGCGCACGCCGCAGCCGCACAAAAATACGTTCCCGGCGTTACCTTCATCCTCGACCTCGGCGGCCAGGACATGAAGGCGATCAGCATATCAAACGACATTGTCACCAACATAACGGTCAACGAAGCCTGCTCTTCCGGCTGCGGCTCATTTCTGGAAACCTTTGCCGAAACCCTGCACATCCCCGTCGACAAAATCGCCGAAGCTGCTTTCAGCGCGAGGAATCCGGCGCGGCTGGGCAGCCGGTGTACGGTGTTTATGAACAGCACGATCATCACCGAGCAGAAAAACGGCAAGCAGGCCGACGACATCATGGCCGGGCTGTGCCGCTCGATAATCGAAAATGTGTTTACCAAAGTGGTGCGTATTTCCAATGCCTCCCAGCTTGGAAACAAGATCGTCGTTCAGGGGGGAACGTTTAAAAACGACGCGGTGCTGCGGGCGCTGGAACAGTACCTGGGAAGAAACGTCGTCCGCGCCCCCTACCCCGGCGAGATGGGCGCTATCGGCATCGCCCTTCTGACCAAGCGGGAAATTATCGAACACGGCTACACGTCGCCCCACGGTGACAGCGGCCATTCCCGGTTTATCGGCTTTGACGTGCTGAAAGATTTTAACTATACCCAACAGGCCAACGTTGTCTGCCCATTCTGCGCCAACAACTGTAACCGGACCCTGGTGCGTTTTTCCAATAATCTGACATGGGTTACCGGCAACCGCTGCGAGCGCGGGGAGCTGGTTGGCGATCCCAAAGATCCGGCTGTGCGGGAAGAGGCGGACAAAATTACCCGGCTGATGGATTCCGTTCCCGACATGGTTAAAATCCGCGATGAATTGCTGTTTAAGGACTATCCCTTTACGCCGCTGTTGCCGGAAAAAGACATCACCATCGGGATACCCCGCGTGCTGGATTTCTGGCGGAGCATGCCCTTCTGGAAAGTGTTCTGGGGCGCGCTGGGATACAAAACAAAGCTGTCGCGCAGAAGTTCCCGGCAGTTATACGAAAAGGGCCTGCAGTATGTGGCAAGCGACACGGTCTGCTTCCCCGCGAAGCTCGTTCACGGGCACATACAGGACTTAATTGACAGTAAAGTTGACAGAATATTTTTCCCCCAAATGAACCGCCTGCCACCTGACAATCCCGAACCATCCAGCACCTTTACCTGTCCGGTTCTGAAAGGCTACCCCCTGTCTGTTAAAGCGTCTGACAATCCCGAAGAAAAACACGGCATCCCTTTCGACTCGCCGGTGTGCCACTGGTTCTCAAAATGGGATCAGGACTTTCAGCTCTGCCGCTACATGAAGGAAACGTTCGACATTGCCGAAGAGACGACCATGGCCGCCATTGAACAGGGAGAAAAGGCCCTGGCGGATTTTAACCGCGCCCTGACGGAAAACGGCGCAAAAATCATCAGCGATGTTGAGCAAAAAGGCCAGTTTGCCGTCGTTCTTGCCGGAAGGCATTACCAGTACGACAGCCTTGTCAACCACAACCTGTCGCGGTATTTTACCGGCATCGGCATACCGGTGCTGACGGTAGACTCCATTCCCAACCTCGCAAAGGTTCCGCTGGATAAATCGAGGATTGAAATTACCAACAACAACCACGCGCGCCTCCTGTCCAGCGCGATTGTTGTGGCGGAACATCCCGCGCTTGAGTATGTGGACATTTTCAGTTTCGGATGCGGCCACGACGCGCTGTACACCGACGAAGTTGTCCGCATCATGAACGAAATTTCCGGCAAGTCCCCGCTGATCCTGAAAATGGACGAGAGCGAAATAGCCGGCCCCCTGCGCATACGGGTGCGCTCCTTCATAGAAACGGTGATGATACGGCGGAAAAAAGAAACCCATACGGTAAAGGCCCTGGGCGATCCCTATCCGGTCAAACTGCACAAATGGGAGCGGGGGAAAAAATTGCTGCTCGTTCCCAACGTAAGCAGGGCGTTCTGCATGATACTGAGCGGCGCGCTTGCCAAAGAAGGCCATCGGGTGGAACCGCTGCCGATGGGGGGCGTCGAGGCGATAGCGATGGGAAAAAAATATGTGCATAACGATATGTGCCTGCCCGCGCAGATAACCATCGGCGAAGTGCTGCTCGCCCTGAAAAGTGGCAAGTACGATCCCGACACCACCGTGCTGGGAACGGCGAAGGCGTTATGCGACTGCCGCCTTGCCAATTACATGGTGCTGGCGCGAAAGGCCCTTGACGAAGCGGGCTTTCCCCAGGTGCCCATCGTTACCACCGACGTATCGGATTCCAAAAACGCCCATCCGGGCCTGCCGTTTACCCCCGCGACGTATGCCAAATTTATCTGGGGCATAGTCCAGTCGGATACGCTTGAGTTTTTGCGGCGCAAGATACGTCCCTACGAACTCATAAAGGGGGAAACCGACCGCGTTGTAGAAGACGCGTTTATCAAAATCGGCGAAGGCATCGCGAAAGGCGGCATTTCCGGCGCGATAAAAGCCTACAAGAAGGCGATAAAGGCCCTCTGCGCGGTACGCTATGACCGTTCCACGCTCAGGGAACCGGTGTTCATCCAGGGCGAGTACCTGTTAACCTTCCATCCCGGTTCCAATTTTCATGTCGAACGCTATCTGGAAAAAAACGGCATGGAAGTGCTCTTCCCCACCATGCACAGCATTTACCGCCATCTTTTTCTGAGCCATACCATTGCCGAAATAAAGGAATTCGGGGTACGCCATTCAAGGAAAGAGGCGTTATCTGCAATGATCGGCAATAAATTTATCGATATTGCCGTAAAGGCGACCGACCGCATCGCCAAAAGGCATCCCCTGTACGAGCCGGATATGGATATGAAGGCGGCGGCGAAACTCAGCGATTCGATAATGCACCATTCGATACTGTCCGGGGAATCGTTTTTAATAGCGGCGGACATTCTGCATTATGCGTCAAAAGGTGTGCGTTCCTTTGTGATACTCCAGCCCTTTGGCTGCCTGCCCAACCATATCTGCGGGCGGGGCGTTATCAAGCGGATCAAGGAACTGCACCCCGAAATTCAGGTTCTGCCCCTGGACTACGATCCCGACGTAAGTTTCGCCAATATAGAAAACCGGCTGCAGATGCTCATAATGAACACGCGGGCAAATAAAGAATCTGCTGCTTAAGGTTGTGCAAAAATAATTAAAAGTGTACTATCTTTTGATGAAATTACAGTCGATATTTCTTTGCCTGCTGTTACTATGTATTTCCGCCCTGCCCGTTTTTTCCCAGGATGCGGAATCACATGATATCAACGATAACGCGCCCGAGAAACGAAACATTCTCGCAGATACAGGATACACAACCCTCGGCGTTATTTTAAGCAATGTGTTTTTAAATTATGGCGCTCGGCTGGGAGACCAGCCCTATGCCAATATGACCTTTGACGACATAAAGCTCAACTGGACCACGTACCGCTGGTTCTGGGAAGACGGCGACCGGTTCCTGATAAATCAACTGGGACACGCCTATCAGGGATCGACCTATTTTGCCAGCGCCCGCATAAACGGTTTTGGTTTTTACCCTTCAATACTGTTCATTCCCCTGGGAAGCATTATGTGGGAAACGATCATGGAGCCGGAACCAAGTATTAACGACGTAATTTCCACCATAACGTCGGGCATGGCCCTGGGAGAAATGCTGCACCGGCTTTTTCTTGAAATTGATTCTTCGCCTTCCGTCGTGGCGACGATAGGGGGCTTGCCTGTAAGCCCAATCGGCACTGTTAATAAATTGTACAAACGTCCGGCTTTTGAAACGGGCGGCGGCAATATTTACGATTTATCGGTAAGCGCCGGTGTTGATAAAGCATTTGCCTATTTTCCGCGACATGAGGAAAACGAGGATTCATGGAAATATCCCGGCGGGCATATTAATACGAATGTGGTGTACGGCAATCCATTTGTCCAGGAGAGCAAAAAACCGTATGATCATTTTGAGCTATTTGCGGGTTTTACCACGAATACCAACTCGTATCATGCGGCGGTAATTACAGACGGCTATCTTTTTTCTATAAAGCCGTCAGAAACGAAATCCTCTTTTACCAGCACCGGGTTAAGCATGCATTTTGATTTTTTTAACGCGACCAACGATTTAATTGACAACATGGGATACGGCAACCTCCAAATGTCCAGCAGCGCCGCAGGCTGGACGGTGAAGCATATGCACTGTTTTTCCGAAGAATTTTTTCTGGAAATAAAAGCCCACGCCAGCTTTGTGTTCTGGGGCAACAGCATGTATAACGGCTACGATGAGAGCGCCGATTATTGGGTTAATTTGGGAAATAACCGCAACACCTATGGAATGGGTGAAAACATTAAATCGTTCTTTACCATTTCGCATGCCAAAGCGGGCAAACTGGAACTTGTCGCGCACGGATACCATCTCCTTGCCCTTCCGGTAACGGGCAGCCATTCAACTGGCAGCGTGTTTTTTGTTTACAGTTCACTAAGCTACGATTTCCCCCTTACTGCGAGAATAGCCATCGGCGCGAAAGGAACATTTTGGGGGCTGTTCGGACTGTACGATTCGGCAGAAAATGTTAACCGCCGCCTTGTTTCAAGCTGCCTGTATGTAAAGTATATGCTGTAGGGATATTTCATACAAAGGTTTATATCAGATTTTCCCCTTTGAAAATTGCTGTACAAATTTTGCACTATGTTTATTTTAGCCGATAACGCTTGACCCGGATGCAATGTATGCCAATACAATTGTTTACTGATGCATTACTCCCTGAAAAAAGCATATCCATTTTTCTTATGTCTATTGCTCCTGTGTTTGCATACCCGGTTTGCTTTTTCCCAGGACAGCAACGTACCTGAACCTGTGCCCGCAGGAAAGGGCAGCACAGTATTACACGCTTTTGTCGGTAGCGGGGAAATTCTTATGTCGAACGCCATTGTTATGACGTATAATATTTTTTACCATAAATTAACCGGGAAAGCTGATTGGTCAACTCCCACCGGAAATTCCATCAGAAAAAACCTTACCGAGCCCTGGGAATGGGATGCCGATCCTTTTGGGGTTAATCAGAGAGGGCATCCGTATCAGGGTTCTTACTATTTCAGCGCTGGCCGGGTTAACGGATTTGGGTTTTACGAATCCGGCATTTTCAGCGTTTTTGGAAGTTCCACCTGGGAGATTTTTTTTGAAAACCAGACTCCGGCCATCAACGATTTGATAACCACTTCCATCGGTTCCCTGTCAACCGGAGAAATACTCTACCGGCTGTACCTGGAAGCCTGCGCCGCCGGAATTCCCGCACCGATCGCGTTTTTTCTCAATCCCATGGCCGGTTTTCACCGGCTGGTAACCGGTTGGAAACCGCCTGAAGTCGGTCGGAACATCTGTTTGTTTCAGGTTTATGCCGGGGCGGGCTATGCCCGAACTGTGTCTTTGCTGCCGGCGGAAAGCAGGGAATTGTTTTCGTTCCGGGGGCCGTATGCCGGAACGGGTCTAAAGCTCATCTACGGCGACCCATTCCGGCAGGAAAGCAAAACGCCGTTTGAACATTTTGAGCTTGGCATGAATCTCGGTATGGATATCGGCGACTATATGGTTATCCAGTTTATAACCGACGGCTACCTGTTTTCTTTCTCGCCGGTATGTACGGAAAAAGATGCGATAAGTACCGGCCTTTCTCTGCACTGGGATATTGCATCTAACGGGGAGTTTGGCCAGGGCGATACCACCATCGATCAATACAGCAACGCCCTGGACTGGACGATTAAGCACCGGCATCTTTTTTCGGTGGATGCAGTTTTCCAATCAAAGCTTCACGCGGGCGTAACGCTCATGGGAATACCCAGGTACTACTCGCCCGAAACGGATTCGCATAAAAGCAGTTACGGTGCCGGCCTTAACAGCAAACTTTTTTTCATTCTGGATCATAAAAAACTCGGCAGACTTGAAACCAATGTATTCGGCTATTTGTTATGGTGCTATCCGGGAATAAGGGGTTTGTCGCAGGGAACGGTATATTGGCTGTTTGCCGATGTTGCCTATTCCTACCCCATTTCAAAGCGCCTGTTTGCCGGCGTTAACAATTCCCTTATAATGGAACGGGGAACGTTCAGCGGTTTTCCGAATACCCGGAAATACAACAATGAGGCAAAGATGTTTATCGGATGGAACCTGTAAAATGAAACGAACAGTGCCGATTATGGTAATCATGCTTCTGCTATGTTCCCTGCCGTGCCGGGCGCAGGAAGAACTTGACAATCTCTTTACCCTGGATTTTTTGTCCTACACGCTAACCGGGCTTTTGCACCAGGGTTGGGGCATCGGCCTTAACTATGAGAAAAAACTGTTTGATTTTCTGTCGGTAAAGGGAACCGTTGGACACATGACGTTTTTAACCGGCATAAAGGACGTATACAATACATCCGTCAGCCTTTCGGCATTTTTCAATTATTATCCGTTAAGCAACGGTCTGGACAAGCTGTATGTAAGCGCGGGCGGAGGCACCGATTTTATGAATTATTTCGGCAAGGGAGAACTGCCGCCGACCGAACAGGATACGCTCATCCACGTAACGCCAAGGCTCGGGTGGAAGTTCCGCGTAAAAGATTTTTTAATGATTGATGTAGCTGCAGGATACAAATTTATTATTTTCGACACCGAAAATTATCACGGCATAAAGGATTATGTCAGTACCGGTTTTCGTGTCGGACTTAGCTGCGTCTTGCTTTTTAATGAATTGAAAATTAACAAATCAAAAAGAGAAAATGACAATAACCAGGCCAGTGCGGAGTAATGTATGGTCTATTGCCTTCACTCATCCTTCAGGCGCACAAGAATGCTCGGAAGATTGCGGTACTGGATAGTCTTGGGTATGTTCATTGCGTTAAGCATTGTAACAATGTCCTCAATCGGCATGGGCATGTCATTGATAAACCAGTCAAAAACCACCCTTAGGCTGCCTGTTATTTGATAGCTTATTTTATAGCGGCAAACCAGGTATTCATGCTCCGACAGTTTTGATTTGTATTGATCAATAAAGGACATCGGCCATTTCTGGCCCTCGCGGTGGATGCGGCTTTCAATGTCGGCGGTGAACAGGATTTTCTTGATTATCTTCTGGTGTTTTGTCATGTACTTGCGGTTAAACTCAAGAATGATGGTATCCTGCTTGTCATCTTTGTTGCCTTTTTCCATGTTCAATACTTCCGTGCTGAACGTATTCATCAGATACTCAAAAATAACGTCATCTTTATCATTAAAATTACGGTAAAAAGTGGGCCGCGCTATCCCCGCCTTTTCGGCAATGTCCGAAACAGTAATTTTTTCGTAGGGTTTTTCATCCATTAAAAGCATTACTGCTTCAAAGATCCACGACTTGGTCCGCTCCACCTGGCGGTTGGGTTTGCCTGTTTTTGGTTTCATTTTTCCCCCTTTGTAACTTTCATTACAATGTTTACGGTCTGTTCATTTTTGAATAAAACACTTGACCGATATGTAATCTATGATATTACAATTGTTTTATGTATGTCAAGTGTTCAAGATGATATTTTTGATAAAACATGTTGGATTTTAGGAGGTTTGGTATGGTAAAAAAAGCAGCGTATTTTGAAGCCCAATTTATTTTGGCGGTTGTTCTTTCGGTATTTCTGGCCCTTTCATGCGGCGGAAATAAAGACAGCAGCGCGGCAAGCATGGAACAGATTCATGCGGAGGACGGCCAGCCGGTCAGCGTGCGGAAGCTGGAAACCGAGGATTTTTCGGTATTCCTCAAATATCCCGCCCTTATCCAGGCCAGCTCGGAATCGACCGCATACGCCGCCCTGAACGACGTGGTAAGGACCATTTCGGGAAGCGTCGGGGACACGGTCAGGCAGGGCGACATTATCGTGTCATTCTCGTCGGATAACCAGGTATTGCAGCAGGCAGCTTTGGCCCACGGAAACGCACTGAACGCCTTTAACCGGATGAGCGCCCTGTTCAGAAGCAACGACATCTCCCGGCAGGAGTTTGACACGGTAAGGATGCAGTACGAGATAAGCACAACGAACCTCAAGGCCGCCAACGACATGGTGTATGTCAAAGCGCCCATATCGGGAACGCTTACCCAGGTAAACGTGCGCGTAACGGAGAACGTCCGGCCCGGCACGGCCCTGTTTACCGTGTCGAACAGCAACGCCTTTGAAGCGAGGCTCTATGTTGGCGTTGAGGAAATTGAGCGGATACAGGTGGGAGCCCGCGCCTTTATCGACCTGTCCCGCGGCAAGCAGGAAGGTCAAACAATAGAAGGCCGGATAACCCAGGTGTCGCTTATCATGGACAGCCAGCGGCAGAGCTTCCCGGTAACGGTCGTTTTTGACGGCGGAAACCGAAGGCTGGTCAGCGGCATGAACGTGGACATTGCCGTAGAAACCTACCGCAACGAAGAAGCCATCGTTCTTGCCCGGCGGGAGCTGATACAGACGGATACGGGGCCGACAGTTTTTGTTGTTGACAATATTTCGACAGCCCTGCCGATGGCGCGTCGCGTTGCCGTTCAGACGGGAGAAGAAAAAGGCCTGCGCCTGGAAATAATCGGCGGCCTTTCCGCCGGTGATCAGATTGTGAGCGAAGGAGTGCAGCGGATAAACGAAGAAACCCGGCTGAACATCGTCCCCGGCATTATGCCGGCCGGATATTAAAGGAGCCGTTATGCACATTGTTGACCTGAGCATAAAAAGGCCGGTAACGATCCTCATGGGCTCGCTTGCCCTGATTATTTTCGGATTGCTTGCCTGGTTCACCCTGCCGGTGCTGCTGCTTCCCGAAACGGCGATTCCGGTGGTTACGATTGTTACCGTGTATCCCGGCGCAAGCCCATTGTCCATCGAGACCCAGGTTACCAAACCCATTGAGGATCAGATTTTTTCCCTGGGAGAGCTGGGTTCCGTTACGTCGTTCTCGCTGGACAGCGTTTCCATTGTCGCTGCCAGCTTTACCGACGGCAAGGATGAAAATATCGCGCTCCAGGAAGTAAAGGATGCGTTAGACGCAATTGCAGCAGACATGCCGTCGGGAGCGAGAAAACCGACCATCACCAAGCTGGATCTGACCAGCGGAACGCCGGTTATGGACATCATCATCGAAGGCGAAATGAGCAGCATGGAGCTGTACGAATACGCTTCCTCGGTCGTCCGGGATCAGCTCGCGCAGGTGCCGGGAGTGGGCAGCATCGACCTTTCGGTCGGCGAGGAGCGGGAAATCCGGGTAGAGCTGCACGGCACGCCGGTCTTTGGGCGCTATTTGCCGGTGGAACAAGTTGCCGGCATCCTTGCGCGGTCAAACCTGGAACTGCCCGGCGGCAACCTTATTTTCGACGGGCAGGACATTCCCGTGCGCTTTAAGGGAGAATTTACCTCCGTTGAAGAAATCGAAGATACCGACATTCCCACCCGCGCCGGGGTTTTTAAACTCCGCCAGCTTGCCGATGTCATCGATTCCAACTCCATTGTCCGCGAACGGACGATTTTTTACGACAACGAAACAAAAACCCGCACCGAAAACGCCCTGCTGATTCGGGTAATGAAAAACCCCAGCGCCAACACGGTGAGCGTTGTTGACGGCATCGTCAAGCGCATTCCCAGGATCGAGGCGGACTCGGGGAACAGGATACGCCTCAATGTCATCAGGGACGACGCGGGATTTATCCGCGACTCGGTGAACGACACGCTGAGCAACCTCATCATGGGCATCATCCTTACCGGGCTTGTGCTTCTGCTGTTTTTGCACGACTGGAGATCAACCATCATCATCGCCATCTCCATGCCGTTCTCGATAATCTCGACATTTTTGGTGATGCAGTTTATGCACATGAGCATCAACGTGCTGTCGCTCATGGGGCTTTCGTGCGCCGTTGGCACCCTGGTGGCAAATTCGGTTGTCGTTCTGGAAAACATTTTCCGCCACAAG
>Ga0082212_10012733_pt1 | contig 10579 bp, 9 predicted proteins | sample TergutNt197P3_FD_71548 | JGI IMG/M metagenome (GOLD analysis project Ga0082212, IMG submission 71548) | Neocapritermes taracua P3 segment gut microbial communities from Petit-Saut dam, French Guiana - Nt197 P3 | ecosystem: Host-associated > Arthropoda: Insects > Digestive system > Gut ...
CTGATATTGAGTTTCGTTTCCATGATTCCTCCTACATGAATTTTGTTGCCAAACGCATAATTTCTTCCTGCGTAGCATCTTTGGTATCCAATATTCCGGTAACCCTGCCCTCGCACATAACCATGATCCGATCTGAGACTCCCAACAGTTCAGGCATTTCGGAAGAAACCATAATTACACATTTACCTTTTCTGGCCAGTTCAATAATGATGTTATAGATTTCATACTTGGCGCCAACATCAATACCACGGGTTGGTTCATCCAAAATCAGGATATCCGGTTCTGTCAGGAACCATCGTGCAAAAAGTACTTTTTGCTGGTTCCCGCCGGAAAGATCCCTGATCAATGTTTTCGTAGATGGAGTTTTTACATTAAGGGTAGCAATATTTTCTTTTGTATCATTTTCTCCCTTCCGTTCATCAATAAGACCCAGTTTGTTAACATATTTTTTTAAATTTGCCAGGATCATGTTGTCTTTAACGGATCGCATTGGGATAATCCCTGTTACACGCCTTTCTTCGGTAACCAGGGCCATTTTTTCCAGCTTTGCATGGGTGGGAGATTTAATTATCTGCTCCGCACCATTAATAAGGACAGAACCGCTCTTAATTGGCCTAAGACCAAAAAGGGATTCTACCAGCTCGGTCCGCTGAGCTCCGACAAGGCCGCCAATCCCGAATATTTCGCCCCGTCGAACATTAAAACTAACATCAAAAAAAGAATGATTATGGGCGGAGGTTAGATTTTTTACTTCAACAACAGTTTCCCCGGGAATATTAGTTTTAGGAGGAAACCGGTGGGTTAAATCCCGCCCAACCATCTGTTTTATAATTATATCGTTGGTCAGGTTTTTTGCATCATACGTTCCAATATGTTCTCCATCCCGCATGATGGATACTTCATCGGCAATTTTAAGAATCTCTTCGATTTTGTGAGAAATATATATAATTCCTACCCCTTGATTCTTAAGGCGATTTATAATTCCGAATAACTGAGACACTTCATGCTCTGTCAGGGACGAAGTAGGCTCATCCATAATTATAACCTTGGCATTTTGGGATACTGCTTTGGCTATTTCAAGGGACTGCACTTTTGATACCGATAATTCCCTAACCCATACTTTGGGCGGAATGTCCATTTCCAAATCTTTAAAAAGCGCTACGGCATCTTCATACATTTTTTTATGATCAATAAACTTAATTGGCCCAAGAGAATATTTGGGGAAACGTCCAAGCCAAAGATTTTCCATTACACTACGGTAAGGTACGGGCAGGAGTTCCTGGTGAATCATGGAAATTCCTGCGTTCAAGGCTTGCCTGGAATTGTCAAATTCTACTTTTTGTCCGTTTAAAAAAATATCGCCCGAATCCGGTTCATAGATGCCAAAGAGACATTTCATTAAGGTGGATTTTCCGGCACCGTTTTCTCCCATCAAGGCATGAACACTGCCCGGTTTAACATCTATAGAGACATTATGCAATGCCCGGACACCGGGAAACGATTTAGAAAGTCCTTTTACCTGGAGAACGAAATTCCCTTCTGCCATTAGAGCTCTCCCTTATAATGTAATGCAGAGGGATGTGCAGATTGTCTTCCGCACATCCCTTATCTTGGATACTATACTAATTTCTGGTCAAAAAAGACAAGTTAGAAACTTATTGCTGGAACTGCCTGAAATTGTCCTTAGTCACTTTCTGATATGGTACCCAGATGTATTTACCATCAGTAATGGTCCAACCAGCGGTGGAAGGATCCTCCCCTTTGGCAAGAGCATACGCTATATCAAAAGTGGCTTTTCCCTGGTTGTTTGCATCGTTAAGAACGGTTCCAAGAAGGGTGCCTTCTTCCAGAGCCAGAAGAGCGGGAGGAGTGGCATCAACACCCAAAACAGGCATGAATTTTCCACCCTGGAAATAGCCGGCGTTCTTAAGAGATTCAATGGCGCCAAGAGCCATGTCGTCGTTGTTTGCGAATACCATGTCAATCCTGTCACCAAATTGGGCAAGCCATGCATCCATTTTTTCGACAGCTTTGGGGCGATCCCAGTTGGCGTAATCTTCAGCCAGACATTCTACCTGGATTCCTGCATCGGTAACCGCTTTAATTGAGAATTCCCTGCGGAGTTCCGCATCCTGGTGTCCGGGCTCGCCTCTGAGCATAACATAGCGGAGCACCTGATCCTTTCCCTTGTTTTCGAGCCACCATTCGGCGGCAATTTCACCTTCCATAGTACCGGATTGTTCAGCTTTAGCACCTACATAGTAAATCTTGTCCCAAGATGCCATATCTTCAGGCAGAGGTTCCCTGTTAAAAAATACTACAGGGGTATTCTTTGCCTTGGCTTTTTCTATGATCGACGCAGCAGCAGTCCGGTCTACAGAGTTGATAGCCATAGAATTGACTTTCTTGGAAAGGAATGCATCAACCTGATCGTTCTGCATGGGCTGGCTGTTCTGGGAGTCAACAACTTCCAATGTAGCCTTCCCTGTTGCATTCGACTGAATGGCATTTCGGGTATAAGACATAAAGGTGTCGTCAAATTTGTAAATAGTTACACCAATACTTGGTAATCCGCCGCCGGCACCATCGGATTTTCCGCCGCAGGCCACAAAAGACAGCGCTACAGCCACAACTAGGAAAACAATAATAGTTTTCTTCACTTTTTCCTCCTGAAAAAATTGTTTTGGAGCATTAAAAACTCCTTACCTTTGGGTTTATTTTATCGCAGAATATCCGATTAATCTATCTTTAGTTACAGACAAAATCATTACCTTTACATTATTTATTCATTTTAGTATACTTGAAATTCCAGTATTTTCTAGTTGACTGTTAAGGAAGGATGTTATGTCTCGTATCTGTGATATTTGCGGAAAACACACAATTGCCGGTAATTCTGTCAGCCATGCCAAGAATCGTGTCCGGCGGGTCTGGAAGCCAAATTTAAAGAAGGTAAAGACCGAAATAGATGGTTCCGCCGTTACTCTTAAAATCTGCACCCGCTGCCTGAAAAGCGATTATATTACCAAAAAAGTGTAATTTCAGCCAAAAAACTGTTCGCAACCTCTAAATTTCCAATTCCAGGCCGTCCCAGGCAGGTGTTGCATCTATAGAAAGCCCCTGTTTTAGTACAAAATCCCGGCAATAATCCTCTGTTTCCCGGTGAGAATGGCTATGGCAGATATGGGTCAGGTAAAGCTGCTTTGTTTTCATGTGAATTCCGGCATTAATGGCCTCTTTAAAAGAAAAATGGGTATCATGAGACCGAATCCGCAATCCTCCTATAATTGCCAGTTCCGGCGGACCGCCTTCTGTAATCAGGGAAAATGCATCCTCATCAATGTAGCTGCAATCGGTAAGATAGACCGCACCGGTACTGGCTTTACAGGAAATGGCATTTTCTGCTATTTTCCAGCCTAAAATCTCAATGTTTCCGTGTTTTACCGGGATGGGAATAAAAGTGAGCCTGCCAAGCTGTACCGGCTCTTTGGTAATTATAGGTTTAACATGAGGTTTTCCCCCTCCCGCCTGGGTTTTTCTGAAGATATAGGAAAAGCGTTCACGGAATTCGGCTATGGCAGGGCTGTTTCCATAAATGGGAATGGGTTTTTCCCAACTAAGCTGCCTTATGTCATCCAGACCGTGAATGTGATCTGCATGGGCGTGAGTCAGAAAAACCGCATCCAAACCGGTAATTCCGGCTTGCAGGGCCTGTAACCTGAATTCCGGCCCGGTATCTATTATTGCCCGTTCCCCGTCATTTCCTTCAATATATAAGGAACAACGATACCGATTATCCCTGCTGTCGGAGGAAGTACAAACCGGGCAGGAACAGCCAATTACAGGAACCCCTTGAGATGTACCCGAACCAAGGATAGTAAGTTTCATGTACAAGCCGCCCTCTGGTTCTTAAAATTGCTGCGATAGCAGCTTCTTTAATATAACAATTTCCTCTAATCTTATACCATGACCTGACAAACCGGAAGAGATGCCATATATAAACTTGTTGGCGATTTTGAGAAATATGATTATAAGTGCAAGCAGACGAACAGATATTCCCGCATATTATTCAGACTGGATGCTGAACAGAATAAAGGAGCGGTATGCTTGCGTAAGAAATCCAATGAATATACATCAAATCAGTAAAATAAATCTTAATCCTGATGTTGTTGATTGTATTGTTTTTTGGAGCAAAAACCCAAAACCAATGCTTGATAAGCTTCAGTATTTTAATGAATATGCTTATTATTTTCAGTTTACACTTAACCCTTATGGTAATGATATTGAATCAAAATTACCTCCTAAAAAAGAAATAATTGAAACTTTTAAAAAATTGTCAGACAAAATTGGACCACAAAGAGTTATTTGGAGATACGATCCTGTTTTGCTTAACACCAAATACACAACAGCGTATCATATTGATAATTTCAATGAACTTGCCTGCAAACTTAATGGCTATACAGAAAAAGTAACTTTCAGTTTTATTGATTTTTACAAAAAAATAACAGAAAATATTAAATCCAATGGCGTTATTGAAATATCTCCGGAAGAAAAAACCATACTTGCCGAAAATTTTTCGAAAACAGCAATAGAAAACAATTTATTCATTGATACTTGTGCTGAAGATATTGATCTTTCACGATACAATATAGAATATGCAAGATGTATTGACGATAGATTAATCGCTAAAATAACTGGATATAATTTATCTGCCGAAAAAGATAAAAGTCAACGCCCTGAATGCGGCTGTGTTGGAAGTGTTGACATTGGAGAATATAATTCTTGCCTTAATGGATGTGTTTATTGTTATGCAAACTATAATCATAGCATTGTTGTAAATAATAATAAAAATCACAACACATTATCACCATTATTAATTGGAGATAGGAATAGCACCGATGTTATTAATGAAAGAAAAGTTTCGAGCAATAAAAAATTACAGAAAGAATTTTTTTAATTCTACATAGCCGCTAATTACAGAGGGAATGACGGACATTATATATTCCGATATCGAACTATTAAGTGCCCCGTGCCGTTGAAATTATTGTAGATATTGGGTAATATATTTCTATAAAGGAGAATTTACTATGAAAATCCGGACAAAACTTTTTGGAGGTTTTTTTATTGTTGTCGCAATAGGGGTTTTACTCGGCGTTTCAGGACTGAAAACCAGCACCGACATGACAAATTGGGTTAACGATTTGCATGGTTTATCGCAGACAAGTTCAAACATTTCGTCAATATTAAATTCTCATTATACATGGAGGCACGGACTCTCCGAAGCTGTATATGCAGGTTCGGATTTTACCGGTTCGCTTAATTCCGCAACGTGCTCTTTGGGGCAATGGCTGAACAGCGACGAAGTAAAAAGCATGACAGACGAGGAAGGAAAAAGACTCCTAAATCTGATTGTCGAACCTCATAATTTCATTCATGCCAAAGCAGGAGAAATTATCAATCATCTTAACAATGACGGAACTAATGAAGCGGCAACAATTTTCAGAGAAGCAGTTTTGCCAAGTACACAGGAAGTTATTTCAGGCTTGCAAAACCTTGAAAAACATTACAGCGGTTTGTTGGAAAACAATACCGACGATATTTACCATAACGGAGTCAAGTTTGAACGTTTTATCATCGTGTTAATTATCGTCTCATTGGTAATAAGCATTATTTTGTCATTGCTTATTACATTGAACATTGTACGACCGCTCGGCAAAGTAACAGTATCCATGAAAGATATTGCCCATGGGGATTTTACCAAAAGGGTAAATATCCGTTCCAAAGACGAGATAGGCTTTTTAGCCGAAGAATTCAACGAAACAGTAGGACATGTCAGCACATTAATAAGCAAAATCAAATACAAAATCGACGCCCTTACCAATACCGGCCATGAACTTAATATCAATATGGCAAAAACTTCCGAAGTTGTAGGCGAGCTTTCAGTCAATTTTGATGAAATGAAAACCGTTAAAACCCGGCAGGAAAAAAGTGCCGTTGAAGCGGAAAGCGCAGTTAAAGAAATACAAACAAGCATAAACAATCTTAATAAAATGGTAGAAGAACAGTCCGAAAGCGTAAATACTTCTTCTTCCGCTATTGAGGAAATGACTGCCAATATCCGCTCGGTAACAAAAACCCTCATCGAAAACACAAAAAATGTCAACGAATTGTCGGAATCGTCCGAACACGGAAAAGCGGGCGTTCAAATGGTAGCGGAAAAGATTCAGGATATTGCCAGAGATTCCGCAGGTCTTTTGGAAATTAACTCGGTAATGGAAAACATCGCAAGCCAAACAAACCTTCTTTCGATGAACGCCGCCATTGAAGCGGCCCATGCGGGGGAAGCGGGAAAAGGTTTTGCGGTTGTCGCAAGCGAAATACGCAAGCTGGCAGAATCTTCGGCAAGTCAATCAAAAACAACGGCAGAAATGTTAAAAAAAATCAAAACGTCAATAGACAGCATTACCTTATCTTCCAATGAAGTAATTTCACGTTTTAATATTATTGACAGCGGAGTAAAAACGGTTTCGCACCATGAACAAAATATCCGCAGTGCAATGGAAGAACAAGAAATCGGCGGACAGCAGATATTGAATTCAATGGGGCGGTTAAAAGAATTAAGCGTATCGGTCGAAAAAGGATCGGAAGAAATGCGTACAACGGGAAACCATTTAATCAGCCAAACCAACGACCTTATTAAAAGCAGCACCGAAGCAATAAACGGCATGAGCGATATTGTCAGCGGTGCAATGAAGCAGATACAAACCGCCGTAAAACAGGTTGACGAAATGGGTACTGAAAATACCCGGAACTTTAACGAACTTAAAAGCGAAGCGGGGAAATTTAAAATTTCATCAGGCAATGAAAAGAAAAAAATCATTGTAGTCGATGATGACGAAATTCATCTTGAAATGACAAATGAGGTCTTAAAAAATGATTACGAGGTTTTTACCGTTTCATCAGGAGAAAAAGCATTGGAAAAATTCTTTCAAGGTCTTGTCCCCAATTTGGTGTTACTTGATTTAATTATGCCTGAAATGGACGGGTGGAATACTTATGACCGGATAAAGAGGATCAGCGAATTACACCAGGTACCGATTGCGTTTTTTACGGTTTCGGATGATCCGAAAGATATAAACCGGGCAAGAGAAATCGGGGCTGTCGATTATATAAAGAAACCGTGCGATGACTTGTTGGTCAGGATTAAAAAACTGATTTAAAAAACGGAATAAGTGCCTTGTGGTGCGCACCGTTGACATCCGGCGCTCGGGTATCATACACTGTTACCATACGCAGAGGAGGGTAGCTTATGCGGAAGGTATTTTTTGTCTTGTTTCTGGCATTGACGGCGTCTGTCTATGGGCAGACTGTTATTCCCAATGGCGTGTTTATCAATAATCCCGAGTATGCCAGCGCTGATAAAAATCTGTGCTTCAAGTTCTTGTCCAATAACCAGATCGAGACGTTCAGCGTGAACAGCGATGATTACGACCCTGAGATGGACAATCTGGATGCGATGCCGAAAAGGAACCGCCTAACGGGGACCTATCGTATAACCAATGAAAACGGCGTAGATTTTATTTCCATCCAGTGGAGCAATAATACCAGCGCGCGGTACCTGCTTCTCCTTCTTCCGGACGGCATTCCGCTTCTTTATTCATCCGATGCAAGGCCGTATTTCTCGGGTATATCTACCAGCATCTGGGAATATCTGGGAAACAGGCCGGTGTTCAGCGACGGAAAATGGATAACGGCAAGTTCCACGCTGGTTGAGGGCAATACAAGATACTCCGCCGACAAAATGGGTATAAAAATCGGCGAATGCTGGGTAGAAGGGGAAAAAGGAACCGGCATTGGGGTAAAGCTAACGGTGAAGTTTGTCCAGGGCAAAAATCTGACTGTTTCCAACGGCTTTGTGTCCTTTGCCAAACCAAATTTATATAAGGAAAATGCACGGATAAAAACATTCAGGATAACCAACGAGGCGGGGAAATCGGAGGTGGTTACATTAAAGGACACGCCGCATTTTCAGGTAATTAATTCATCATTGATTACATATTCGGTGGAAGGTTCAACATATACACTTGAGATACTGGATGTGTACCCGGGCACCAAATACGAAGACACCTGCATAAACTCAATGCTATACCGGTTTTCACAGTAAGATACGGAGGAATATATAGCTCAGCTTACAAACTACCAGTGCCCTGCCTGCGCCGGGCCACTGCGCTATGGAAGCGAATCCGCTCAGATCGAATGTGACCACTGCTCTTTAAAGTTTGAGCTTGCGGTTATTGAACAGCTCTATGCGGATAAAGTACAGGCAGCCGACAATACCGGCGCGGAACCCCAATGGGATTCTTCCCTGGCAGGCGACGACTGGGACCCGGACGAAGCGCCGCATCTGCGCTCGTATACATGTCCGTCCTGCGCGGCCGGCATTGTCTGTGACGATACCACGGCGGCTACATCCTGCCCCTACTGCGGCAATCAGACAGTGATACCGGGAAATCTTTCGGGCCAGCTAAAGCCGGACTTCGTTATCCCGTTCAAGCTGGATAAAAACGCCGCCAAGGAAGCCCTTAAAAAGTATTATAGCAAGAAAAGGCTGCTTCCCAAGGGTTTTTTAACGGCTAATCAGATCGAGGAAATTAAAGGAATATACGCGCCCTTCTGGCTTTTTGACGGGGAAACCGAAGCGGATATGCGATTCAGGGCAACCAAGGTGCGTACCTATACCTCAGGCAGCTACCGGGTTACCAAAACGGATCATTACCGCGTAACGCGGCAGGGCAGCATCAGCTTCGAAAAAGTACCGGTGGACGGTTCAAGCAAAATGCCTGACGCACACATGGACGCTATAGAGCCGTATTCCTATGGGGAGTTAAAGCCTTTTTCCACGGCGTACCTGCCCGGCTTTCTGGCGGAAAAATACGACGAAGACGCACAAATGTGCAGCACGCGCGCCAACAAGCGCATTAACAGGAGTACCGAGCTCGCCTTTGCCGCCACCACAGCAGTCTATTCCACCCTTACACAGGAATATTCCAACATAGTATTAAAAAAAGGCGATGTTAAATACGCGCTTCTGCCGGTCTGGATGCTGTCCATAAAATGGAACGGAAAGAACTTCCTTTTTGCCATGAACGGCCAGACCGGGAAACTGGTTGGCAACCTGCCCATTGACAAGGGGAGGTACTGGAGCTGGTTCGCCAGAATCTCACTCCCCATAGCGGCAGTACTGGCCGTGCTATTGTTCGTACTACTATAGGGGGAAAGAAGAATTAAAAAGATATTTAATACAGCGCTTCTTCTTTTTGTGGTTGTTCTCCTGCCCCTTGCAGCCCAAACCCCGGGCAAAAGGCTGGTTTTTGACGACATGGGTAAAATAAGCGAACAGAGCCTGCTGGAACTAAACCAATACGCCGCGGAACTTGGCGACGTGTATCATCTGGATGTGGCTTATTTTCTGGTATCCGACACAACAACAACGCTCCTGGAATATACCACGGATCGCTATAAGGCGGAGGGCCTGGGGCCGAACGGGTTTGCGCTGACGCATGACATAGAGCGCAAGCTTGGGCGGGTGGTCGGCTTCGGCACGGCGAGACGCTTCATAACGGATGAGGCCGAAGACCATTTTATGGAGGCCTACAGAAAGCCGGGCGGCACCTATTACGACGGAGTACTGGCCTATCTTAAAGCAGCCGGGACTTTTCTCTCTGATCTGGGCGCGGCATCCCTGGCGGATAAACCCCCTTACGTTGTTGACACGGCCGGCCTCGCGCCCCGGGGCGCAAACTTCGTTATCGATGAAACCGGAAACTTAAGCGCCGCGGAGGTCGATGCGCTGAATGAAAAAGCGTCCGGGATTTTGGAGAAGTACAAATGCGCCGTCTACGTCTGGATCGTTGACCTTGTCCCGGAAGAGTACGCCGGTTCCAATGACGGCATGGAACGGTACGTTGACGCTTTTTACGAAAAGCACGACCTTGGCTTTGGCGAGGGCAAAAACGGCATAATACTGCTGCTTGAAACAGGCGATGTTCCGGGCGAAAGGGATTACTTTTTGAATCCCCACGGCGCCTGTACCAGGGTCTTTACCGACAGCAAAAGGGAAATCCTGGAGGACGACCATATCATTCCCGCGTTCCGCGAAGCTTTCGAAAGCGGGAGTTTTTTCCCGGTGGCCGATGTCTTTTTTGACCGGGCTTTACTGGGTTTCGAGACCTATGCTTTAATATCGATAATTGGCAAACTGATTTTAATAGCAGCGGCGTCAATACTCACTCCGGCCATTATATGCGGACGCTGGAGAAGGCAGATGAAAACCGCAAAACTCGCCGCTGCAGCCGACAGCTATATACCGCAGGGAGGCTTCCGCCTGACTGGACAGACAGATCAGTTCCTCTATACGACTACTACCCGCGTAAAAATCGAATCGAGTTCTTCACGTTCGGGCGGCCGTTCCCGCTCGTCAAGCAGCGGCCGCTCCAGCGGCGGTAAAATATAGGAGGAATTATGGGATTATTCCGCGAAACCAAAAATTGTCATGTGTGTAAAAAAAGGATCAAATCGGGAG
>Ga0082212_10012734_pt1 | contig 10578 bp, 5 predicted proteins | sample TergutNt197P3_FD_71548 | JGI IMG/M metagenome (GOLD analysis project Ga0082212, IMG submission 71548) | Neocapritermes taracua P3 segment gut microbial communities from Petit-Saut dam, French Guiana - Nt197 P3 | ecosystem: Host-associated > Arthropoda: Insects > Digestive system > Gut ...
TTTTACCCAGGACGCCTACCGGGCCGTGGCCCGCCAGGCCATTGAGCGCAAAATCGGCGCCAGGGGACTGCGTAATGTCCTGGAAGGCGTGATGCTGGAGATCATGTTTTCTCTGCCGGACAAGCAGGATATCCAGGAATGCATCATCAATGCCGATGTTATTGAAAAAGGCAAACCGCCCCTGCTTTTGCCGGCGCTGGAAGTCCAGAGCGCGGCTGGCGAGTGAAGCCGATGGAATGTCAAAATCGAATTTTGCGGCTGCCGCTCATGCCCTTGCGGGAGGTGGTGGTTTTTCCCAAAAGCGTGCTCTCGCTGGTGGTGGGCAGGGATATTTCCATCCGTGCCATTGAAGAGGCTTCGGGCAATCAGGACAAGCGTATTTTTTTGTTGAGCCAGCGCCGTCTGGACGCCGACAAGCTCGCTCAGGAAGATTTATATGCCGTGGGGGTTGTTGCCAGGATATTGCAGGTGTTGCCCATGCCGGACGGCAATATGAAAGCGTTGCTTGAGGGTTTGCAGCGAGGCGTGTTGTCAAAACTTGAAGTTGTGACAGATGGTTTTGTGGAAGCTTTGCTGGAGCCGCTGGAAGAATTGGAAAAAAAATCCGTGGAGGGGTCGGCCGCCGTGCAGGTGGTTTTGGAATCCTTGGAAGAATATAGGAAACTGAATAAAAAAGCCGCCGCGGAGATTTTGCAGGCCGTGGCCGGCGTCCAGTTGCCGGGACGCATGGCCGATTTGATCATGGCCTACCTCAAGACGGATTATCAACGCAAGCAGGAGGTGCTGGAAATTCTCGACGGGCAGAACAGGTTGCTGCGGGTTTACGAGTTGATTCAGCATGACTTGATCATCGCCAATATGGAACAAACCATCAAAAACCGCGTTAAGGTCCAGATGGAGCACAACCAGCGCGAATATTACCTTAATGAACAAATTAAGGCCATTCATAAGGAAATGGGCCGGGAAGACGATCAGCAGGCGGAGCTTTCAGAATTGGAAAAAAAGCTTCAGGCTATGAACATGCCGGAGGAAGCGCGCCAGAAGGGACTTAGCGAGCTGAAAAAATTGCGCCAGATGCCGACCTCGGTTTCAGAATATGTGGTGTTGCGTAATTATGTGGATTGGGTTCTGGATCTGCCCTGGAATAACCTGAAGGAAATCGGCCTGGATCTGGATGAATCACGCCGTATCCTGGATGCTGATCATTACGGCATGGACAAGGCCAAGGAGCGGATCATGGAATACCTGGCGGTGCAAAAACTGGCCGGGAACATCAAGGGGCCTATTTTATGTCTGGTTGGCCCGCCGGGGGTGGGGAAGACCTCTTTGGCCAAATCCGTGGCCAGGGCTACAGGACGCGAATTCGTGCGTCTTTCCCTGGGCGGGGTGCGTGATGAGGCGGAAATCCGCGGACACCGCCGCACTTATGTGGGAGCCTTGCCCGGCAAAATTTTGCAATCCCTGAAACGGGCCAAATATAATAACCCGCTTTTTTGCCTTGATGAAATAGACAAGATGAGCGCTGATTTTCGTGGAGATCCCGCCGCGGCCCTGCTGGAAGTGTTGGACCCGGAGCAGAATAACGCCTTTAACGATCATTATCTGGATTTGGATTATGATCTCTCCCGCATTTTTTTTATCACCACGGCCAATGCCCTGCATAGTATGCCGCCAGCCCTGCTGGACAGGATGGAAGTCATTCGCCTGTCCGGTTATCTGGAAACGGAAAAAAAACATATTGCCCACAAACACCTGCTGCCTAAACAGGTTGTGGCCAATGGGCTTAAGCCAGGCAACCTGGTCGTGTCCGACCCCGCACTCCTGGAAATAATCCGTTCCTATACCAAAGAGGCCGGCGTGCGTGGTCTGGAACGGGAAATTGCCGCGATTTGCCGCAAGACAGCCTTCCAGGTAGTGGAAAAGGACAAGCCGGACACGGAATGCAAGGTTGGGTTAAATAGTTTGCCGCGTCTCTTGGGGCAGAAAAAATTTCGTTACGGCGAAGGGGAAAATAAGCCGCTTGTCGGAGTATGCAACGGGTTGGCCTATACCGAGACCGGCGGAGATATTTTGATGGTGGAGGTAGCGATTATGCCCGGGCAAGGCAAGTTGAGCCTTACCGGAAAATTGGGCGAGGTGATGACGGAATCGGCCAAGGCCGCGTTGGCTTACGTCCGCGCCCGTTCAGCGGGGTTGGGTTTGCGCCGGGATTTTTATAAAGATGTGGATCTGCACATCCATGTGCCGGAAGGGGCTACTCCCAAGGATGGGCCTTCCGCCGGGGTCACCCTGGCCACGGCCTTGGTGTCGGCGCTGATCGGCGCTCCGGTGCGCAATGATGTGGCAATGACCGGAGAGATCACCTTGCGCGGACGCCTCCTGCCTATCGGAGGTTTGCGGGAAAAGCTCCTGGCCGCCCGCCGTGCGGGCATAAAAATTGTCATCCTGCCCGCTGAGAATGCAAAGGATTTGAAAGAGGTTCCAGAGGATATCCTAAAAGGGTTGACCATCCATCTGGCGGCGCACGCGGATGAAGCATTGGCCTTGGCTGTTCCCGCGGCCGGGAATTTATCCGGCATTATGGAAGATATGGATTTCTGCCTTGGGCTTAAATCCGGCATGGCTGAAAATATCTTGACTCAGGCCCAGTAATTGGGGAACCCGGATGAACGAACATGGAATTATTAGCTGTTTTAAGGCTTATGATCTGCGCGGACGAGTACCGGAAGAACTGGATGAGGAATTGAGTTATTGCCTGGGGCTGGCCCTGTTCTCAGAATTTAAGCCCGCACGGGCGGTCGTGGGTTGGGATGTCCGCTTCTCCAGTCCTGTTTTAGCCGGGGCGATGATCCGGGCTTTTTTGGAACAAGGGGTGGAAGTCAGCGATTTGGGGCTTTGCGGCACGGAGGAGGTTTATTTCGCTGCGGCCGGCCACGCTTTTGATTTGGGCGTGATGTTCACGGCCAGCCATAATCCGGCGGAATATAACGGTATAAAGATCGTGCGCCAAGGGGCTGTGCCGGTGAGCGGGGATTCAGGTCTTGTTGCCCTGCGGGATCGGGTGCTGCGCCGGGATTTTGTCCAGTCTGGCCGTCCGCGCGGCCTACTTATTCAAACCTCCTTTCTGGAGGAATATCTGGATTTTTTACGTAGCCGGCTGCGCTGGAGCGGTTCCAGATCACTCCGTTTGATCATGAATCCCGGCAATGGCTGCGCCGGACCGATACTCCGCGAATTGCTCCGGGATTTGCCGATGGAGGCGTGTATTATCCATGAAGAACCGGACGGGAGTTTCCCCAATGGCGTGCCCAATCCCCTGTTGCCTGAGCGGCGGCAGGACACCGCCGAGGCGGTGCGCCGCTACCGGGCGGATCTTGGCCTGGCCTGGGACGGCGATTTTGACCGCTGTTTTTTCTTTGATAATGAGGGCAATTTCATAGAAAGTTATTACCTTATAGGTCTTTTGGCCCAAAATCTGCTGGCCGGGCATCCGGATGGCAAAATTCTCCACGATACCAGACTGATTTGGAATACCATCGAACAAGTGCGGGAGGCCGGAGGCATCCCGGTGCAATGGAAAACCGGACATGCCTTCATGAAGGAAGCGATGCGGCGCGAAGATGCTGTATATGGCGGTGAAATGAGCGCGCATCATTATTTCCGGTCTTTCAACCATTGCGACAGCGGCATGCTTCCCTGGCTGCATCTTCTAGAACTTTTGGATCTTAGCGGGCAAAGCCTGGCCGAACTGGTGGCGGCCCGTTCCATGGCCTATCCGTGCAGCGGCGAGATCAATTTTCGGGTGCCTGATGCCAGGAGTTGCGTGGGGCAAATTCGTTCCGCCCTGGACGGAGAGATTGCCGAGGAGGACTATATCGACGGACTCTCGGCGGATTGCGGCCGCTGGCGTTTCAACCTGCGATCTTCCAATACCGAACCCCTGTTGCGTCTGAACGTGGAGAGCAGGGGAGAGCTGTCTCTGCTGGAGGACAAAACAGCCATGATGGAAGAGTTGATTTATGGATGTGGAGGGAAAAGAGCCGATGCCTGACATATTTCCGGTCATCCTTAGCGGCGGTAGCGGCACCCGCCTATGGCCGCTTTCTCGCGGGCTTTATCCAAAACAATTTGTGGATTTTGGGGGGAGCACACTCTTCGGCGACAGCCTGGACCGGGTGTTGTCTATGGACAAATTGGCTGCGCCTATTGTGATTTGCAACCAGGAACACCGCTTTCTGGCTGCGGACCTCATGCGGCAAAAGGGACTTTTATCGGGCGCCGGAGATGTTTCGCCTGAAAAAGCCCTGCCCCGGATCATCCTCGAACCTGTCGGCCGCAATACGGCCCCGGCTATTGCCCTGGCGGCCTTGGCCGCCAGGGATGCGTGTCCAGATTCTCTTATTCTGGTTTTGCCTTCGGATCACCGTATTGAACCCCTGGAGGATTTTGCCGCCTGTGTGCGCTTGGCTGAGCGGGCCGCGATCCGGGATCGCCTGCTGACCTTCGGCGTCCACCCGGACCGGGCGGCCACCGGCTATGGGTATATTATTTATGGGCAGGAAGAGGAGGGGGTTTATCCGGTCAGCTCTTTTGTGGAAAAACCGGATGAAGATCAGGCTTTGGCTTTGCTTCGCCAGGGCAAGTGTTTCTGGAATAGCGGCATGTTTCTTTTTAAGGCCGGGCTTTACCTGGAAGAATTACGCCGTTTGGCCCCGGAAGTTTATAAAAGTTCCTTGGCCGCTTGGGCCGGCCGCAAGACGGATTTGGATTTTATTCGTATTGATCCTGAGCTGTTCGCGGCCATTCCGTCCATATCCGTTGATTACGCCGTGATGGAGCATACCAAACTGGCCTGGGTGGTTCCGCTCACCGCTTCTTGGCATGATTTGGGTTCATGGGAAGCCATGCACGAAATCACCCCCAAGGACGAAAACGGTAACGGGGTCCTGGGCGATGCGATGCTGCTGGACGCGAAAAACAGTTATGTCTATGCCTCTTCCCGTCTGGTGGCCGGTATCGGTTTAAGGGACATGATGGTGGTGGAAAGCCCGGACGCGGTTCTGGTTATGCGTCAGGGGCGCGGCCAGGAAGTCAAAAAGCTGCTGGATGTTTTGAAAACCCGAAAGAGAACCGAAGCCGAAACTCATTTGCGTACATACCGCCCTTGGGGTTCTTACGAAATCCTTGCACGGGAACAGCGCTTCCAGGTCAAACGCATCCTGGTCAAGTGCGGCTCCGCCCTTTCCCTGCAAATGCATCACCATAGGGCCGAGCATTGGGTGGTGGTACGGGGAACGGCCAAGGTGCGCCTGGAGGATCAGGATATTTTTCTGACTGAAAACCAGTCCGTCTATATCCCGGTGGGCAACAAGCATCGTCTGGAAAATCCGGGGCTGATGGATTTGGAATTGATTGAAATCCAGTCCGGAGCTTATCTGGACGAGGACGATATCGTCCGTTTCGAAGATCGTTACGGGCGTTAGCCTGAATACGTCGGACAGTAAATCCGCACGGCGCATTCTTTGCGCAACTCCTTTAATAAAAGGCGACGCGTATTAGCTGAAAAGGTTATGTTATTATTTCAACCACTTGTTTTTGGCGGTCTCGAATTCTTGCTGCAATGACTCCATCAATTCCCTGACTGAAATAATATCCATGATCCGGCCTGCGTTGGCCCCGGCAAAGGCAAAGCCTTTTTCCAGGTTGCCGCGCATGGCGTTGAGCAAGGCTGAAGCGATGCAGTATGGTGAACGGTCCGGGTCGCAGGTGTGCACACAGTGGAAGATGCACCGGAAGTTGCGTTTTTTTTCCGCCAAGGCTTCGAGAAAACGGTTTTTGATGGCCCGGCCCGGCATGCCTACCGGGCTTTTGATGATGGTCAAATCCTCGGGGCGGGCTTTAATGAAGGCCTGTTTGAAACGTTCATCCGCATCACATTCATGGGTGGCCACAAAGCGGGTGGCCATCTGTACACCGGACGCGCCCATCTCCAGCATCCGGTAGATATCCTCGCCGTTGTAAACCCCTCCGGCCGCGATTACCGGTATGGGCTTGCCGGTTTGATCTTCAAAGCTTTTCACCGCATCTACTGTTTCTGGCAGGAGTTTTTCCAAGGTAAAGTCAGGCGAATCCAGTTCTTCGGGTTTAAAGCCGAGATGACCGCCAGCCTTGGGTCCTTCCAACACAAAGGCGTCCGGCAACACGCCGTAGCGTGAAAACCATTTTTTACAAATAATATGGGCGGCCCGTCCTGAAGAGACAATCGGCACCAGTTTGGTTTTGAATTCTTCTTTTTTTTCTTCGCACAGTTCCAGGAGGTGTTTGGGCAGATCCATAGGGAGGCCGGCGCCGGAGAAGATTATATCAATTTTTTCCTCGATGGCCGCACGCGCCAAGGCGGCAAAATCGGTCAGGGCCACCATGATGTTCACGCCCAACGCCCCGTCGCTGAGGCCGCGGGCCAGACGGATCTCTTTTTTCAAAACCCTGATGTTGGCTTCGGTCGGACGTATGCCGACATCCGCCTCGCCTATGCCGATCATGGCTCCGGCAATGACCCCCACTCCGCCTTGCGTTGCCACCGCTGAAGCCAGTCGGTGCATGGAAATGCCCACCGCCATGCCTCCCTGGACAATGGGCAGCCGTACGGTAAGATCTCCAATTTGCAGTAAAGGTAGCGCCATAACATCCTCCGGACGGAATGCCAGAATCCGTCTGACCAAGAACGCGCTTCAAACTGAACCTGTTTTATGTATTCAGGCTTATTTGCTACGCCGTTTCTTCCTAAAGCACAATACAAATTTCCTGAAATTCGCAACGGCCGCAGGTTCGCCCCGGCCTGGGGATAAAAACGCGGCTTTCGCTAATGCGGTCCAAAAGGTAGCCCAGCAATAGTTCGGTTTTATTTTCAATGATGTCCAGGCGGCTTTTTTCATCCAAGTCTTCCGGCAGGAAGAAAGTTTCCCGGCCTTTATCGCGCAGGGCGACCCAGCCCGCGTTATGCGTTTCCGGGCGGGGAAGATCTTCCATTGAGGAAAAGGCCGCCAAATACAGATACAGAGGCAGTTGCACATCCGGTATCGCCTTGGCCGCTTCCTGGAAAAAGCCCTCGTCTTCCAGGGGCATATTTTTTTCCAGCCTTTGCCAGAAATCGTCATCCTGCCAGAAGGCCGGATCAGGAAGGTTGATCCGGCCGGTTTTATAGTCCAAAATAAACAAACCTTTCCGTCCCAGGCTCAATGGACGCGCGTCCAGGCGGTCAATCCGCCCGTTCAGCCGATATGAACCGGACTGTGTGGTCAGAGGGGCCTGCAAGGTTTTTTCCAAGGCCAGCACCGTGCTTGCCTCAGGCTGGTGGTTAAGGAAATGCCCCAAGGCGCGCGGCCCTGATATTTTCAACATTATCCGCACATCCGCAGGCAGGGTTTGAATTTTAGGATGTCCGGCCAAGGCCGTGAGAAAAAGCTCTTCAAGTTCCCGGAAAGGGAGATCCGCCTTACGCAGAGGCCTTCCCAACTTGGGGCGGTAATAATCGCGCAACACTTCGTGAAAGAGTTCTCCCACGGCTTGTGGGTCGTCATCCTCGTTGGCTTCAGCCAAAGGGGCAAGTCCGGTAAGTTCCCGGTAGTAAAAATATGCCGGACAGCGCAGATAGGCATTCATCCTGGTGGCGGAAACAGGTTGGGAGAGTAACGTGCGCATCCGGATTCGCGCCTGTGGGCTGACGGACAAACTGCGCTGAACAGGACGCAAGGGAGCGAGTTTGCTGCCTACCTGGTGCAGGGGGCCATCGCTTAACAGGGGCAGACTGAAAGAGCGGCCTTCCGGAGAAGGGCGTTCAGGTTTGAGGATGCGTCTCAAGGCCGGCTTTTGTTCTTCCCGCCAGAGCAGCTCTTCAATAAAGCGGCTTCGGTTTTTTTTGCTTTCCTGCAATTTTCCTGATTCCACCCCTTCTTGCCAAAATAGGTGAACCTTTTTCGCCCCCTGTAACAAACGGAAAAAATAATAGGCCTGCATGAGCCTGCGCCGTTCCAGTCCCGGCAATCCAAGTTCGGCCCGCAGACCGTCCGGTGCCAGCGGGTCAGGGGCAATAGCTCCTGGGAGCAGATCTTCCGTGGCGTCCAGGATATATACCGTATCAAAATGGAGCAGGCGTGACTCCAAAAGTCCCATGATTTGCATGGCGGTTAGTGGATAAGCCTCATAGGGGATGCGTTCGGCCTTGACCAACTCTCTGAAAATGAAAAACAAGGTCCTGGCGGGCAGTTTTTCTTCCGCAAGGGCGGAATGTTCTAATTCAGGGAGCACGGCCTGCATGAAGCGGTACAGGCATTCCGCATCCAGAGGAAAAAGTGTCCAGAGGCGTTCGCCTTTTTTCAGGAGCAAGGCGCAGAGGTTTTTCAACGCCTGCCCAAGCTGTCTCAAGCTGTGCGCCGTGACCCAGGCATCAATGAAAATAAATTTAAATGTTTCACAAAGCATTTTCAGCTTTTCCGTATTTTCTACAGAGTCCTGCGCGATCAGGTTTTGTTGTAAAATTTCAGGCAGGTTCACATAACTTGTTCCTTGGCGCAGGAAATGCTCGGTCCGCAACAGGAGTTCGCGCCATTGTCCGTATATTTCATCTTGTCCGGATTCCGTCTGATCGGTTTCTGGAAACAAGCCAAGCATTTTTACATAAGGCTGGCGCAGGAGGCGAACGCAATCCTTCCAATATTGACCGCCGGTCCGGGTATTTTCGTGCATGGCCAGGAGGCTTTCCAGAAAACGATTTAACGGGGCGCCGGATAGTGGGTAGCCCATGGAGATATTGAGATCCTCCCGGCCAAGGTGATGTAAAACCGGGACAAGCTGCCCGGCGTCCATCAGAATGACGGCCCGTTCTTCGGAAGAATCGTTAGCGGGCGATAATACGGTTTGCAGCGTGGCCAACTGTGAATGCGTGTCGTAGCAATGATAAAAATTTATTTGCGGTTCCTGGGCGGGTTTTTCTGGTGGAAGAGAAGCCGGCCGCACTTCTGCCCGCCAGTCGCTAATCCAGGAAGAGAGCGCGGCGCAGCTCCAATGGCCTTCATTCTGCGCCAGATCGGGATCTCCTTGAATCAATACCCTGGCGTCCCAATCCATCCAAATCTTTTTAAAAAACTTGTCTTCCGTGCCCGTAAGACTATAAAAACCGGACAGGTAAATTCTTCCGCGCAGACAGCCGGGCAGAGTCTTGTCATACAAAGCTGCGGCCCTCTGGGCCGTCAGTCCCGGAGTGCTCCAGCCCCGTTTTTCCAACTCCTGGATATAGAGGCCGTACAACTTGGATAAATGGCGCAGAATGGCCGCCGCAAAGGGAAAAAGTTCCCCTTCCAGGTGTTGGAAAGAAAAAGGAACCTGATCGTGGATCAGGCATTCTTCAAACAAGGCATCCAGGCGTACTCCCCAGGGGAAGAAAATTTCCGCGTTTTCCACGGGTAACGCGCCATCCTCTCCATCGGCGTCTGATTCCGCCTGGGCTTGGCGTGCGCATTCCAACAGCAGCCCCACCCGGTCCAGTATGCCCGCCGGCATGCCCAGGCGGCCGTTTTCCGCCAGGACGGCTTCAAAAAGCTCTCCTGATGTCATCATCCTTGGTAGAAGACAGGGTTTGACAAGACGCTCATCCAGGCGGATCAGCCTTTCAAGATAACGGGCCGGACGCAGATGCGGAAAGACAAACAAGGTATCGTTCAGTTTTCCGTTACCTTCTTCCAAGGCGGTTTCCAGGATGCGGCGCGGAAAATCATCCTGCCAGGAAAACAGGAGGAAGGGGCTGGCGGAATGTTTCATCAGGCGACTTCCTCCAGGCGGCGCATATCCAAATATACCAGGAGTCCGCGTGCTTTTTGCCTGCCGCTTTCCCGCAGCAAGCCCAGGTAGTTGCGCAACTGTGCCTGATGCTCCGGTTGAGGAGATCCGCTTTTGTATTCCAGGGCCAGCCAGTTCCCCGGATTTTCTTCCACCAGCAGATCCAGGCGGAAATTTTTCCCTTGCTTATCCATAAGCGTTTGTTCCCTGTACCCGCGGCGCAGCCAATCCGGTGTCCGTGGCAGGCGGCAGAACCAGATTAGGGCCTGTTGTATTTCTTCGCCGGCTTCAGCCAAATGATCCAGAGGCAAATGAAAAGCGCGCAGGGTATGCCGCACAGATTGCCGCACCAAATTCTCCAGGTCTGCCGGGGCGATTCTTTCCGGGACATGAAGGCGTTCAAGGCAATTGTGAAAAATAACGCCGCGGGTCCGATGATCATATTCCAATTCCGGCACCGGGTTACGGAGGATTTTTAAGGAAGGCATCCAGTACAAGGGATGCTGTTCTGGAGCCGCCGTCGGCAATTCCTTCCGGACAGATGGCGTCCGGTGGACGGATTCTTTTTTTCGCCGGACGGCAGGGCGCTCTCCTGAGGAATAAATTCCGGATTCTGAAAAAGAAAAATCCTTCAGTAAAATACGCATGGCCTTGGGCAGACCTGGGTTACGCCTGTCCCAGGCCGTGCCGCCCACCAGAGCGTGCAGTTCTTCTTTGGCCCTGGTCCAGCCCACATAAAGCAAA
>Ga0082212_10012735_pt1 | contig 10578 bp, 12 predicted proteins | sample TergutNt197P3_FD_71548 | JGI IMG/M metagenome (GOLD analysis project Ga0082212, IMG submission 71548) | Neocapritermes taracua P3 segment gut microbial communities from Petit-Saut dam, French Guiana - Nt197 P3 | ecosystem: Host-associated > Arthropoda: Insects > Digestive system > Gut ...
CGTTCAAAGCGGTGCAGACCGGAGGCCCGTCCGGAGGATGTGTCCCCGAACAGTTGCTTGACCTTCCGGTCGACTTCGATACCCTGACCGAAAAGGGCGCCATGATGGGTTCCGGCGGAATGATAGTGATGGACGACCGCAACTGTATGGTCGAGATGGCGCGGTATTATGTGAATTTCCTGTGCATAGAAAGCTGCGGGAAATGCACCCCCTGCCGGGAGGGATTGCGCCGGATGCGGGATATTCTGGGCGATATCTGCGAGGGGCGCGGCGAGGACGGTGATATCGAAATTCTTGAACAGCTCTGTGAAACGCTTTCAGAAGCCTCGCTATGCGCTTTGGGTAAATCAGCTCCGAATCCGGTGCTTTCAACCATAAGATATTTCAGAGAGGAATACGACGCTCATGTTAACGGCGGATGCTGTCCCGCGGGGGTATGCCCCGAACTCACCGTATTTAATATCGACGCCGACAGCTGTGTAGGGTGCGGGCTTTGCGAAAAAGCTTGCGCCGCCGGAGCGATATCGGGTGAACACAGATCCCCGCGCGTTATCGACCGATCACTCTGTGTCGCCTGCGGTGTCTGCAGGGAATTCTGCCGAACCGACGCGATAAAGGCGGCGGGAAGGAGGACAGAAAAGATATGACTGTAAATATTGACGGCAGGGATTGTATATGTGAGGCGGGTGAATATCTGCTCGAGGTAGCTTCGCGAAACGGAGTATTCATACCGAGATTCTGTCATCATCCGGGATTACCGGGACAGGCGTGCTGCCGTGTCTGCGTTGTTGAAGTAGAGACAAGAGGCGCGGCAAGGGTGGTCACCTCATGTGTATTTCCCGTTGAGGCGGGAATGACCGTAAAGACCAACAGCGATAAAATCAAACGCCTGCGCGCGGGGGTGCTTCAGTTGCTCACCGCGAGGGCGCCCGAAAGCGAAAGGGTCAAAGCGACGCTCAGCTATGTCGGGGGAGAAATACCCGAAAGGTTCGCGCGGGCAGAGGGTGAAAGATGTATACTCTGCGGACTCTGCGTGAGGGCGTGTGAAAGTATTGGGACCGGTGCGATATCCTCCATGAATCGCGGGATCGAAAAAAAGATATCGACTCCGTATGACCAACCGTCTGAGGATTGCGTCGGATGCTTGAGCTGCGCGTCAGTCTGCCCGACCGGCGCTATCACATTTGAGGAAACCGATACCGAAAGACAGATCTGGGGCAGGAGATTCGATCTGGTGAGGTGCCCTGACTGCGGCGCCGTAGTCGGAACGCCCGAGGAGATAGCCCACGCCGCCGAAACCGCTCGACAAGCCTCTTGCGGGGAGGGAACCCCAGAACAAACTCTCTGCAGGGAATGCAAAAGAAAAGCCGCCGCCGACGTCATGGCGAAGACCTACGGGGTTTAGCGGAACCAAGGCGATAAAAATATACAGAAACGCTTGTTTTCAGGCGTTTCTATTTTGTCATCCGGATTAGCTTTGCGGGTATAACAAGTTTTTGCATTAGGTCTGAAAACTCGGTTGCTTAAACAACTTTTTTACGATTATTGCAAAACTATTTTGGTTTCCGCATTAGTATAAATATACCTATGAAAACCATAATCGCGCCGATAACAGGCGGAATAATGACGAACCAGTCCGGTAAATTATCACTGTTGGGGATCAGAATAATATTCGACAGCATAGCGATGAGCGCGCCGGAGATACACAATCCTACGGATAAAGGTCTTCTGTTCATAATATACTCCTAAAAAATAATTTATTATAAGTATATCATATTCAAGGTAATTTATATTGCAAAAGCTTGAAACTCCTTTTTCGGCGGTTCACCGGAGAAAGGTGAATTTTGACAGTACCGGAACAGGTCCTAAAAAAATTTTTTAAGACTATTGACAACTGCGTATAAGTGTGATAGTGTAGTGGTACACATAAGGAGGTATAACTATGACGCAATGGGAAAGTTGGAGTGTGGCTTTCGACGACAGGCAGCCTATCTATCGTCAGATAATCCTTCAATTCTATCGGGCATTCGCCCGGGGGGATATCCGGCCGAGTGATAGGATACCGTCAATCCGGGAGATGTCCGCGACGCTCAAGGTAAACACCAATACCATGCAGAGGGTTTATCAGGAGATGGAACGGGACGGTCTCATCGAAAGCAAAAGGGGAACAGGGTATTTTTTTACGGAGGATTTGATGATGATAGAAAAGACAAGAAGCGGTCTCGCGCGGGAATCTCTTTGCAGATTTGTCGAGGAGATGAGAGCGTTGGGCTGCGGGGACAAAGAGATAATTGACGAGTTGAAAATATTCATGGAAGGAGTGGAAAAGGATGCAGTCGATTCTTGAAGTTTCGGGTCTTAAAAAGAATTATTACAGATGCGAGGCGTTAAAGGGTGTGGATATGTCGGTGCAGCCGGGTCAGATAGTGGGATTGCTCGGACCCAACGCTTCCGGTAAAACTACGTTATTGAAGACGGTTGCCGGTCTGCTGCAGCCTTCGGAAGGACTCATAACCTATATGGGAAATACCGCGCCGGGGCCGGAAGCCAGAAGTACCATAAGCTTTTGTCCCGATACCATGACCTTTCCTCGCTGGATGAAGGTTCGTGACGCGTTTTCCTTCTACAGGGATATGTATCCCGATTATTCCGAATCCCGCGCTGAGCAGCTCAGGCATATTCTCGAACTGGAGAGTTTTCAAAATGAAAATATCCGCAGACTGTCAAAGGGTATGACCGAAAGGCTGAACCTCGCGTTGACCTTTGCGAGAGAAACCGGCCTCTATATTCTCGACGAGCCGCTGGACGGGATAGATCCGGTTGGGAAAACGCGGGTAATAGACGCGATTCTCGCCATGCAGCCTGAAGGGGCCTCAACACTGGTTTCCACTCATTTAGTAAAAGATATTGAACGAATTTTCGATAGCGTATATTTTCTGTCCAGAGGAACGATCGTCTTCTCCGGCGCCTGCGACGCCATGCGCGAGGAACGCGGTCAGACTGTGGAACAGGTTTATTTGGAGGTGTTTATCCGTGAAGGCACATTTTAAGTACAGCATCCTGACAGGGATGAGTTTACGCGCCGTCGCGTTTGGATTTATAGTTTTGATGGATCTGGTATTCATAATACTCGGATCCACCGTAGCGCCATTTGAGCCGCTGATGATAACGGCGGTCGCGTTGGGCGGGGTCGCGATAGGAGCTATGACGGTTTTTAATGTAATAAGCGACGTAAGTGTTTTCCGCCGTATGTTCTCGGCGCCCGGCGCCTACATCTACGCTCTCACCCCGGCACCGCGCTGGAAGATACTTATATCGAGTGTCGTAACCGTCGCGATTATGGATATAGTGACCACCGCGGCGGTTATAACCGGAGAAGTTTGGCTGTCATTGATTTTAGCAGGAGAGAGTATACCGAAAGTGGTCAGGGAAGCGATACGCGGCAGTGTGTCCGGAACATTTCCGCTGGTATTGTCGGGTATTTTAGCGCTGACAGTCGGGTATATACTTCTCATATCCGTAATACTATTCGCCGTCACCGTAAAAAGATCGATTTTCTACAGAACACCGGCATCCGGATTGCTGTCTTTCTTAGTGGCATGCGGCTGTTTCTACGCGGTGAGCTTGCTTCAACTGCTGCTTGCTCCCTTCGGAACGATCGAAAGACTCGGGTTTCTTTTCAGCGTCAGTCTGACGGGGGTGATGGCGATGCCGATGTACGCGCTGCTTACGCTCATAGAAGCCGTGGGCTTGCTGACGCTTACTGCGAGATTAATGGAAAGGAAACTGAATATATGAAAAGGATATCATTAGCACTGATAATCGCGCTGCTTATCCCGATGTGCCTTTCCGGATGCGTATCAATGAATTTTTCGGGGATCAACGCTGTCGGAGGAAAGGGTGAACCGGAAATATTCAGCTATGAGGTAGGGGACTTCACAAAAATAGATATCAGCATTTACTGTAACGTGGAGTATTATTCGGGTGATTCCAAAATGGTTACTTTGGAAATACAGCCGAATCTCGTCCAATACATACAGGTAGAGAATATAGGAGGCATTCTGATACTCAGAACAAACAGGGACATAAGCTGGTCGGCGCGCGCGCCGGTTCTGACCGTCAGAATTCCGGAACTTGAACGTGTTGCTTATGCCGGAGCGGGTATGTTCACGGCGCATGACAGAATAGAAACAGAGAAGTTTTCACTGACCATATCCGGAGCCGGCAGCGGAAAGGCGGATGTGCTGGTCGATGAACTATACGCGAGTCTTTCCGGCGCGGGTAATTTCGAATTATCCGGAGAGGCGCGTTCGGCTGAGATGGAGCTTTCCGGAGCGGGAAGTATCGACGCCATCTCACTCAAAACCGAAAACGCCAGGGTAACGATTTCGGGAGTCGGCTCTATCAGCGTGAGCTGTTCGGAACTGCTCAGAGTAAACGCCAGCGGATTGGGAACGGTGGAATATGCCGGCTCGCCGCGTATCGAGATGACCGGAGGCGGTCTTACAAGCGTCAAGAAGGTAGGATAGTATACCAGAAAAAAGAATATGAGAACAGCGAGAAGACGGCGGAATGCCGTCTTCTTTTATAAAAATATCCATCCAACTCTTGCGCTGACAGGGTATTTGGTAGATAATAAATACATTATGCATTCAGTGGAGAGCGTTGGCGGGAAAGATTGCTGAATATCCCGGCTATTAATGATTATCTTTAAGGGGGATTTGATTTTGAGTGAAAATATAGTCGTATTATCCGGCTCGCCGCGCGAAGGCGGTAACACCGACAGACTTGTCGCCGCGTTCATCGCGGGCGCCGAAACCGCGGGAAAGACCGTGACGCTTTTCAGGGTGGCAGATATGAGTATTTCCGGGTGTTTGGGTTGTCAGCATTGTTTCGGCTCTAACGGAGTATGCGTACAAAAGGACGATATGTCAATGATTTTAAGCGCTATGAAGAAGGCCGACACTTTGGTGTTCGCGTCTCCGGTCTATTATTTCAGCCTGACGGCGCAGCTTAAACTCGCTATTGACCGAACCTACGCGCTGATAAAAAACAAACCGCCGATAAAGAAAGCGGCGCTTTTACTTACCTGCGGCGACAGCACAGCCGCCGCCGCGAAAGGGTCGGTGGCTACCTATCAAGGGATATGCGCGCATTCGAAATGGGAAGACGCGGGGGTGATAACAGCTCCCGGTCTTCACGCTCCCGATGAGATCGAGGGGCGGGATGAGCTCGAAAAAGCGCGGGAACTCGGACTTTTGATATAAACCCGGGAGGTTACAGAAATGAAAGATCTTTATACCATAAATGAATTTTCAAAGATTTCGGGCATAGAGACCTCGACGCTGCGTTATTGGGATTCCATCGGTCTTTTTTCACCGGTAAAGCGCGATGAGTACAATAATTACAGACGTTATTCACTGACGCAGCTTTTCACGGTAAACTTTGTTACTACCATGAGCGATCTCGATGTTCCGCTCAAAAATATCGCTGAACTCAGGGAGGGAAGGAATCCGGAAAGCCTTCTGCGTTTGCTTGAACTCAAGGTGAAACAACTTGATATGGAGCTTATAAAACTCCGCGAACAGTCATCCATAATACATGTCAGGCAGGAGCTTATACGGTACGGGATGCGCGTGGACGAAAACGAAATAGCGGTAATGAAACGCGATGACATGAAAATGATACTATGGCCGCGTAACGAATACTCTGAGGGTGATACTTTTATCAAACCGCTCTCTGACTTTATCCACAACGCAGGGGATTACGGGATAAACCTCAGCTATCCGGTAGGGGGATACTGGGATGATTTTGAGTCCTTCGCGGCGGGGCCTGACAGACCGGATCATTTTGTATCTATTGACCCAACGGGAAATCATATCCGCAAGGCGGGCGATTATCTGGTGGGATTCGCCAAGGGGTACTACGGAGTGGTAGAGGATCTGCCGGACAGGATGAGGGCTGTCATCAGAGAAAAAGAGCTGAGGATATCAGGTCCGGTTTATATGATTTATCTATTCGAAGAAATCAGCATCGACAACTCGGAGGAATACCTTTCACAGGTGATAGTATCGGCGTCGAGACGCCGATGAAACTGAGATTGAAACTCAGGACAAAATCATTGATTACTTTACCATATTTGCAGCCTGTCATTTATAACCAGAAAAGTTCTATCAGGAGGAAATAATGCTTGAGATCCCCGAAGCTCTGACCATCGCGAGTCAGTTGGAACAGACAGTCCTCGGCAGGACAATAGTCAGCGCTGTCGCGGCGAAATCACCTCACGGTTTCGCCTGGTATACAGGAGACCCCGCGCTGTACGGAGAACTGCTTAACAATAAAAAAATAACCGGAACCGCCTCATACGGAGGCCGTCCTGAGATCGAGGCGGAGGAGATGAGAATAGCTTTCGGCGACGGAGTAAACGTCCGATATCTCGATTCCGACACGAAACGTCCGGAAAAACATCAGCTTTTGCTGGAACTCGATTCCGGCGACGCCATTTGCTGCACCATACAAATGTACGGCGGTATGTGGGCGTTCAAAGAGGGGACTAACCAGGGATTCTATTACAATATAGCGAAGGAAAAACCCTCTCCATTGTCGGATGAGTTTAATGCTGATTACTTCATCTCGCTTTTAGGCGATGAAACAAAAAAAATGTCGGCGAAGGCGTTTCTCGCGACCGGACAGCGTATCCCGGGTCTGGGCAACGGGGTTTTACAGGAAATATTGTGGACTGCCAAGATACATCCGAAAAAGAAGATATCGGCGCTTTCTGCAAGCGAGCTTGAACTATTGTATGAAAAGGTGAAGAGTGTTTTAGTTGAGATGACCGAAAAAGGCGGCCGTGATACCGAAAGGGATCTTTTCAGAAATCCGGGCGGTTATGTTACGGCGCTTAACAGAAAGAAAGTTGGTACGCCCTGCCCCGTATGCGGAGAAACCATCCAGCGCGCAGCGTATATGGGAGGCAATATATACTTCTGCATAGGGTGTCAGGGAGACGGTCGGTAATCGTTTAGCTTGTATTGGATTGAATTTGGTGATAGAATTGCCCGTAATGGTAATATTAAAAAAAAAGGATGACGGAAATGAAAAGAGTTTTAGCGGTAATAATTGTCCTGTTATCATTGATGATGTGTCTTGCGGGATGCGGAAAGAAAAAGAATGAGGGCAAGGTGCTTCGCGTCGGGATGGAATGCGCCTACGCGCCGTATAACTGGACCCAGCCAACCGACGCCAACGGAGCCGTTCCAATAAGCGGAAGCAAGGATTACGCCTACGGATACGACGTAATGATGGCGATATACCTCGCCGACAAGATAGGATACGACCTCGAGATAGTAAAGACCGACTGGGACAGCCTGCCGCCGGCGGTCCAGGCGGGAACCATAGACTGCGCCATAGCGGGTCAGTCGATAACCAGTGAACGTATGATGACCCTCGACTTCACCTCACCCTACTACTACGCGTCGATAGTCGGGCTTGTTAAAGCCGACTCGAGTTACGCGTCCGCGTCGGGGATCTCCGATCTCTCGGGGGTGACCTGTACCTCACAGATAAGCACCGTCTGGTATGACGTATGCCTGCCGCAGATACAAAATGCCAATATCCTGCCGGCGATGGACACCGCGCCCGCGATGCTTATCTCGCTGAAATCCGGCGCGTGCGATCTCGTGGTAACGGATCTTCCGACGGCGATGGCCGCCGTGTCGGTATACCCGGAGTTTAAAATTCTCGATTTCACGGGATCATCGGGGAATTTTGATGTTTCCGACGAGGAAATAAACATAGGAATCTCCCTGAAAAAGGGGAACGCTGAACTGCTTAATCTTCTCAACGACGCGCTCAAGGACCTCACTGTCGCGGATTTTGAGAGAATGATGGACAAGGCCATACAGGTACAGCCGCTTGAGGCGGATGATTAAGTTTAATATATCTATAAGGTTGTTAAGCTTCATAAATAACATATAAAGACGGGGTGACAGCGTGAACGAATCCTCGACGTTTTTTGAATGGATGGGGTATATCATCCGTAATTTTGGTATGTCGCTGCTTCAGGGCGCGGGCAATACCTTGCTGATAGCGTTTGTCGGGACGCTTATAGGGTGTGTCATCGGGCTTGTTATAGGGATAATCAATACCATCCCGAATGAAAGAACCGACCATATGATGAAGAAGATTCTGCTTCGTCTCGCAAAGCTCATATTGGGGATATATATCGAGGTTTTCCGCGGCACGCCGATGATGGTACAAGCGGCGTTTATCTATTACGGATTGAGGATGGTTTTCGGTATAGATATGACCTGGCTTTTCGCAGCGTTTTTTATCGTTTCCATCAACACCGGCGCTTATATGGCGGAGACGGTTCGCGGCGGTATTCTGTCGATAGATCCCGGACAGACGGAAGGGGCAAAAGCGATAGGTATGACGCATTTTCAGACCATGACGAGTGTCATCCTGCCGCAGGCGCTGAGAAATATAATGCCGCAGATAGGCAACAACCTTATAATCAACATCAAGGATACCTGCGTATTATCAATAATCAGCGTGGTCGAATTGATGTTCCAGGCAAAGAGCGTTGCCGGCGCTTACTATCGCTATTTCGAGACATACACGATAACCATGGCTATGTATCTGATAATGACGCTGTTCTTTTCGAGGCTGCTGCGATTTATCGAAAGCAAAATGGACGGGAGCAAGACCTATGACCTCGCGACAAAGGATACCCTGGCGCATACCAGCGGGATGCACAGCATCAGAGTGGACGAGGTGAGAAGATGAGTGAGAATATAATAGAGGTTAGAAATCTAAAAAAAAGCTTCGGCAGCAATCCGGTATTGAAAGGTGTGGATTTTTCCATTAAAAAAGGGGACGTGACCTGTGTTATCGGAGCTTCAGGATCCGGCAAATCCACCTTTCTGCGCTGTGTGAATATGCTCGAGACACCGACCGGCGGGGAGATACTTTTCCACGGGGAAAATGTTTTGTCACAAGCTGCTCCGATATCCCAGTACCGGGCGAAGGTGGGGATGGTATTTCAAAATTTCAATCTATTCTACAATATGACCGCTATTGCCAATTGCATGACCGGTTTGAGACGTGTATTGAAAAAAGATAAAGAAACCGCGCGTCAAACGGCAGTTTTTTACCTTGACAAGGTGGGTATGTCGCCGTTTATAAACGCCCGGCCGAGACAGCTTTCAGGCGGGCAGCAGCAGCGCGTCGCAATAGCCAGGGCGCTCGCGATGGAACCCGAGGTACTGTTGTTCGACGAACCCACGTCGGCGCTTGACCCGCAGATGGTGGGGGAGGTGCTGAGCGTCATACGAAATCTCGCGTCCGAGGGTATGACCATGATAATAGTAACGCATGAGATGGCGTTCGCAAGAGATGTATCCAATTATGTGGTTTATATGCAGGATGGCGTAATTTTTGAACAGGGTCCCCCAGAGCAGATTTTCGCGAATCCCGAAAAACCCGAAACAAGAGAGTTCTTGGCGAGATTCATAAACAACTGAGCAGTAGCTTGTTTTGTTCGTTTGATTTATTGTTCCGGTATATTATTATCCGCGTCCGGAACAAGACCGCTGCTGCGGAATTCGTAGCGCGCCTTCTTGTACTCATACATGATGGCGTCGGCTCTCTCAAAAGCCTCATTGTACGACTGGTCAGCGGATTGCATGATGGTATACCCCCAGGATATGCTCGGGGAACCGAATATCTCATGGGTTACTTTTGAGCACTCGGTTATTACATCCTGAACGAAGTTTTCCGCGATTTCATCGTTCCCGCAGGGCGCGAGCATTACGAACTCGTCACCGCCGGTCCGCGCGGCGAAGGCGCCGGGAGGAATGGTTTTCCTGATGATATCGGCCACTGTTTTGAGAAGTTCATCTCCCAGTAAATGACCGTGATTATCGTTTATCTTTTTGAGCCCGTTAACGTCGCCGACGAAAATCAAAAGCGGCATATTGCCAGGGGTAACTATCCGTTTAACGCAGTCGAAATATGCGTTGCGGTTATTGAGCTTGGTCAGCGTGTCTACATGCGCGATATCCTCGAAATACCTGATAAGAGAATAAAGCGAGGAAACCTCGGAAATTTCCAAGACATAGCCGAAGAGATGCTTGCTGGTTTTCGCCTCATGCGTATTGAGCAAAAAATGTCGTTCCTCGCTGCCTTGGTTCGCTATGATGACATCATCGTCATGCGGAGATATCCGGCAGTAATTCTGTTCCAGCATGCGTTTGCGATAGGCATCAATAGGTTCCCTGAACAGCGGTTGAGGCAGAGGATAATCCGCGCCCCAGTCCGACCGGTTCCAGTCAAGAATTTCCTTTCTCCGGTTCAATATCAATATGGATGTGGAAAGACCGCCCACCACAAATTCGCGCGAGGTCACGATAACATCCGACGCGGGCATAATTGTAATGGCGTTATAGAGTGAATAAAGCAATAATAATAAAGCCAGCGGCGCGCCTAACGGCAGCAGGATATCCAGCGCGATACTCGGAGGAACTACAGCGGAGAACTGATTTACCCACAGCACATCGAGTGAAAATAAAATTACCA
>Ga0082212_10012736_pt1 | contig 10578 bp, 8 predicted proteins | sample TergutNt197P3_FD_71548 | JGI IMG/M metagenome (GOLD analysis project Ga0082212, IMG submission 71548) | Neocapritermes taracua P3 segment gut microbial communities from Petit-Saut dam, French Guiana - Nt197 P3 | ecosystem: Host-associated > Arthropoda: Insects > Digestive system > Gut ...
AGATACCACGCTGGGGAAAAGAGCTTTTACAATCATGGTGATCAGTACTGCCGCAGCCTGTTTTGGTGCGGTTTTATCGGGGTCGCAGCATGGTACAAATGCCATCTTTGAGGATCTGGGAACACTACTTATGATAGCTGCCTCCGCCGCCGGGGTTACCGCCCTAGTCTTGGGTATCACTGCAACTGCCAAAAACCTAAGCCAAAAGTTTGGAATCATCACCATTATCTTGGGCATAATCGCCCCACTCCTCATGCTTATCTTGCTCGGTATTACGTCAGGCTGACGTTTACCCGCTAGTAGTCGAAACGACGAGAACCGCACTGAACCAGCTATTGCCAGATGTAGGGAGAGGATGCTAATAGACTGGGGGTATGCGTGACGTTGTGATTGCGGGGAGCACTGGCTCTATCGGAACTCAAGCAATAGAAGTGATTACCGACAACCCGCAGCGCTTCCGCGTGGTTGGATTGGCCGCTGGCGGGTCGAATCTGGAGTTGCTCATCGCGCAGGCAAAACTACTGGCTCCAAAGTGTGTGGCGGTGTTCGACACCGAGCAGCGAGATATATTGAAAGCTGCGTTGCCTGGCGTTGAAATCTTAGTCGGAGCAGCCGGGGTTGAGCAGTTGGCGGCAGCGGAATGCGATGTGGTACTCAACGGAATAACTGGGGCGGCGGGATTGCTACCGACCTTGGCGGCGTTGACTGCTGGAAGAACGTTAGCGCTGGCAAATAAAGAGTCATTGGTGATCGGCGGCGCTCTGGTAACAAAGGCGGCGGCTCCAGGCCAGATCGTCCCAGTTGATTCGGAGCACTCGGCGCTGGCACAAGCCCTGCGTGCGGGCAGCGCAGCAGAAGTGCGCAAGTTGATATTGACTGCCTCGGGTGGGCCTTTTCGGGGAATGAACAGCTCGGCTTTGGCAGCAGTGACCCCGGCTCAAGCGTTGGCGCATCCCACCTGGAAAATGGGCAGGGTCGTCACCATCAACTCGGCAACCTTAGTGAACAAGGGCTTGGAGTTGATCGAAGCTGGGTTGCTTTTCAATGTCGATTTCGACGACATTGAAGTCGTCGTGCATCCTGAGTCGATAGTGCATTCCATGGTGGAATTCCACGACGGGTCAACGCTGGCGCAATGCTCGCCACCTGATATGAAACTTCCTATTGCGCTGGCGCTGGGCTGGCCTGAGCGCGTAGCAGGCGCAGGCGCTGGCATTGATTGGTCAGGTGCTAGTACTTGGAATTTTGAGCCGCTAGATAACAAGACTTTCCCAGCAGTTGAATTGGCACGTATGGTTGGAAAGCAGGGAGGGTGTTTCCCAGCAATCTATAACGGAGCAAATGAAGTGGCAGTTGACGCGTTCTGTAACCAGCAGTTGGCTTTCACTGGCATCGTTGCAGTTGTGGAAGCTGCGCTGGAGAAAGCTTTCCAAGACCGATGGGATGCGTTGGGTGAACCGACACTATCAGATGTGCTCGCTGCCGATGAATGGGCTAGGAGCTTTGCTAGGGTGTTGGTTAAGGAGAGCTAATGGAAACTGTAATATTCGCTTTGATCTTTTTTGCTTTGATCATGGTTTCGGTTGGTCTGCATGAGATCGGACACATGGTTCCGGCGCGGCTTTTCGGAGTAAAGGTGCCGCGCTACTTCATCGGTTTTGGCCCCACGATTTTCTCACGGCAGATTGGCGAAACCGAATATGGGCTCAAGGCGTTCCCCCTCGGTGGTTTCGTGCAATTGTTAGGAATGTATCCGCCAGGTTCCAAACGGCACGGCAAACCTTCACGGTTGATGCAATTGGCAGACGCTGCCCGTGAACAGGAGTGGGAGGACATTTCCGAAGTCGATGTCGCCAACTCGCGTCTGGTCTACCAGAAAAAAACCTGGCAGAAGGTCACGATGATGTTCGGGGGGCCGTTCATGAACATCATGCTGGCGTTTTTCATTTTTTGGGGGATCGGCGCGGTATATGGCACCTGGCAGTCACAAACTGAGATTTCCTACGTGCAACCCTGTGTGAAGACCGCAGGCGATACTTCTTCAACTTGTACTGCCGCCGACGCGCAATCTCCGGCCGCAGCCGCAGGCATCCAGCCCGGTGATCGGATTGTTTCATTCAACGGAATCAAGATCAACAGTTTTGACCAGTTGAGTGGCTTGATTCGGGCGAATCTGGAAAACCAGGCACTGATTGTGGTGGAACGCGCCGGGACACAAATCGAATTACCAGCAGTTAATACTATGATCGGCCAGGTTGCCAGCGAGTGGGATCCGACGACGACAGTTTCGGCTGGGTATCTGGGCGTGACTCCAAAGCAAGAATTGGTTCATGGCGGGCCGCTGGATGCGTTGGGTCAAATGTGGACGATGACGAAACAAAGCGCAGTGGCCTTGGCAAAGTTTCCGGTAAGTGTGTATTTCGTCATTGTTGACATGGTTACCGGCCAGCCGCGCAGTCTAGCTTCCCCGCTCAGCATTGTTGGTGCCAGCCGGATAGCTGGAGAGGCTGCTGCCTCGGATCAGGTTTCAGCCGATGCCAAGTTTGTGCTGTTTTTGTCGCTGCTCGGTTCGATCAATCTGTTCTTGGCTATTTTTAACATGGTGCCGCTTCCGCCCCTGGATGGCGGGCATATTGCCGGTGCTGCGTATGAGTGGCTGCGTCGCAAAGGCGCAAAACTGCTAAAGAAGGCCGATCCTGGGCCTTTTGATACTGCGAAACTCCTGCCGGTTGCCTACGCTATGGGAGGGTTCCTGCTGCTGTGTGGGGTGGTGTTGATCATTGCTGATGTGGTGAACCCAATTCAGCTTTTCTGATCTGGAAGTTGATATCAGGGTAGATTAGGTGTGATCGGTGAAGATAAGGAGGTCTAGCCGATGAGCACAAATCTTGGCCTGCCAGCCCCACTGGAGTTAGCCGTACGTAAGCAGACCAGGGGTGTCAAGGTTGGAAGTGTTCTGGTAGGTGGCGGTGCGCCGATCTCAGTGCAGTCGATGACGACCACAAAGACGGCAGATGTTGACCGAACACTGCGCCAGATCGCCGAATTAACTGCTGCCGGTTGCGACATTGTGCGAGTCGCAGTCCCGACTGATGCCGATGCTGACGCTTTGCGCAAAATCGTGAAGCGCAGTACGTTGCCGGTGGTAGCTGACATCCATTTCCAACCCAAATACGTTTTCGCGGCGATAGCTGCCGGTTGCGCTGGGGTGCGGGTGAATCCGGGAAATATTCGGGCTTTCGACGATCAGGTCAAACAGATCGCGCAAGCTGCTACCGCAGAACAGGTGAGCATCAGGATTGGAATAAACGCAGGCTCACTTGACCAGCGGCTGCTGGAAAAATACGGCCATGCAACACCTGAGGCGCTGGTGGAGTCGGCATTGAATGAGGCCAGGCTGTTTGAGGAAGTTGACTTCTACGACTTCAAAATCTCAGTGAAACATCACGACCCGGTGGTGATGATTCACGCTTACCGGATGCTTTCGCAGGTATGTGACTACCCGCTGCATCTTGGAGTGACTGAGGCCGGCCCGAGCTTTCAAGGCACGATCAAATCGAGTGTGGCGATGGGAGCGCTGCTGGCAGAAGGAATTGGGGATACCATTCGGGTTTCGCTGTCTGCTCCGCCGACCGAGGAGGTCAAGGTCGGGATAAAGATTTTGGAATCGCTGGGTTTGCGGCCGCGTACTCTTGAGATCGTCTCCTGCCCTTCATGTGGGCGTGCGCAGGTGGACGTTTATACGTTGGCAGAGCAGGTAAGCGAAGGTCTGGCTGATCTCAAAGTGCCGCTGCGAGTGGCTGTGATGGGTTGCGTAGTCAATGGCCCAGGTGAGGCTAGAGAAGCCGATCTGGGGGTGGCTTCGGGCAATCAGAAGGGGCAGATTTTTGTCAAAGGCGAAGTGATTGCAACTGTGGACGAAGACCAGATCGTAGCTACGCTGCTGGAACAGGCGCGAAAACTGGCGGCGACTATGACACAAACCGTAGCTGGTGAAGTCCAAGTGCTAGCTATCCCAGGGAGCGAGTACTGATGCGGGCTCGGATTCTCACACGCGCCGACTTGGAACAGGTGAAGCGCATTCTAAGTGTCGACCCCGTGGTCAATATCTTCGTTTCTTCCAGGGTTGAAGGAGGAATTCTGGATTCCCACACTTCAGGAACGCTGTATGGTTGGCCTGCCGACGATGTGCGGTCGTTGCTGCATGTTGGGCAAAATCTGGTTCCGGTAGCTGTAGAGCGGGCAGCTATTCAGGCATTCGCCGAAGTACTGGGACGTAAACGCTCCGCGAAGGCAATTCTTGGACAAGCGAATATGGCGTTGTCGCTTTGGGCTGCGTTAGCCAGGCTTTGGGGACGCAGTTACGCCGTCACTAGGGAAATCCGGCCACGGCAACCGATGATGCTGATGACAAAACCTCCGCTTTGGCCTGCTGACCCAAGGGTGCGACCTATCACATTCCGGGAATTCGATTCGTATCTGGAAGCGTTTTTAGCTATGTATCGTGACGAAATTGGAGATGGGCAGGAACAGGTTAGTGCGCACAGTTTCCGACAGCACTGTCACACGCTGGTGGCGAATAACCGAGCTTTTGGGATTGTTGAGAACGGCCGAGTCATTTTCAAAGCTGATGTTGGCGTTTCGGCGAATTCGGTGGCTCAGATTCAAGGGGTTTGGATGGCTCCGGAGTATCGCGGTCTTGGGATGGCAGCAGGCGCAATGTCGGCGATAACCGAGTACGTGTTGGCCGACTACCGTGCGGCATGTCTGTATGTGAGTTCGTTCAATACCGCTGCGCTGCGCAGCTATGAGCGGGTAGGTTTCACCACCATCGACGAATTTGCCACCGTCCTGTTCTAGCTTTCACCTCGTGGCTTCGAGCCTGACGTTCTGTGCTTCTGCCATCGACGAGCGGTGGTCAGTGATCGGTGGTGTTGTCGTTGCCGACTACCATGCGGAGTCTGACGAGACTGGTGACGACTGCACAACCAGCAGCTATAGCAGCTACCCATAGGACATGCATGGCTGCTTGCGCTTCTTCGGCGTGCGAGCCTGTGGTGGCACCGTTCAGTACTAGTGCCACGCTAACGACACCGGCACCGGTCGATTGCGCGATGCTGCGGGTCAAGTTAAGTACCGCCGCCGCGCTTGCTGAATGTTGTATCGGTACTGCCAACTGCATCTCGCGGTTGTTGGGAGATTGGTAGATGCCAAACCCAAGTCCCGCCAGTCCGGCTGCGAATAAGATCATAGCTGTCGCCGGATTTTCGCCTAATGACCCGAGAACAATGAGTCCGGATAGAAAGATCACAAGCCCGATCAGCGCCAGCCAGGAGGGTCGTACCTTATCGGCGAGGCGTCCAGCAATGGGGGAAACGAAAATGATGACCGCAGGCCAGGGTGCGTAGAGCAGAGCAGATTCTAGCGGGGTCGCGCCATAGGCGCTTTGGAACAGGAATGGCAGTGCGACGAACGCTGCACCTTGAGAGACGAAGCCGCAGAAGGCTGTGGAGACGGAGAGGGTGAATAATCGGTTCCAGATTAGAAGTGGGATTACCGGCCGCGTCACTCGGCGTTCACTGTGCAGGAATAAACCCACCAGCAGCGCGCAGGCGAGGAATAATGCGCCCGACAGCCACAGTGTTGCGGTATCAGCTATATAGCGCATGCCCAACATAAAGGCGACTGCTGCTGCTCCAATGTATAGCGAACCTTTCCAGTCATAGTGGCCTGGTTTCGATTCTTCTTTCGGGATGGCGTAGGCACCTAGCGCGGTTGAGATGATGCCGAACGGTATGCTGACGCAAAATAGCCACTGCCAGCTTGCTACCGAGAGCACCAGTCCGCCCAGGGTTGGCCCGACGCTGACGCCGACTGCCACGGTCATGGCGTTTATGCCGAGAATCGATCCCAGTCGCGCTGGTGGATACAACGTGCGAAACATTGGGATGACGACGGCGAAAATTGTTGCTGCGCCTACTCCTTGCAAGGCGCGAAAGGTGACGAGCATCGGCAGCGTTGTCGAGAGAGCTGCTCCCAGCGATGCCAACGTGAACCAGGGAACACCTATCACAAATAGTCGTTTGCGCCCGATCTGATCTCCGAGTGCGGAGGTGGCTGGAACTGCGCAGGCTGTTGCGAGGAGGCAGGCGGTGGTTACCCAGACGGTGTCCGAAGGGTCGGCATTCAGGCTGCGGCTGATTACCGGGATAGCCACATTGACGATGGATGCGTCTAGGGTGCTTATTAGTGTCGTCATTACTAGTGCGATTACTGCCAAGTTGCGCCGAGTTGGGGATAACTCAGGCAGCGCAGCAGTTGTAGACACCATCTAATTGTTGCGCATTTGGCCGTATTTCCGGACGGTTCTCAGCTAGCGACCGCTCTGGCTGGTTGCCGCCAGCAGTCATTGGCGTATTTGAGATTTCTGGGTATTTCTGCTGTGCTTTGGCTGAATAGTTAACCGGAGAGAAACTGTTACAAAGCTGAGTTCTTTACATTTTCGCCTTCACCGGCTTCCAGAAGGACAAAACCAACTCCTAGTTTCATCTTATTAGACAAGTACTACTCCCGGCATGGGCGAACTCGTTACCAACTGCGATAAGGGCACAGGAAATAGGTGACATTCCGAGCTACTTCTTAAAAGTTTTGTGTAACGCATGTTCAGCTCTGTTATCGCAAACCCTGATTACTAGTCCAGTGCGAATCGGTGGTAACGTTTGGCGAGGAGTTTTAACCCTCAATATTGACGTGCAATTAGGACATGACCATGTCGCTTGATTCGTACTTTGAAGTACCTTCGCTTTTGCTGCACAATGACAGTTCCTCTCCCTCAGCGGATCAACCATTTGGAACATTCAAACGCACTGCGGAGGTTACACAAAAATCTGATAATCGGTTGATTACCGCGTCACAAAATGATAAACGTCGTGCTACAAAAGCCGCCTTAGCCGTGTTCTTTGTCGCGTGTGGCATAACCCTTTTCATGGGGATCGCGGTCTACGCGACTTTAGCGAGCGTCAATTTCTCGGCGACCGCCGGAATAGTCGTGTCCAGCTGGGCAAATGTCGTAGGTATCCTGTCGGTGGCCGCCTTCGTTGTTGTAGTCGTAACTGTCTTCTTGTTGATCCTCACGAGCGGCTCACGGCTGCTTCCGGGCATCACTCTTGCTATCAGCATCGTCGGCCCGTTCCTTGGCCTTGTTATCGGTGGGAGCTTGGGCGTCGCCGCTATGGTTGATAATCTTCAATCCACCCTCTCAAACATCTCTGACGCTTTAGCCAGCTCTGAGTTGCCGTCATGGGTTGAGTCGCTGGTCGCGATCTTCGGTTAGGATTCGTGATGGAGGTATGCGATGAGTGATCCTTTTGGTTTTGGCCAAGCCTCGCAGGCACATAGTGGCGATCCATACGATGCTTTCCCGAGTTCGGTATTCGGCGATGCGACGGGGTCGGGAGATATCAAATTCGTCGGGCCGCCGTGGCCGTGGCTAGTGGGAGGCGCAGTCACATCTGCCGCGGGTGCCGTACTCGCATGGCTGACGTCGTCGCTGCCGCTGGAAATCGTCGGCTGGTTCATCGCTGGCCCCGTAGGGTTTATGTTGGTGATACTGTTCACAAACCAGGACACCCGCCAGCGAGCTCGTGGTGTCTATCTGCAATACGGATGGTTGCGCCCCTTGCAGATTGCCGCCATCTGTGTGTGCGTGGCAGGTGTTGTTGCTGCCGCAATTCGGGTCGCTATTGGAGTGGGGCGGCTATGACGGTTAGGACACATTGGTGGCGCTATGCTTGCGTGATCGCTCTGCTCACTCCGCTCATCTTGCTTGGCGCTGTGGAACCAGTTGCACACGCAGTGGATACGACTGCGCCTCAGCGGTTCGCTGCTTGCCTGTCTGCGACTGGATCAGCCGACATCGTACTGCTGTTGGACGAGTCAGGCAGCCTTGCCGGATACGGCAACGTCCCGGGAACAGACCCAGATGGTACGCGCATCGTGGCTGCCAAGTATTTCCTCACTCGCATGGCTGGTATTGCGGAAAGCTCACAGGCGACGATAAGGGTACTCATCAGTGGGTTCTCGGTTGAGTACGACCCTGGCTCTGGCTGGGTGACGCTAGACACGTCTGGACTACCGAAGGCAATCGACGAAGTCGCAACATTCGCCGATAAGAATCACGGAGCAGGCACAGATTACTGGCTAGGGCTCAACGGGGCTCGCAACGATCTTAACGCGCAGCGAAAAAAGGATCCACAGGCTTGTCAGGCGATCGTTTTTTTCTCCGACGGCCAGCTTGACATTCAGAAGGATCCAAGGGAAAGTGCCTCCAATCCGGTCGCTCGTCCCTATGTTAAGACAGACCCGAATAAGACAGGCGACTGGGCAGGTGCTACAAAAGCAGCACAAACCGCACTTTGTAGTCCTACTGGGCTGGCGACGCAGATCCGCGTACGAGACATCATCGTTTTCGGGATCGGCTTATCCCCTGACCAGAAGACCGGAACGTTCGACCTCATGAAGAACGTCGTAACTGGATCGGGCAATTGCGGTGAAGCAACGACGCCGCCGCCCGGATATTTCGTCACTGCGAAGGACATCGACGACCTCTTGTTCGCGTTCAACGACGTAACTGGTGCGAAGACCGAAGAAAAGGATGTGTGCCAGGGAAAAATCGCCGATTGTAAGGCGGCAGACACCCACTTGCTGGCTATTGATGGCGCTGTTTCTCAGCTAGACATCCTCGGCAATGCGAATATCGACGGTGTCCAAGCGTGGCTCGTCTCGCCGTCCGGCGAACAGTTGGAACTAAAGCGCGGCACCATTGGTAAGAAGCAGAATCTTGCTCTGCCTGACACAAACGGCAGGTACACATGGCTTTCGGAGCACACACTTGAGCTTCAGATGTCTATGGGCTCGGACGCGAGCGCGTGGCTGGGCGAATGGCAGCTCATCTTCGTTGATCCGGTAGCAGCGTCGCAGGGACAGAAAAGCCGCGTGAGTGTGAACATTACTGGAGACCTCAGAGCCACCATAGTGTCGCCAGAACTCACTTCGATACGTCAGGGTTCACTCGTTGAGTTGGAGATCGGAATGCTCAACCGAGACAAGAAACCGGTGCACGCGTATAGCCTTGAGGGCACACTGAACCTAGATATCTCGGTGACTGACGCTAACGGCACATCAACGCCAGTTGCATCGGCAATCACAGTCGACCAGTTGAATACGCCAGTTTCGCTTGATGTGATGAAGATGGCTCCTGGCTCGGGCAAAGTCGTCTTGACGGTCAACTACACGACGGCAGGCTCAGGCGGCTCCCATGGCACTTCGCTCGCGCCGTCAACGACGGAGGTTCCGTTCATAGTACTGCCCCCAGCGAACTTCCCGACGGTGGTAAACGAAATCGACCTCGGAGCGATAACGGGGCCTGTTGATGTAACGACACAACTTTCGGTGCAGGGGCCAGGTTGCGTGTGGCTCGATCCAGCATCGCCCAACGTCGATGGTGCACCCGACGAGGTGGGTCAAGTGAGCGTGCAGTCCATAAATGTAGACCAGTCGTCATGCGTAGCTGTTGCGAACGAAGCGTCGGGGTCACTACCGATACGAGTAACTACACAGGACGGCGGGAACGGAGACTTGCTGGGGACGTTCATCGTCAAAACAATACCGCTCGACGCTCCGGACGTGGCACCGATCGACGTGATAGTCCACTATTCAGGCGAGTTAACACGGCCACTTAACCAGACAAACTTCACGATCGCACTCATCGCTGCACTCATACTTGGCGTTGGCATCCCAGTCGGGCTCGCCTATCTAGCGAAGTACCTACTCAACTCAAAGATGCCGAACCAGCCGCTCTATGTCGTCGAGCAGACGGTGACGGCCGGATCAGGAGAGTTACTGGACGCTGGTTCGCCACTGGCCGTCGATTACGCAATGCTTTCGGGTTTGACATACGGCACAAAGGGAGGCGATCGAGCACGCCAAGTTGGCTCATACCGGTTAGTCAGCAAGATGGGGTGGTCGCCGTTCGGCGGTGCGAGCGTTATCGTCGACAATGTCACGGCAGGCGCTACGAGCTATCACGCGAAGGCTGGTACCTCAGCTCGCTTACCGCTGGCCGTCGCGAACACGTGGACACTAGTAAAGCGGCCGGGCATGGCCGACGACGAGGCAGGTTTGCTCCTGCTCATCGCGTCGACCGTGGGACAGAAGCAGGTGAACGACCTGCTTGCCGACCTTAATACTAAAGGTCCAGCGATCATAGCTGATCTGACCGCTATATTGAATCAAGCGCCGAAGCCGAGCAAAGCAGGCAAAGGCAAGTCGGAGAATATCATGGCACCGCCGCCGAGCAAGCCCGACTATTTCACAACAAGCGAACCAAGTTCGCAACGACCGACGGACGACAACCCGTTCAAATAAAGAGAAGGAACAACTGGGAATGACTGATATTACTGTTGAAGATGCGGGCACTAGTCCGCTGTTGCGTAGAATCCTAGTTGTCGGGTGTGGCGGGGCTGGGGGGAAGACTATTGCGTACCTGCTCGACCCCGTGTGGGCCGCTCTGGCAGAGGC
>Ga0082212_10012737_pt1 | contig 10578 bp, 6 predicted proteins | sample TergutNt197P3_FD_71548 | JGI IMG/M metagenome (GOLD analysis project Ga0082212, IMG submission 71548) | Neocapritermes taracua P3 segment gut microbial communities from Petit-Saut dam, French Guiana - Nt197 P3 | ecosystem: Host-associated > Arthropoda: Insects > Digestive system > Gut ...
GGCGTCAGTGTAAGAAGCATAAATAAAAAAAATGTTACGCCTATCATAATAGGTATGATCATTATTATGCGCTTGACAATATAGCGGACCATTAAGAGCCCTCCCTAAGGAATACATGAGTTATCCCCGGCGCGGCAAATATGCCGCGCCGGGGACATGTCGCGTTTTACGGGTTGTACGATGCGTTTCTGAAGCCTTGTTGCAGGTTGGGTTTGATTTCCACGCCCGACAGTTTGTTGGTCATGACGGACAGGATGGGGTTGTAGAATATCCCGACTATCGGCACTTCGTATCCGATGATTTCATTTAGCTCTATGGAAAGAGCCTTAAGCCGCGCTTGGTCGTTGGATGTGCGCATTTCCACGATTATTTCCTGGGCGCGCTGATTCCTCCAACGCGCAAGGTTACGCATTCCGAGGAAGTTGTCATAGTCAAAACGGTCGAGGTCTGTGAGCCAGGTGCCGCCGCGGTTGGGGTTCGAGGTCCATAGACCGTCAAAATCTCCGGGGCCTTCCTTCGTCAGGAACACGCTGAACTCGACAAGGTTTGTCACAAGGTCGACGCCGACTTTCTTGAGGTCGGACTGGAAGTACTCGACGCCCGGGTCAGGCCTGAAGTAAAGCGTTTCCATCCTGAGCGGGTTGGCGGGGGTATACCCTTCCGCTTCCAGCAACTCTCTCGCCTTATCCAGATTGAATTCAGGGAAATTCGGTGAATCAACATAGAGATCGGAAAATCCCGGGAAGAGCATACTGTGGACCGGGTCTCTTCCGCCGTTGAGCGCGCATATCGACTCAAGGTCAAGCGCGTGGATTATTGCCCTGCGGATATTGACATTATCAAACGGCGGCCTCTCGCAGTTGAATCCAAAAGGTATGATATGGCTGCTGTTTCCTTTGTATATACTAAGGTTGTTGTCTTTTTCCGCCAGGCCTATTTCCATGGCTGTGACAAGGCCCGCGTACTGTAATTGCCCGCTCTCGACCGAAATATAACGGTTCATGGCGTCCGGGATAGCGGTTATCGTTATTTTATCGATTTGCGGCTTGGCAAAGGGGTATCCGTCCCAAGTCTCGAGGACTACGATCGTGCCCGGTGTGAACTGGGTCACCTTGTACGGGCCTGTGCCTATCGGATTCATGAATACCGCGTCGTCGCCGCCATTTTCGACATAAGCTTTATTCACAACGACGCCCATGTCGAGAAGCCTCGGCATAATGGAGTTATTGTGCTGCGTGGTTTTTATGGTCAGAATATTGCCGCTGTAGGTGACGCTTTCAACCAGGACGCCTACGTCCTGAGATTTCGGCAGGTTCGCCAAGCGCTCGACGGAAAATACGACGTCGTCCATCGTTAGCTGTTCACCGTTTTGGAACACATGGTCAAGGTTGATTTCAAATTCCCATGTGGTGTTGTCTGTTTGTTTCCATGTTTTCGCAACGCCGGGAACCCAGTTGAAGTTGACGTCCAGTTCAACCAGCCTGTCATAGATATGGTTGGTGACTGATATCGTTGTGTTTATATCTTCCGTGATGGGGCAAAGGCCGTTGGCTACGACGCTGAACGCCGCTTCGATCTCTACAGGAGCGCCGCCGGTGCTGCCTCCGCCGCCGCCGCCTGTGGTCGTGCCGCCGCCGCCGCCGGTGGTCGTACCGCCGCCGCCGCCGGTGGTCGTGCCGCCGCCGCCGGGTGTGCCGGGGTCTGTTGAGCCGGTATCTGTTTTGTTGCACGCAAAGAGGCTAAACGCCATTACGAGGACCAGTAGTACACATAGCAGTTTTTTCATTTTATCCCTTCCTTATTAAAAAATATTCGGGCGCCGTACATTTGCGGTGGCATTTTTGCAGGTTTCGCGTATGCTCGGCCCCATGTGACTAATAATAGTGTTTATACACCGTTTTGTCAACTACAAAGTGTGATATAGGTGTTGATGCGTTACACTTTAATGAGCAGATCAGCCGCATTATATTATCGCGTTTAACAATAATTTGTACTATAATAATCGGGTATATATATTTCACAAGACCTGCGCGCGGTCTTAGAATTGTTATATGGTCTTCTTTATGGCATAAAGAAGCCGCGAGACCTCGCAGAAAAGGATCGCTGATGGATACATTCAAACTTCTGATCGACAGCAAAGAAATTAACGCGTCTCAAGGGCAGACTGTACTTGAGGCTGCGCTTGGTTCAAATATCTATATACCGCATTTGTGTACGCACCCCGATCTGCCGGTGCAGGGGAACTGCGGTCTATGCGTTGTGGAAATCGACGGCGTGGATGGCATGGTAAAGGCTTGCGAGGTCCCGGCTGCGGTGGGTATGCGCGTCGTCACAAAGTCTCCGGCGCTTGCAAAGGCCCGCAATGTCGCGATGGAGCTTATGCTGGCAGGGCATCCTAAGGATTGCACTTCCTGCAAGGTGTATTTAAACTGCGAACTCCAATCGCTAATTCAGTATTTGGGCGTTGTGAGCGCCCGTATGCGTGATGTGCAGCGTGAAACGATAAATATCAATACTAAAAACCCGCTCGTCATACGCGAGATGGAAAGATGCATCCAGTGCGGGCGGTGCGTGCGCGCCTGCCGCGACTTGCGCGGCGTGGACGTCCTGGATTTCAAAAAGCGCGGATGGGAGACTTATATCGGCACGGAAAACGATGTGTCGCTGGAGGAAGCAGGGTGCCGTTTTTGCGGCGCTTGTATAGAAGTTTGCCCGACAGGGGCTCTTGTAGACCCCGAGGGGCTTTTCAGGAAAGATCTCCCGCGAGCAGACGCTATGGTCCCTTGTTTCGCCGAGTGCCCCGCCGGCATAGACGTCCCGCGCTATGTTCGGTATGTTAAAGACGGGGAATACAGTTTGGCTGCGGCTGTTATTCGTGAAAAGGTTCCTTTCCCGGAGGTTCTTGGTTATGTGTGCAACCGCCGGTGCGAGGCGGCGTGTAAAAGAGACGGGCTCAACGGGCCGGTTTCGATCAGGGAGCTCAAGCGCGCCGCGGCTGTCAACGACGGCGCGCGGGTATGGTATGACAAATACATAACTCCGCTTGCCGAAAAAACAGGCAAGTCTGTCGCTGTAATAGGCAGCGGGCCGTGCGGTTTGACCGCCGCGTATTATTTACAGAAAAAAGGGCGCGAAGTCACCGTTCACGAGCGGCTGCCCGTAGCAGGCGGCATGATGGCTGCCGGCATACCGGAGTATCGCGTCCCTGCCGATGTTGTATCAAAAGAAGTCGATATTATCCGCAAATCCGGCGTTAATATCATTACAAACAGTAATATTACTTCTGCGACGGAGCTAAAAAAAAGCAGCGACGCTGTCCTTGTAGCTGTCGGCGCGGGACGCGGCAAGCTGCTGCGCGGCGTCCCGGGATGGGACAGCCCCGGTGTTATGACCGCCGTTGAACTGCTTAGGTCGGTGAGGCTGGGTAGCCCGCCGGAGGACCTCGGCGACACTGTGAATATAATCGGCGGCGGGAATGTAGCCTATGATTGCGCCCGGTCTCTTATACGTTTAGGAAAAAACGTCAATATCATCTGCCTCGAAAAAGGGGACGCAATGCTTGCTGACGAGGATGAAATCGGCGAAGCGGCGGAGGAGGGCGTCCGGCTCTATGACGGCGCGGTCAGCATCAGCATTGAGTCTGAGGGCGGAAAGGTCGCAGGCCATAGAATAATCGACGTAGAGGATTTCCACTTTGATGACGATAACAAACTGGTTTTGAAGACAGTCGAGGGGTCGGAACGTGTTATCCGGTGCGACTCGGTAGTTTTCGCAGCCGGTCAGGAACCCGATCTAAACGACGGTTTTGGCCTCGAATTAAACCGTTATGGCTATCCTGTGACGGGCGCCGATAGTTTTACAACCTCTATCGATGGTCTCTTCGCGGCGGGAGACGCTGTCACCGGGACTAAATTCATAGTTGACGCCATCAACGCCGGCAGGGAAGCCGCAAAGGCGATCGACCGCTATCTCGGCGGGGACGGCGTGATCGACGAGGCGCTTGTCCCGTTTGAAGAGGCTGCCGCGAATATCGGCAAGGATGAGGGATTCTCTGTAAGGCAAAGAGAGCTCCCGATACTGAGACCGGCGGGAGAACGTGCGGCGGATTTTTTGCCGGTCAGCGAGGACCTCGGCTGCACCGGCGCGGAGTGTGAAGCCTCGCGCTGCCTGCAATGCGATCTGCGGAGGCAAATCTCAAAAGTAAAACTATGGACGCAATACGCCACTAGCCACTAGCCACTAGCCACTAGCCACCAGCCACCAGCCACTAGCCACTAGCCACTAGCCACTAACAACTAGCCACCAGCCACTAACATAGAAAGGCTTATGACATGGATTGTAATATCGGTGTTGAGTTATTACCGGATATCGACGAGATCGTCAATATCGGTTCGTCAATTTGCCCGGTGAGTTGGTGTTTAGGCATTGCGGACGTCGCAAGGCTGAACAGTTGCGGAAAATCAGTTATGTGCCGCGACGGAGTACAGCAGCTTTATGTTATCATCCATGATATAACGTCGGGCAAAGGCCAATCCGAGGATATCGAGCTGTTGAACGATATCTGCGAGACTATCAAGCAGTCGCAGGGCTGCGATCTCGCCTATCATTCCGCTATTCTTGTTTTAAAGTCCATGGAGCTCCATCCGGAAGAATGGGAAAAGCACATAAGAAGAAAGCGCTGTAGCGCCGGAGTTTGCTATGATATGCCGACGCCGGCTGCAAACATGGAGCGGAGCGCGGACGGCGAAAGTATGCGGCGCAGAAAGCGCAAGTCTGAGTAAACATTGGGAAAGGATCGTTATAAGTTATGAAGCATTTGGAAGCGGATCTTGTTGTTGTTGGCGGGGGGATGTCAGGATTGACAGCGGCGACGGCGGCGGCGGAAAAGGGTATGTCGGTCATCGTCCTTGAAAAGGGCGGCGTCACAGGGGGCGCCGCAAATATGGGTATGGGTTTTTTCGCGGTTGGAAGCGAGCGCCAGAAAGACGCGATGTATAACTATACCCCTGACGAGGCGTTCGAGGATTTTATGACTTATACGCACTGGAGGCCCGACGCACGTTTGGTCAAGCGTATTTTCGAACAGTCCGGAGATACTGTGAGATGGATAGAGGATATGGGCGTCGAATTCCTCGGGGCGTATAAATACTTTATGAATTCAAAAACGACGTGGCATATCGTTAAGGCGCCCGGTTCAAATAAGCCCACGGAGCGTTGCGCCAGCATTATGATTAAGGCGATGACAGACCGCGCGCTGGAGCTTGGCGTCGTTTTTCATTTCAACACCGCCGTAAAGAGCATTGTTATGGAGGATGGGTATGCGGCCGGGGCCATTGCGGTGGAAGAATCCGGCGAGGAGCTTGAGGTCCTCGCTAACGCCGTTATCATCGGAACCGGCGGTTTTGGGAATAATGTCGATATGATAAAGGAGTATCTGGGTTTTGAATGGGGCAAGGATATTTTCACATTCAGGATACCGGGCATAGACGGCGACGGTATGAAGATGGCCTGGGAAGCGGGCGGTGGGAAAACCGACGTCAATATGGAGATCACATATAATACGCCCGGCACTACCGATCTCTTTACGACGCTGTCCGAGACGCTGCGCCAGCCAAATCTTATGGTCAATCTCGACGGGATGCGTTTCATAAACGAAGAAGTCATGATGAATACGACTTTCACCGGAAACTCGCTCCTGCGCCAAAAAGGCCGCTGCGGGTTCACTATAATAAACGACGAGATCCTTGAGTATTACCGCGAGCATGACTTGGATTTTATCACGCATCACCACGCTGTGCGCTCGGTCGATAAATGGGACGCGCAGCTTCAGGCGTACCTCAGAGGGGAGACCGGCGAGGCGGGTTTGTCCCTTTTACATGATGATGAGAAGCCGGAAGCGAGTTTCTGGGTTTGCGACAGCATCGAGGAGATTTGCGAAGTGACCGGCGTCAATATCGTCAATCTAAAAACCACGATAGAAAACTACAACTCGATGGCCGGGGCTTATGACAGGGAGTTCGGTAAACCGGCGAAATATATGAAGGCTTTAAACGGCGGCAGATACTATGTGGCGAGGCATTTCCCGTCGGGTTACGGCAGCCTGGGCGGTATCAAGACTGATTTTAATATGCAGGTTCTGTCGGACGGCGGGGATAAGGTTCCGGGTTTGTTTGCGTGCGGGACGGACGCCTGCACCATTTTCGGTGATAGTTATTGCTTTATAATGCCCGGCAGTACGATGGGGTTTGCCATCAACTCCGGGCGTATAGCGGGTTATGAAGCGGCGAAGTTCATCGAAGCCGAGTTTGAGTAAGGGTTTGTAAAAAGTGAGGCGTTACTGTTCGTGCCTACGGGCAGTTACTGCAAATTACGTTCCGCAAGCGGAGCAAGGATGCGGAGCGCGCGAATTGGCGCATGGATGCGCCTCTTCGCGGAAGGAACGTGATTGCAGTGGCTGCCGTTAGATAGGCACGAACAGTAACAACCCTGCTTGCAATAGTCAATGAGGTCTCTTAAAGCATTTTATTTCTTTGGCCTGTAAGGCTTTACGTTATCGACAGCAAACGGGTTAGGTTTCCCTGCCTCCTCAAGGTTTTTGAACCATTCGCCCGCGTTTTTAGGCATATTGACCCAGCTTTCCGCGTTCTGAGGTTTTTGCATTTCCGTTGTCGCGTAGCGCCAATCGTTGACACGGCTAATGTATTTCTCGTCCTGCTGGCCCGAGTGTTCGTCTCCCAGCGTACCGCCGGCGATACTGAGCAATGAGCCGTATTGTTCGCTGACTGTGTGCAGCTTGAGATAGTCGACCATTAGTTTCCTCAGCGGCTGTTTTGCCAGGTCGGCCATTATTGTACGGTTTTCATATGTCATTTTCTTCCACATACGCGCGATTTCCCATGCACGGTCTAATGCTTTGCCTTTTGCTACGATTTCGCTTACCATGCCGAAATCCAGCATATCTTTCGCGGTGAACTGCCGGGTGGTCATCATGTAGTAGTTGCCGCGTTTTGTGCCGAAATAGTGCTGCGCCATCAGTCCCATACCGTCGCCGGGTACAAGGCCGCCCTGTGCGTGAGGGACTTCCATAACGGTGTCCTCAGTGCATATGGTCACATCGCATAGCATAGCGGAGTCCCAATGGAACCCAGATCCCGGGATAGCGCCGATCGTCGGCACATCAAGGTCGAACACCATGTTTTTTATCAGGTTCGTGTCGTCAAAATACTGGTGCTGGAAGCGCTGGGTCGGCAGCTCCGAATATGTCTCCCATCCGTTAGGGTCGGATTCTATCATCCAGTTGTCGCCGATGTGGGTATAGATTATGATTTCGTTTTTAAAGTCAAGCGATATAACGCGCGTCAACTGGCTCATAGCCCGGTGCGACATTCCGCTGTGGTACATTATTCCATCGTTTGTTTTCCACGTGACCTGCAATATCCCGTCCTCGCGATACAGGTCGGCGAAATTCTTGAACCATTCCTTATACTCTTCAAGTTGCGGAAGTTTAACATAATCCGCCATTGGGTTACCCATTACTATTCCTCCTCAAATTTCTTTTTGTTGTTAAAATTATAGATATAGATAACCTGATTTGTAAAATATTTTATAGCGATTATTAAACAATGAATTATTATGTGATGCAATAATAACAGGAGATACACTATGAAAGAGCATAAAACACAGGTCGCCGTTGTCGGCGGCGGGGCTTCGGGTATGGCGGCAGCAGCGGCGGCGGCAGAAGCCGGCGCGGACGTCATCGTCCTGGAAGCAAATGCAGCGGTCGGCGGGAACGGGTTGTTCCCAAGGGGTATCTTTGGCGTTGACAGCCCTATCCAGCGGCGGAAGCTGATTTTTGCGGATGTGGATGAGATATTCAGGGAATGTATGGCATATTCGCATTGGAAAATCGACGCGAGAGTGATCCGGGCGCTGCTGGACTTAAGCGGAGGAACGATCAGTTGGCTTGAGGATAAGGGGGTGCGGTTTACGGACGTCGTACACCACCTCCCAAACCAGACCCCCGAAGTCTACCATATCACAGACGCGCCGGAGACAGCGGGAGTGGCAACGATCAATGCTTTAAAGGCTTTTTGCCTTGGACGAGGGGTCAGGATAATGACCGGTTATCGAGGAAAAAAACTGCTTCAGGAGCAAAACGGCTCTGTGAGCGGTCTCGTATGCGAAACCAAATCCGGCGGCGAGGAACTTATTAAGGCAGACAAAGTGATTTTATGCACCGGTGGTTTCACAGGCAACGCCGAACTCATCTCGAGGTTTTACCCCGGTTTTGACCCCGGCGCCGTAGGCCTTGGCGGCGGTTTGCGCCAGGGCGGCGACGGGCTGACTATGGCAATGGGCGCGGGCGCCGATATCGAGGGGAACTTCACGATGGAGATTTCCGCGCCGAGGATCAAAGGTTTTGAGGCAATGAACCTTTTGATCAGAAAGCCATATAATATTTGGCTCAATAAATTCGGCCAACGATTTGCGGACGAGGGGATCGTATATAATTTCGCCCAGGCAGCAAACGCGTGTTTACGGCAGCCGGATGGGTTTATCTGGGTTTTGTTTGACCAAAACTGTTTTGATACCGCGCTCTCGGACGGGCCGGATATAATCGAGTTCATACACACGCCGCCAAACGCGGAAAAAGAACTGGCGCAAACGATTATAGACGCCCAAAAAGATGGCATATTAAAAATATCGCAAACTGTATCCGGGCTTGCCGATATGATCGACTGTTCCGGCGATACGCTCGAGAACACTATTGCCGAATACAACTTCTCCTGTGACCACAACCGCGACGCTGTTTTCGCGAAAAACCGCGGTTTTCTCAAAAAGCTGGAGACTCCCCCGTTTTACGCTGTCAGGGCAGGCGCCGATATGCTCGTTACCCATGGCGGTATCCGCGTCAACGAGCGGTTCGAGGCGCTGAACAGCAGTTTTGAGCCGGTTGAGAATCTCTATATCGCCGGCGTAGATTTTGGAGGGGCGGACGCCGACGTTTACAACGTCGTAATGAGCGGGCACGGGTTTGGTTTCGCGGTGAATTCAGGGCGTTTGGCGGGCATGAACGCGGCGGGCGCCGTGAACGCGACAAGCGGCGCGCACGCCGAAAGCCGACGTTAGTAGAGGACCTCTGCAGATTTGCTAAAAACCATCTTAGACAAAAACGGTCCTTATTTCCTACGCGGAGCGCGTTATGTTATTTTCTGGGATAATAATTCATTCATGTTCTTATTGTTTATTTGTATTTCACAATAAGAACTCCTTATACTATGATAGAGAAGCCATATTGCTATAAGCGGCACAATATGGTAGACTGGCGCAGATGGCAAAATAGCGCCCTGCTGCAGTCACTACCAGGCGATTATTATTTATGGAGGAATGTGAAAATGAAAAAAACCCTGGTTATCCTACTGGCTGTATTTATGCTTCTCGCTCTCGCGGCCTGCAACTCCGGCTCGGACAATGCGTCCTCGAACCAACCCGCTGCGTCACAGCAACCCGGGCAATCAGCGCAACCTGCTCCATCAGCGCAACCGGCAGCGCCACCACCGGGGCAACCGGCTAGTTCCGGCCAGCCAGCAACGTCTGGCGGAGGAACTGAAATCTTAAAAATCGGAGCTCTTATTCACTTGACTGACTGGTTCGCGGCGGTCGATATGACTAACTACCACGAGTTCAACGCAATGGTCGCCTATATAAATGATGACCTCGGCGGTTGGAAAATCGGCGACACGACTTATATGCTGGAAGCCGTCATAGTTGACGGCCGTTCCGACGGCGAGGCGCTGCGCGGCGCCGCTATGTCCCTCGTTGACGCGGGCGTAAAGTTTACCAGCGTGACCAACGATTTCTGGGTCATCTCCTGCCAGGACATCCTTGAAGAGGGCGGCGTGCTGCAGTCCAATAACTATCCGGTCTATGTGCCCGGTTATTTCAGCCCCGATAACCCTCTGACTTTCACAGCCTCAAACGGCTCTGTCGGAGACTATGGAGCGGGCTTTGAGGTCATCCACAGAGTATACCCGGACGTTAAGACCGTAATCTTCTGCGAGAACGACAACACAGTGAACTATGGGCTCATGCCGCTTGCGCAGGAATACGCCTCGCAGTATGGCATCACTGTAATGGATAAATATGTTATGTACGCCGGCGATACCACAGACTACTCCGCCGTAGCGCTGCAAATCGTTGAGAGCGGCGCCGACTGCTTCTTCGGTAACGGCACGCCCGAAGCTTACGGCGCGATCCTTAAGGAAGTCCGCGCCCTTGGCAGCGACCAGGTCATGGCATGTATACAGGGTAAACCTGTGAAGATGCTTATGGATTATGTTTCGCCTGAAGCCCGCTACAACGGGTTTACGCTAAGCGCGTCCACAAAACCGGCGGACAGAAACCTAAATACAGACATGTTGAACGCTATAGTTGAAAAAGTCCGCGAACTCAGCGGCGACGAGCAAGCCGCCAACTTTGACGGCGCTGCGTGCAACAACCTCTATGTCATGCTACTGTTTATGCAGAAAGCGGGATCCATCGACCCGTGGGAAGTCGCTAAAGCGTGGGAGAGTTCCA